>Ga0208766_1000362_pt1 | contig 25260 bp, 20 predicted proteins | sample ETN01SmetaG_3_FD_185792 | JGI IMG/M metagenome (GOLD analysis project Ga0208766, IMG submission 185792) | Marine microbial and viral communities from oxygen minimum zone, Eastern Pacific Ocean - ETNP2014F12-01SV263 (SPAdes) (version 2) | ecosystem: Environmental > Aquatic > Marine > Oceanic ... | reverse complement strand
TGGCTCAATCATGAAGTAATGCCCGTCCTGATGGGGCGGAGTGGGTTGGCTGACCATGGGACGTTTGTTGAAGTATTGCAGGTTTTTTTCCTCAACTGATTCCCCCAACAAATGTTCCGCAATTTTCTGAAACGGGCTGTTGATCATCAAAGTGTTGAAAAAGGCATCATGCACATGTAGCCTTTGCAATTGCTTCAGGGAGTTCTTGTCTCCTTTTTGATCATAGTACACCTCACTTGCAGGCATTTTTGGAATAACATCTTTCTGAACCCTAGATAATTCAGAGTGAATTTGGGCAACCTCAGCATCAGAGATAAATTTTTCTATGACAAAGAATCCGAGTTGTTGGAAAGAGTTAGTTAATTTTTCTGGAATGGACTTCATATACTTAACTCCAGTCATGTTGGCTAAGATTATTATTCATCGCTTTTAAGTTAAAACACTTTTTCAAATTACTTAATACCCTGTTCATTTTTGACAAAAGATGTATGCCAGAGTTTTTCACTACGGATTGGCAATTCGGCGCAACGAACACCAATAGCGTCATTCACAGCATTTGCGATGGCCGCACCAACAGGAATGATAGGTGGCTCTCCAATACCTCTTACCCCAAAAGGTCCATTTGGTGAAGGATTTTGGATTAGAATTGTTTCTATGCTGGGAACGCAATCTGCTTTAGGAAAATCATATTCCATATAACTACCTGTAAGAAGTTGCCCTTCGTCGTCATAGAACATTGCTTCATGTAAGGCCATCCCTATACCTTGTACAACTCCGCCATGTATTTGTCCGTTTACCATTGTTGGATTCAGTGCAAAGCCCACATCATGAATGGCAATGTACTGAAGAGGTGTTACCCTGCAGGTATCGCGATCAACAGAGACCTTGGCTAAATGAACGGTAAAACAAGGTGCATTTTGCTTAATTGCGGACTGTCCTTGACCTGCAATCGGCCCCGGTCCGCCGGGTTTGCTTTGTGCAATACTTGCCAACTTGCCTATGCTGACTGCCTTATGTGGAACCCCTGTGACATGGACTAAGCCTTCACGCAGTTCTAGATCGTTAATACTTGCTTCAAAATGATCTGAAGCCAATTGAAAAATTTTCTTTTTTGCTTCCTCTGCCGCTTCGGATACTGCCCCGGCGACACTATATGTAACTTGACTTCCTCCACTATTTGGTGCAAAAGGTCCTGACAATGTATCACCCTGGATAATCTCCACCTGGTTCGGAGAGACTCCTAAAACCTCTGATGCTATCAGGACGAAACTACTGTTGACACCGGAAATGTCTACAGAGCCGACATGAATACGAACCATACCGTCACTTTCAACTCGACAGATCGCTGATGCAGGTCCCATAAAACTCGTCCAACCACCGATTGCTATTCCAATGCCTTCGTTGGCTTTTTTCACTTTCAATTTCCAAGTTGGATGATCCCTTAAGCTGTCGAGGCAAGACTTCAATCCCAAGTTAGGCCATGGTTCATTGTTTCCCATCAAATCCCCAGTTTCAACAGCATTTTGATAACGAAACTCTAATTTATCCAGACCTAGCTGTTCTGCCATTTCGTCAACATTCGACTCCAATGCAAAAGTAATCTGGGGTGCTCCGGGAGCCCTGTATGCACCAATCTGAGGTTTATTAGTGTTTACTTCATAACAGTCAATCGAAGTATTCTCGATTTTGTAATAACCTCCAATCAGAGTGGCTAACAATCCAGATAGTGGTAGGCCGAAAATTCCGTTATCCAGAATTATTCTTGCTTCAAGAGCGTTGATAAAACCATCTTTTTTTGCACTTGTTTTTAGGAAAATATGTACATTTGGCGAAGGTGTAGTAGTTTGAAAATCTTCTGAACGTGATATTACAAATCGAACAGGACGTCTAACTGTCAAAGCTACCGCACCCGCCAAAGGTTCCAATATTCCGTATTTTGCACCAAATCCACCTCCAAACGTCATGGGAACAATACGAATTTTATGTTTGGGTATTGATAATATTCGGGACACTTCGTCTCTAACTATGAATTGCCCCTGAGTGCTTGTGTAAAATGTTAAATTCCCACGAAAAATATCTGGTTCTACAACCACTGCATGTGGTTCCAGATAGGATTGATGTACACTGTTAAGCTTATAATTCTTTTCAACAACTATATCAGCTTCGACAAATCCTTTTCTTATATCACCACGTTCAAAATGTTGTGATGCATATACATTGTTCATTGGTTTTGATTCAGACTCTCCTTTAGCTTTTACTGCAGAGTGTGCTCCGCTTAAGTCTGATATTTCTGTAGGTAAACCATCGGGCCAAATGGTAGGGGACTGGTCAGACATTGCTTTGACAGGATCTATCACTGACTCCAGTGGTTCGTAATCAATAAATACTTTTTCGATAGCATCTTGAGCAATCGTTACGGATTCTGCGACAACCACTACTACAGGTTGACCATGAAAAATAACTTTATCCTTTGCCAAAATAGCGCTGTTTCTAGATGCCATCAATTGATTTTTGGTTGGTAAGTCTTGTGCGCACAGGACAGCAACAACTCCTGGGATTTCTTCTGCCTCTATTTTGTTAATCGAGATAATTCGGGCATGGGCATGGGGACTGAATTGGATTTTTGCATGCAGCATCCCGTCAATTTTTAGATCTTCAACATATTTAGATTTACCAGTTACTTTTTCAAGCCCCTCAATCAAGGGGTAACCTTTTCCAAGGTACCGATAATTTTTTTTATTCTTAATCATACAACATCCCTTTTAATTTCTTTGTTGCAAATTGCTATTCAAAAGTAACGGTTAGATTCGGTTTTAGCACAAATTGTTAAGCTCAGTTGAAAATTGATCATGTTCCATCCTTTTATGCTTTCCAGATGAGGCCATTTTACCTAACGAAACTGTGTCTTTGAAGCCTGAACCGGTAACTAGGCAAACTATGTGATCGTCAGCGTCAACTTCTTCTCGTTTCACTGCTTCATAAAGACCAGCTAGTGCTGTAGCACCTGCGGGTTCGCTGAAAATACCTTCTTCTGAAGCCAGTTTTTTTTGTACAGTAAAAACCAATTCGTCATGGACCAGGTGCCCCATGCCGTTCCAGGTTTTTAGATGATTAATGACATCATCAGCATCTAGTAGATTCGGTACCTGAAGCCCACTTATTGTTGTCTTACACTGTACCTCAGTACCTCGATTGAGTCCTAAACGAAGTGACGAAGCCATGGTGTCATTGCCAAGTGGTTGGACACAGTGAATTTTGGGGAAATATTCAATCTTTTTTAATTTCAACAAATTTTCAAATCCGCGGGCAATAGATAGAGTCAGGCCTCCCCCTCCCGCCGGGCAGAAAATGTGGTCGATTGTCTTTAATTGCTCTTCCAAATCAAAGGCTATACTTTGAACGCCCGCCATTCCTATGGGAGAATATTTGTAGGCACTAATCTGGAGAGACGCATTCTCAGCTTCTCCCAGTTTTCTAATTGATTCAAATGTCTTTTCAGTAACCTGAGGATCTTTACCAAAGTTCCTAATTTCATAGAGTTCAGCACCATATGAAAGCATCTGTTGTGTTTTTGACTGTGTTATTCCGTCAACAACTGCAATCACACAACGTATTTTTGCAGCAGCACAGTAAGCTGAAAGAGCGGCTCCTGTGTTTCCACTGGAAGTTGCAACACAAAGTTTCTTGTCTTCCTTAAGCATGTAAGAAATAGCAAAAGCCGCAAAACGATCTTTGTAAGAACCCGTAGGATTGACTGTTTCGAGCTTGAAATAGAGTTTATTCAAACCGAGTTGTCTCCCAATTTCTCTGGATTTAATCAGTGGTGTATTTCCTTCACCCAAACTTAGACGATGTTTCTCTTCAAGTATTGGAAGAGTATTTGGAAATTCCCAGATATTCATGAATAATCTTTATCTGCAATCATGAATAAACTGTCTCCTACATGTGCACTAGGCAGCATTCGACGCATTCCCACGTATCCTTGCGTTGGTGAGAATATCTCCTCAAGAAGTTCTCCCGAAAGACTTATTATTGTGCCAAGGCGTTCACCTTTTTTTACCAAGTCCAGCAAATTTTTATCTGGTTGAAAAAGGCCATCCGTTGTTGCTGACACACATTTATCAGTGTCTCCATTTCCCTTTAGGTAGTATTTTGATCGTGAGCCTTCTAGTTTCCCTTGCATCATACCGATAAGTTTCATCACATTGAGAGCACCACGTTGATAAACTTCCAGATCATTTTTACTGACACAGCGAGTCGACGGACACTCTGTGTAAATTGCCGGGATGCCATGGCCATAAGCATAACTGAGTGTTCGACCTTCAGCAAAATCTGGATGAGCCCATGTTACTTTCGCTCGAAATGCTTCCGCCATATCCTGGCATGTCAGCTTGTCGCTGGTGGAGTAGCATTTTAAATAACCGCACATTTGGGGCATTTCTGAGTCACTTCCGCTGGAATGGAAATCAATGTAATAATCCGCTTTGCTGATCAATATTTCGCCCATCCAGTATGCGATTTGTTCTGTTACGCTTCCTTTTGGATCACCGGGAAAAACTCTAGCCAGATCTTTCCCGTCAATGGGATTGCATCTATTTACATCCTCATAAGCTGGTTCGTTGGCAATGACCAAGCCGACCAAGCAACCGCTGAGTTTTTCAGGTTCAATTTCATGAAAAAGATTCATGATTGTCTGAGGCCCTTCGAACTCATCACCGTGAACACCCCCGGTAAGGAGCAAAATTGGGCCGTCTTTATTACCTCGAATCACCAACAAGGTTTGTTGAACAGGTTCGCCCTTTTCATCTTTAGAAATCTCAACCCTCAGAATTGTTTTGGAGTTTTTTTCTAGTTTGGAAATTCCGAAGTCTTTTAAATGCATTTATATTCACCAGTTTGTAAATGAATATTAATTCAGGCAGTTTTCCCACGGCCTTGAATTTTCCACACTTTTTCTAGCTTTTGGTTCCTTAATCCATAGATTATATCATGGAGAAAAACAGTGGCGTCACCGTAACCAACCTGATAGTCAATTTTATCTCCAACCATATGTGTGGTATTTTCATCTTTGAGTTTCAAAATCCCATGTTCAGATGACATACTAACGTTTTCAAGTTCATCTAAGTTTAATGGGAGAGGTTCTGCGATCCAGCCAGGTAGTGTTTTAAATCCGGCATCTGTGATTATCCTTTTTACAGTTGGGCGACTCGTGATGCTGCTACGGACAAAGAGTGATGGTTGAGTGGATACTCCCCAAGACTTGTAGGCTTGATCTGTGAAAATGGCTCCTCCAGCCTGGATTTCAGTATAGATATTAAAATCAGTAGATATTTGATATGTTGCACTACCGGCACCACTGATGATATTGAGTTGAATCTTCTCTTTCTCTAACATATTGACTGTATCTATCAAGCTATTCAACGATTGCTTGATAGTTTCTTTTTTCTGGGCAGAATTTGTTAATCCTGCCGCATGTCCCTCCCAGGCCATCAACCCTTCGAAATTTAGCCCCTCAAGACCGATAATCCTTTTGCAAAAGTCAAGAGTCTTAAAACCTGGCGCAACCCCCGCACGGTCCATTCCAACATTCACTTCAACCAAAACACCGATTGATACATTTTTCCGTTTTGCTGCGTTAGCCATTTGTACTGCTATTCCATAATCATCAACAGCAACGATCACTTGAATTTTTTCAGCAAGATTACATAAGCGTTCGAGTTTACTGGTTCCCACCACCTGATTAGCGATTAGAATGTCCCCGATACAGGACTCAGCCATTATTTCAGCTTCGCTCAGTTTAGCGCAGGTTATTCCTGAAGCACCTGCCTCAAGTGCCATTTTTGATATTTCAGGAATCTTGATCCCCTTAGTGTGTGGTCTCCAGTTCAATTTTCGCTCTCTGAAATAGGCAGAAAGACTGGCAATGTTTTCTTCCATCCTATCCAGATCAACCCACAAAAAAGGGGTGTCCACGTTTTCAATGTTTTGGAGCATGCTAGTTAAATAATTATAAATAGAAATTGAATTTTCATACTTTCTTCAAAAACATAAATTTACCCATGGAAGTTCCATCCACATTAAATCAATGTGAATTTCCTATTAATGAGATTTTGAGAAGATGTTCCCATAATTATGTTTTGTAACGCCAGTCAAAGTCCTTTTCAAAGGGATACATTGGCCTGCGACGGAATTGGTAGTCAAAATAATCAAGGTTTGCAGATGTTACTCCCGGAGTATCAACTCGAATGAAATGGGAACAAACTTCCTGATAAGCTCCAAGCGGAGAATTGACTCCCTTTGCCACAATCACATCAAATTCTTCCGGATCCAGATCACAGCTATAAAGTTGTTCCAAACTAAAGGGAGCCATCCTCTTTGTGGTAAGCATTACGGTTAATCCGGAATTGTTTTCGACAACGACCGTTTTTCCCTGATCGAAACATGAAATACCTCCGTGACGGGGTTGCTTTTCCTCGAATTTTCCAGAATAAATTCCTCGCACTTTCACTTCTGCCATGATTGGTGCCCCATGATTTGAGTCGGTTTTGCCGCCAATTTGCAGCATAACAGATTGACCGATTCCTGCCCTGCAGGCCAGTTTTGTCGAAGACGGATCATATAGACATACAAATGACCGCTCCACCAGATTAGTTATCAGCCCCTGTGCGAGCAAGGTCCCGTCTGCCGGGGAACCTCCTCCTACATTGTCTCCCATGTCCAACAGACAGGTTCTGCCGGTTATTTTCTTCAGAGATTCCATAGCGGTTTCTAAATCCACTCCTGCCCCATCAAATTGACTGCGGGAGTCCCAAAGCTTCTCAGAAAGCTCCTCGAGTACTTTTTCCGCTGAGCCATCATCGCCATCAGAAATGGCAAGTATAGCACTACCCATTTCCGATACATCGGCATAGGGAAAACCCTGTAGGATGCTGATTGAGAGAATGCCGTCTCTTTCTCTAAGCTTTTCAGCAAGTTCGTAGAGTTCTTTGCAGGGTGTTTCCGTTGTACACTGCTTTTCAATATTCATTATAAACGGAGGGAAAGCAGCTTTCTGGCAGGGATTGATCGCACCACGAAGCATTTTAACCATCATCTCTGCCGCTTCTATTCCTCTATCTCTCTGATCTAAGTGGGGGTTGCTCCGATATCCAATCAGTGCATCCGTCGCTTCTACCATCTGCTGAGAGAGGTTTGCATGTAGATCCAAGGTCCCGATGATGGGAGTTTCGGACCCCACCCTCTGTCGGAGTTTATAGAGCCAGTGTCCATCCGCATCTGGATACTCATCACTAACTGTTGCTCCATGCGGAGCGACCAGATAGCCGTCTAATTTTCCTGCTTTTTTAGTCAGGAAAAACATCTTCTCAATCAGTTTTGTGTAGGCCGAAGAACTAACCGTTCCAAAAGGAAGAGCCCTTGCCGTAAAAATCGGTACGGCTTCTACTTTCTGATCCTTCAGCCCTTGGAAAAATCCTCCGATTTCATGGTGAGCATTTTCCATGGTACTTCTAATCTCCTCCCCTTCTAATAACAGATCTTCTTCAAAATGACTAAGTTCGCTTTCATTTTGGATGAAGGTGTTTGATTCCTGCATCAGGCTGAGAATGCCGACTCGCATGGTTAAATCCCTATAAAGCTAGAGAATACCATGATCGGCGAAGATTTTTTCTAGGCTTTCACCACTGACAATTTTTTCCCGGACCATGTTTTCGTCGGATACTTTTTGCAGAGATTGATTCAATACTGTTTCCACTAACTTTTTTGGAATTATTACTACACCATCTACATCACCGAAAACCAGATCTCCCGACTTCACATATACTCCATGGATTTTCCCGGGAACATCATACCAGGTTAATTTCCCTCGGTACTTGGTATCCACAGGAGTTATACCGCCTGTAAAGACAGGAAATCTCATCTCACGTATGACGCGCACATCACGTACAGATCCATCAGTGAGACAGCCAGCGGCTTGTAGATAACGAGCTCGGGTGGAAAGTAATTCCCCCCAAGGAGCAATGTGTTTTAATCCGTGGCAAATGAGAACCGGAACTTCATCAGGCTGAAGGCTGTCTATTAGTTTTAGTTCCTTTTCATAGACTTTTACCAATTCATCGTCATGGTAAATAGGCAAATAAAGCCCTACACGTGCCCACCCACAAAGAATGGAGGAATCATCCAGAGGGCGAATTCCAGGACTTAGAACCTGATTCAAGTATCCCAATGAATCCAAAGTATCTGAAAGAACCGCTGAATATAGTTTTTGTTTATGATTTTCTAGATTTTCTGTTTGTGGTTTCATCTCATTTCCTGAATGTGCTTGATTCATGAATTTTTTAATGCAATACCAGTTTGTTTTCCTGTTAAACTTCCTTCAAATAATTCCCATTCTCCGTTTACTATAACATGATTGATCCCAACAGGAGGCACATCAGGCTTCATGTAGTTTGATTCCGTCCCGATTTCCTCTGGAGAAAAGATTAAGATGTCTGCCCAATATCCAACCTTTATCATTCCTCTTTTCTCAAGTTTGAATCTTTGAGCTGGTAACGCTGTTGTTTTGCGGACGGCTTCTTCAAGAGTCATCCATTTTTTTTCTCGCACATATTCACCAAAAAAAGTGGGGTATGTACCAAAAGTTCTCGGATGAGGAATCCCTTCATGGTGCAATCCATCTGTGATGATGGATGTAAGTGGGTGAGTGAGTACCTTTTTCAAATTGTCCTCAGATTGATTGAAAGAAACTACGTGAACTGACCCATTGTTTTTAAGTAGAAGATCCAAGGCGGTTTGAATTCCATCTTGTCCACAAATATCTGCTATCTCCTGAATATTTTTCCCAATCATTTCTCTTTCCATTGAAACGTTTGAAACAACTACGTCTTTCCAAGTGTTGCTTCTGTCTTCTTCAGTATCTTCTGCTATCCTTTTTCTAATCTGTGGGTTATTTAACCGTCTGATCAGTTCAGCAGTCCCACCCTCTAAGGACCATCCAGGTAGACTTTGGGTGAGCTTGCAGGAACCTGCAAGATAAGGGTAAGCATCCATTTCGACATCGACTCCCTCAAGTTCGGCTTTTTCAATCAATTCCAGAACCAAGTCAATCTTGTGCCAGTTTTTTTGTCCAACCGCCTGAAGATGACTCAACTGAACTGGAATACCTGTCCTTCTCCCTATTTCCAAAGCTTCTTCAACAGCTTCGAGAAACCGGAACTTGTAATCCCTTAAATGACTGGTGTATAGTCCTCCTTTTTCATGAACGATCTCGGCTAATGTAATCAATTCCTCCAAATCTGCATATGCGCTGGGCACCTCATTCAAACCAGTTGAAATTCCAACAGATCCTTGCTCCAAACATTTTGCAAGAATTTTACAGGCATTTATTGTTTCCTGAGGATCCATTGCCCCTGACTTTGCACCTTTGACGAAGGCTCTCAGGGTTCCTTGGCCGGTTAGCGATGCTATATTGGTATAACTTTTTTTGGAATCCAAATCACTAAAATATGCATCCGCATCATCCCATTTTTGAGTAGGATCAGTGTCAAATATTTCAAATGCGGGCAGCATATTCTTGAGATTTGGTTTGGAGGGAAAAAGAGAAAAACCGCAATTCCCAACCACTTCAGAAGTTACTCCCTGTTTAATCTTTTCACTTCTGTGCTGCAGAGATTCAAGATCCGAATGGCTATGGATATCGACAATTCCAGGTATTATACAAAGATTTGTGCAGTCAATTTCTTCAGCATCTACTGATGGGAAATTCCCAATATCAGTTATTTTCTGTCCTTCTAACAGAATGTCAGCCTTTGTTCTTGTTTTTCCGGAACCATCAATTATAGTTCCGTTCTTGAGAATTTTCATGATTGGCCTAAGCTTACTAATTGTTTGATGATATTTATACTAACTAAATCAATTCATTAATCATCAGTTCCTCTAGTTTTAAATTCAGAAATTGACAAAACTTAAAAAATAAAACTTTCTACGCAACAGAATCAATTAAATGGCATGCAGCAAAATGATTGACTCCTCCTACAAGAGGTTTTTTCAATTTTGGAACCTTCTCTTTGCAGATGTCTTCACTAATGGGACACCTTGTATGAAATGCGCATCCAGATGGTGGGTTTGCAGGGCTTGGTACATCACCCTTTAGTATGATTCTCTCTCGTTTCCGGTCAAGATCCACAACAGGTATAGCTGACAACAGGGCTTTCGTGTAAGGGTGTAAGGCGTTTGCGTATAAATCGTCACTCTTTGCAAGCTCTACAATCTTTCCTAGATACATCACTGCAACCCTATCACTGATGTACTCAACAACGCTCAAGTCATGTGTGATGAAAATATATGTTAAACCTCGTTTTTCTTTGATGTCCTGAAGGAGTTTTAAGACTTGCGCTTGAATCGAAACATCTAAAGCACTTACAGCTTCATCACACACGATCAATTCTGGCCCCACACAAAGTGCTCTTGCAATACCAATTCGTTGTCTTTGTCCTCCTGAAAATTCGTGAGGAAAATGATCCATTTGTTCACGACGCATATTGACAGCTTCTAAGAGATCTCCAATGATGCGTCGTCTTTCTGATTTCGATTTAATTCCAATTCCTTTTAATGGGTCTTGCAGTGAACCAAAGACAGTGAAAGCTGGATTCAATGAGGAATGAGGATCCTGAAAAATAATTTGAAGCTTTTTCCTTACTTCCTTCATCTCAGTTGTTGCCAGTGTTCTCAACTCCAGCTCTTTATTTTGGTCATGAAATATAATTTTGCCCTCAGTTGATTCAACTAGTTTAAGGATAGATTTCCCTAATGTGGTTTTGCCGCATCCACTTTCGCCAACTAACCCGAGGGTTTCCCCACGAAAAATTTCCAAATCAATTCCATCGACTGCTTTAATGTGACCTCTGGTCTTCCGAAAAATGCCCTTTCTTATTGGGAAATGTGTTTTCAGGTTTTCAAGTTTGAGAATAACTTTAGAGTTTTCAGACATTTTTTGTCACCTCTTTACTTTTCCAACACTTCGCATAGTGAGAGTCAGTTATTTGCATATCTTCTGGAAATTGATTACATTCATCAGATGCATAATCGCATCTAGGCATAAATTGACAACCCTTTGGGCGCATATAAGGATCTGGGGTAGCACCTCGGATGGGTTCGAGTTTCTGTTTTTTGCCTTGACCCAATTTTGGTATAGTTTGAAGCAAAGCCTTTGTGTATGGATGTGCTGGATTCCTTAAAACCTCATCCACAGTGCCTTTTTCAACGATGCTACCCATGTACATCACTGCGACATCGTTTGCTAGTTCAGCAATTACACCCATATCATGGGTAATCATGATAATTGCGGTTTGATGTTCTTCTTTAAGTTTTTGCATCAGCTCAAAAATCTGAGCCTGTATCGTTACATCTAATGCAGTGGTAGGTTCATCAGCAATTAGGATTTTGGGATTGCAAGCCATGGCCATCGCTATCATTGCTCTTTGCCTCATACCTCCTGAGAACTGGTGAGGATATTCTCCAGATCTATGTTCTGCTAAAGGAATCCCCATTTTTTGAAGTAGTTCTACTGCTTTCTCCTTCATGGATTGAGAACTCATCGAAGTGTGATAAAGCAGATTTTCCCTGATCTGAGATCCTATCGTATAAACAGGATTCAAAGCAGTCATCGGATCCTGAAAAATCATGGAAATATCCGCTCCTCTCAATTCCCTCATGGATTTCCCATTACGTTCCAGGAGATCAATCCTTATGTCTTTATCCTTTTCATGATAAGTGATTTCTCCAGATTCAATGCGTGATAACCTAGGGAGTAGTTGCATAATCGAAGATGCTGTGATGCTCTTGCCACATCCACTTTCTCCAACGATCCCTAATGTCTCCCCTTTAAAAACTTCGAAGGAAACTCCATCAACTGCTCGATTACAACGATTGTTCACATATATGTATGTTTTTAAATCCTTTACCGTGAGGATGGCTTCTTTTTGGATTCCCATGTTTCTTACCCTTGGAGTGTGGGATCCGTACTATCACGTAATCCATCTCCTACAAAATTGACGGCTAGTACAAAAAAAGAGATAGTTATTCCTGATGGAAGCCATACCCACCAATAGTTTTGAAGGATACGAAGATCCTGAGCTACATTTAGAATGTTGCCCCATGTTGGGATGTTGAGAGGAACCCCCAAACCAAGGAAACTCAGACCTGCCTCCTGAAGAATGAACATCGCCGTACTGAGAGTGATATTGACCATGATGGGGCCTAGTGCATTTGGAAGAATATGTTTATAGCAAATCATGGTTCGGCTTAAACCAAATGCTCTCAAAGCTTGAACGTACTCTTCCTCCCTCAATGAAAGCATTTGAGCTCTTGTCATTCGATAAAGACTTCCCCAGCCAGTCAAAGTAAAAATGATGATTAGATTCATGAGACTTTGTCCGAGTATGGATACTAAAAGCAGGACAAGAATGATTTGAGGAAAAGACATCACAATCTCAGAAATTCTTAAAAATATGCTATCCCACCATCCACCACGATATCCTGTATAGGCGCCAATACTAACGCCGATCAAAGCTGCCCCGAGCGCACTTCCTAAGCCAACCAATATAGAAATTCGTCCTCCATAAATGATTCTGGCAAAAACATCTCGGCCTATTTTATCGGTACCAAGAATATGGTCTGAACTCGGAGGTTTAAGCATACTTCTGAGATCTACTTTTTGGGGGTCATATTGAGTGACGAATGGGGCAAAGATGGACGCAGAAATGGTGAGAATGACAAAAATCAAGCCGATTACAGCAAGCCGATTACTTTTAAGTTTTTTAAATGCCCTGCCTCCTGAATCATTTGGATTGTATCCATGAATTTCTCGGTCTCGAAGTTTATCGAAACGTTTATTCAACCTGTTTTTTGGACGCTTTTCTTCAGTCATAGGAAATTTATTCGAGTTTAACCCTTGGGTCCAATAAGGCTGTAAACAGATCAATTAAAAAACTTGCCAAGAGTACAGCAATCACCGACAAGAATGCTACCATCATCACCAGAGGGTAGTTTTGGGATCTCACATTGAAGACGAATAATTCACCTACTCCAGGCCATTGAAACACCTGTTCAATGATGACCGTACCTCCAATGAGCATCGGGAATCGAAAGCCGATAAGAACCACGATTGGGATAAGTGCCACACGTAGTCCATGAATAAAATTGACTCTCCATTCTGGGACTCCTTTACTACGTGCAGTCCTGATAAATTCCTTGTTCAATGAATCGAGCATACTTGAACGGGAATAGCGCATCACTCCTGCTGTCATCATCAGAGCTAAAACTCCTGCCGGCATGATTAAATGAGGCATGTGGTCCCAATATGAATCATACCCAGGAAGGATTCTTTGACCTACAGGCAACCATCGTAAATTCAAGGCAAATATGACCAATGCAATCAGGCCAAAAATAAATTCAGGTACTGAAACGCCTAGCATTCCAAAAAAGGTGAAACAATTATCTGTGATCGAACCTCGATAAAGTGCACTTATGGTTCCGAAAATGACTCCTAAAATAGAGGACAAAATGAGAGCAGAAATGGAAAGTTCCAAAGTAGCAGGTAAACGGTCTAAAACTATGTCTTTAATTGGAACTCCACTTGCGAGACTATATCCAAAATCACCCTGGATAACACCTCCTAACCAAAGGAAATAACGAACGATGAATGGTTGATTTAATCCAAGTGAATCCCTAATTTGTTCAAGCTCTGCTGGCTTAATGTTCATAAGGGCATCTGGAGGCAGCATGAAGGAAACAGCATCTCCAGGCGTCAATTCCAAACCAAGATAGATCAAGAAACTAATCACCAAAATCATGGGGATTAGAAAAAGCAGTCGTCTTATGAAATACGCAAACACAATTATTAAGGATCAAAGGTGTTCAGGCCAATAAACCTTTTTTATCTAACCTGAACACCAAATTAGGTATTAAATCATTTTATTTAGGAAACTTTTGGAACCAAATCATACGCGTATAAGGAATGTTCTGAGGAAGAACACTCATATGATTCATGGCTTCTAGGGATTTTACATCAGCAACGTTTTTCGTAAAACCGTAGTCCATTCTTCCTGCGGTCGCATTTTTCACCAAATTAGCGTCATTATCATTACTTGGGGAAGCAATGATTTCATCAATCCTTGCTCTTCCTTCATGATAATCATCAAAAGGGGTAAAAACGACATAGTCATTCATTTGAACTTCTTTGACACGGTAAGGTCCTGACCCGATCGGATTCTGCCAGAAAGGATGTTGCTGAAACTTAGCTGGATCAACATTTCCGACATGCTTCCTCGGTAAAGGAGCAAATTGTGAGAATGTTAATAGAACATTTGGATCAACTTTAGAAAATTGAAGGGTTAACTTGTTTCCACTTACTTTAATGCCTGAAACACTGCCTGCAGATCCATTAACAAAATTTTCTGCCCCTTCAATGGAATTGAAAGTATTCTTCATAATTGGCATCAATGTGGGAACTTTTAAGGCCAATTCAATGTTCCATTTTACTTCATCCGCTGTAATGCTTAACCCATCATGCCATTTTAAATTATCCTTCATGATGAAAGTTAGCGTCATCCCATCAGCACTTAAACTATAGTGCTTGGCCATCTTTGGACGTGTTGGTGCAAGACCTCCATCACAAGTAATCAAACGATCAAAAAGTACTTTATTTGCGATGAATAATCCTGGATTGAACCAAGGGTGTTCGAAGAATTCGATGGGACCTGTATTGGTACGCATGATCATCTTACCGTTTGCATCAGGGGGCGTGGTCCAATTTGTGATTCCCCAATCATAATTGTATTGCGGATTACCATACATCCCCCCGTTTCTGTTGACATTCTTGCTCTCATAAATGAATGCCTGCTGGTAATAAAGAGGATAGGTGTACAATTGATCCTGCATGTACTTCACGATTTTGAAGAATCCTGCCTTTTGCTTTGCAACATCAGGTGTTGTGGTAATTGCACTAATCATTCTGTCAAGTTTTGTGTCGCCAGGCGTGTAGGAATTTTCACCAGACTTATAGCGGACATAGTACTCCTGAAGAGCTAAAGGCCCGTGGGCTCCATATGCAAGGTCCCATTTTACTGCAGCAGGACCATTGACAGGATCTTTAGGGGCTGTCCATAATTGGGCACCTACATCACCTTCTAATTTTCTGAAGTTCATTTTCACTCCAACATCAGCCAAATAGGCTTGAATAGCAGTCATCAAATCAACCGTTAACTGATCTCCATAATAAAAGACCATACTCAATTCGTTGTTTGAATCCCAGTTGGCTGCTTTGAGCAAACGACGTGCTTTATCAGGGTCATATGCATATTTTTCTAAGCCAGCAGGCTTGTAGGGGCCATTTGGAATGTGAGCATCAGCCACAAGTGCTTTCTTTTCAAGGAGAGTATCTTTGATGGTCTCCATATCAATGGCATGAGCAATTGCGTGTCGGACTCTAATGTCTGACAAAGGATTACTGTTTGTGGCTTGCGCCCACAACTCCATTGACGCAAACAGCATCAATGTAGAGAGCGTTACTACTTTTAATATATTCATCTTTACCTTAATGGTTGAAATTAATGGGAAAAATATTAACTTACCTTAATAGCAAGAAAACATAAATTGTACTCACTAGGTATTTTACATAGGGCCTCCTGTAATTTAATTAAAAAATTAATTAAAAGGTTAGTGAAATGTTTCAGCTAATATTATGGATAAAGTACCCCATTCCATATTATGGATTAAAAAATTTATTACTTGCTATTTGTGGTAAGCAAATGTTGCATTTTTAGCAAATAATACAGTTGTTAGGACAAAATGTCAAATACAATAACTTTTTTATTTACTCAGTATTTAATGACTACTTATGCGCATATAACATATTGTAAATATTATATAAATCTAAAAAACGGATTTAATCGCAAGTGTTAGCACATTGAGCATAGCTTTACATAATATGTCACTCCTCAAGTCCTACAAAGCCGGTATGTTTTGGCTTGTGATTGATTCTCTGTTCAATGTTATTTTTTCGAGAGCTTCTATGATTTATTCAAACACGGGGGCTGCTACTTGAAGAAATGAGGAGACATGTTGAGGTTAATGAGCCCATGTGAGATTGAAAGCCGATGACGCTATAAACCCACTGTTAAGAATGCGTGTAGTAAAAAGAGTCATCAGAGAATTTGCCTTGGTATAATCAAAAGCAACCTGTGTAATTTCCGGCCTGCCTCCGCAAGTCAGCGGTAATTGGCACTTTTCTCCTAGCTCTTTCCAACCTGAGAAGAATTATTTTCATAAAATCCAAATTTTTCAAGATTGCTTATCCATTCTTTATTTGGACCATTATTAATAAGGGATTTCCAATAATTTGTAAATTGTGGCATTGGGAAATTCAAGCTTTTCATGGTTTGTTTAGACTGTATTGCTAATTTTTTCAATGATTCACTTTCTTTCAATGATTCAGGATATTTGGTAAAATTTATTGTAACATTTCTCCGATTTAGTTTCCCACCCCAGGAGGAATGCCAGATTTTTAAATTAAATACGATCATATCTCCAGGGCTTGTAATACAATGAGATGAAGGTACTTGATCAATAGGTATTCCGGATTTACTTTCGTATTCATCAAGACTTCCTTTGCTCGACCCGTAAAGGCCAAAATCCCATAAATCTCTATTAAGAGGTTCTTTGTGAGAGCATGGAAGAAATCTAAGGGCACCATTATTTTGATTCAGTTCGTCTAAATAAAATGCGACTTTGACAGAAAAACAATCTATATCCTGATTCTGATCCGTATGCCACTCTGTTGCAGGGCCATTGAAGTTGTTGCTGTTGCATAAAAATGGGAATGTTTTTTCCCCTAATAATTTCTTGATAGTTTTTAAAATTATTGGATGAGAAGGTAAATTACAAAGATTAGGACACTTTTCATTTAAATTCGACCAATTGAATTGTTTCCGCATTCCATAACCATCACTATGATGTTCTAAGGTTTTTTTAAAACCCAATTGATATTCCTCTTCGATAGCTTTCAACTCTGATTTTGATAAAACATTTCTAATAATTATGAAGCCAAACATATCAAAATATTTCTGTTGAACTTGAGTTATCTCTTTCATTGGATTGACAATTTTTAGTTTACCAACCTGGAAAATCCAGTATGTTTTGGAAGATTATTTATTTTTTGGTTAATGTCCTTTTTTTCTATGGATTCCAGTAGTTCTGCAAATACAGATTCAGCTTTGTCAAAATAATCGTCGACGTGTCGGGTTTGATGAGCCCAAGTGGGATTAAATCCTGAAGTAGCTAAAAACCCCTCATCCAGCATCCGTGTAGTAAAAAGTGTCATCAGAGAATTTGCTTCTGGATGATTGAAGCCAATTTGAACTAATTCGGGTCTCCCTTTGGAGAAAACAGGTAAATCATATCTTTCCCCAATTTCTTTCCATTTTAATTGAAAATGCTTTCCTATTGTATTTAGATGAGAAGGTATATCATTTTTTTTCATTTTTTCTATGCATGCCACACTTGCTGCAGGTCCAACACCTTCGGTCCAGTAGGCACTTGATATAAATGATTTTTGAGCTGCTTCCATAGTAAGTTCATTTCCAATAACTGCACCCATAGGAAAACCGTTGCTGATAGTTTTAGCAAAAACAGCAATGTCGGGGTTCACACCGTACAAGAGATGTGCTCCTCCAAGACAAAGCCTCCATCCAATTGATATTTCATCAAAAATAAGTTTTGTACTATTTTTGATACAAAGTTCACGTATTCCTTCAAGAAAACCTGGATCCGGATCAGTAGATCGAGTTGGTTCCATTACAACAGCCGCTAATTCCGAACCATGTTTTTTGAAGATTTCTTCTAATTCTGAAAACTGATTGTAATGGAAATGTATAGCAGTATCTCTCAATCCTTTGGGAACGCCATTTGGTTCAAGACCTGGCAAGAGATGATCTGTCAGATTTTCATTCCCACCCTTTCCAAGGTTTACCGCCAGATACCAGTCATGCCAGCCGTGATATCCGCATATAGCAACTTTGTCTCTGCCTGTAGCCGCTCTGGCAATCCGGACTGCCACTGCCATCGATTCTCCTCCGGTTTTTGTGAATCGGGCCTTATCAGCCCATGGATGGATCTCTAGGAGCAACTGAGCCAATTTGACCTCATCATATGATGAAAGAGTAGTCATTGATCCCATGTTAACTCTGCGGATAACTGCTGCATTAACGTCCGGATCAGCGTAGCCCAGAATGCAGGCAAGAATTCCGTTATAGGACATATCAATGTAGCGATTTCCAGCAGTGTCGATGATTTCGCACCCGATAGCTTGTTCCGCGTAAGCTGGCCATTCATCGGGAGCAAGCATTTCAGGACGTTTGCTCAAAAGATTCCCTCCACCGGGAATAATTTTTTTGGCAAGACGGTATTGCTCCAAAACGGGTTTTCTTGAAGGAGCCTTGGAAACACCCAGAAGTTGTTTTGCATTGATGGAAAATATTCGCTCTAGATCTATGTCTTTTAGACAAAGGTCCCGGCAAGCCTGCTTGAGCGCCAATAAAGACTCAATTCCTACTAGATTGGGATGCCCGTGTGGCCAACCATTCCACTCTACATTGTTGGAATAGAGCCACATGAACCCGTCCCCAACTGAAACCGCTTTCCCACGCATTTGGCTGACAGGAAAGTCGCTACCATACATTAAACGAGTGGTACCAGTTGCTCTAATTATGGCTTCAAATGCATTTGATTCGCAGACTGCAGAACTGTCAAAAAAAACATTGTCCAGGTCTTTGATTAAATGCACTGCGTCAGCAGTGTGATTGCCGTTGAAACCTCTTGCGGCATGTGCCAATACAAGACGAGCATTCGGATAACTGAGGCATTTCTGACGGATGTATTTTGTATTGGAAGGATCGCTCAAGGCTTTGGGCAATACCATGTGCATTGTGATCCAAAGGCCATGACGGTTGGCTATTTCCCAGGCCCAGTCAGGAAGAAACTCCCCTTGTTCCGCAAATAACGTATCTTTTCGGTTAGCAAATACATGATAAACTTTGAACCCTGCGAATCCTTTTTCCCTGATTTTTGTTTCGACTTCATCGGGATCGTCGTTAGGTCGGATCATCATTAGTCCTCTGGACTGTGGGCGTGTCCTAATCTCTTCATGCAAAAAATGGTTTGCCTTACTACAATCCAGATGTTTCACGGGAAAAGGAAAGTAAAGACCATTGTGTTCTCTTGACCCCATCCAGAGATCAAGACTGCTTTTCATCATATTGTATCCAACCTCTGTTTCTACAAAGCAGTCTTCTATTTCTGAATTTGTTTGCAGATGAGAAATATCATACCAGTGTCCATGTGAATCGAAGATTTCGTCCGGAATAAAAGAAGCGACTTCTTTTTCAAAAAACTCTAGATCTTCTACGCGGATATCAAAAGTAGTTGGGTCTAGCATATCTAAAGATTTACCTGACTTATTTGAATCTCCATAATTTTCTTCAAAAGCACACATATTTATCTACCAAGCTGTCCAACCACCATCGATTATCAAGTTCTGTCCAGTCATGTAACTACTTGCATCACTGGCCAGGAAAACAATTGCACCATTAAGTTCTTCAGGAACGCCCATTCTTCCCATAGGACTTTTCTGACAGAGTCTTTCCACCATTTCAGAATCAGCTTGTGCCCCAGGAAAAGGTCCTGGACTGAGGCAATTTACACGGATATTTTCTTTTGCCCAATAAACAGCAAGATGCCGAGTCATCTGAACGATACCCCCTTTGAGTGTATGATAGGCCACAGGACTGGCAGGGACTAATCCTTCATAAGATTCCGGATAAGACCCCACTACCCCGTACATTGAACCTAGCATGATGATTGATGCGGATTTTTTCTGGGAAACTGACCAGTTCCGAATACGTCGGGCTAGAAGAAAATAACCGGTTGCGTTGCCGAGTTGCTGTTGAAACTCGGCCCCGGTAACATCAGTCAAGTCGGCACCCAGCGGGAAATGTCCGTTATTTACCAAGATTTCCAAGGAACCAACACGATCCAGAAGTTCATCAAAACCGGCATTGATGGATGTTTCGTCCATTTGATCCAATTCAATTCCAATATGACTCCCCTGTGCTACCCCCTTCAGAAGGGCAGCAATTTCTTCGGCCTTTTTACGTTTACGACTGCTGACCACCACTCTCGCACCAGCTTCCGCTAAAGCACGAGCTAAAGACTGTCCCAGAAAACCACTTGCGCCAGTTACCAGTGCTGTGCGTCCTGTTAAATCAAAAAGCGTATTTATGTGTGCTTCTTTATCAGGCTTGACAGTAGAAGTTTTTATTCTGTTGGATTCTGAGGGTTGATCAATCATTATTTACTTTCTATACCTAAGGAAGCCTGCTGCTGATTCGAACTTTCCAGATAGGTATTAAAGCGTTGGGAATCACGGATGGCACTTTTGCCACGGAAGACCATTGCTAATGCCCTACGCTGGCGGTTGTTTGTCAGATTTGGTCCTGCACGATGTATGGTGTTTCCATGGTGAATTACAGCATCACCTGGTAAACAGGTGACCTTTGATTCACTATCCATATCACTTTGAGAGTAATCAAAAATGTATTGTGAAAAACCAAGGGTGGAGGAAAGTCTATGCTGGCGAAGAGGAAGCCGATGAGAACCACGAACATAGCGAATACAGCCGTTTTCCTCATCTATATAATCAAGGGCCACCCAAATGGTTAACACTTGTGGCGGAGCAAGACAGAAATAATAGTTATCCTGGTGAGGAGGAGTTTCATGCTTGGTTTTAGGAGGCTTGTTAAAATATTCAACTCCTAAAACCTCAACAGGTTCTCCAAGAAAATCTGACGCGGCCTTGTTCCAATGTGAATGACGGCTATAATTTGCAAAAAATGTATCCTGTTCCATCCGGTGAAGTTGTTTGAGAGTTTCCGGTTTTTTAGGATTATCAAAAAATACATCAGACTGCTTTAGTTGCGGGACTTTTTCTAGGATATACCTCTCGACAGCCTGTTGTAGTTCTAACAGTTGTAGATTAGTCAAAAAGCTGGGTAGATGGACAAAGCCATCTTCGTCGAAATCTTTCTTTTTCGTCATAATTATTTATTATATGATTCCAGTAAATCGAAAAATCTGCATAACTTCATACTTGTAACGGCCACAAACCAGGAGTAATTAAATATGGATCTGGTTGTTCATAAGTTAGAGTGATGGCTTGCATCAGATCGTCGGGCAGAGGCCCTCGCTCAAAAAAACAGAGATTTTCCTTAAATTGCATCAGTGATTCTATACCTATGACAACCTTGGAAACAGGATGATTCAAAATAAAACGCAGAGCCATCTCCTTCAATGTCATTCCTGCTTCTTCTGCAAGCGATGTATAATGAAGGTGCAGGGAACAAAGATTTGCTAATGCCGCTGGAATTTCCTCGTTTTTCATGGTCAGTATTCCCTGCAGGAAAGCACTGCGTATAAAAGATAAAACCCCGTTTTCATGTGCTTTTTCAAAAACGCCCGTCTCACTATGACGACGGTCCATCAGATTGTATGGAAACTGTAATGCTTCTATAGAGTAGGAGTTTAAAAAATCAGTCACTTTTTCAGGGTCATGTCCACATGAAACTCCGATAGAGTGACATTTCCCGGCCTGTTTTTGCATTTGAAGAAGTGCCAAATGCTGGACATCCTCTTCCCGATGAAATAATACACCTGCAACGCAGTCCATTTTTAAGCGTTTAAGTGATCGATCCAATGAGGCAACAATCTCCTTTCTTGAATCTTTTTCGGATTTTTTTGCCTCAACATCAAGTGCTTTGATTTTGGTAAAAACATTGACTTTGTGACAGATTCCAAGTTCTTTAAAGGACTGTCCGAGCACTTCTTCGCTTTCACCATAAACCGCCGCAGTGTCATAATCACAAATGCCGGCCTCATATCCAAATTTTACAATCTCCAACACCTCTTTCCTTGAGGGTCTTCCCTGTTGATTGGCTATTCCATAGGTCATACCAAATTGAACAGTGCCGACCATTATTTTCGTCATGTCTTAATCAATTACAATTTGAGACAGTTCCTGACTCAGATCATTCACTATGCCGCTTTTAAACTGAGACACCTCATTTTTCAGCCAATCAAAATCGTTAATACTGAGACCCTGATAAGGTGACCTAACGGTCAGCGGAATGTTCAGTCCTCCCAAACGTGCATAAGCCTTGTCAATTGCACCATCAATGTAGCCTTTATTTAGTAATGGCAGAGCCGTCTTTAAATGAAACTCCATGATTTCAGTGTGTAAATTTTCAGCACGTTCTCGTTCAAAAGATTTTACTGCCTCAAAAAACATTCGGCAACGATCTGTGAATATATAATTGTAGGAAGGTATGAGTCCCACTTCACGAATTGTATATCCAAAAGGGAATGCTCCTTCTGTCAGGAAATGATTGATAGAAGGAGAGTTGTTCAATAGTTCATTGATGTCCATCCAATTGCCGGACCCGGTTTTTGCGGCCACCAGATTGGGACATTTTTTGTGAATATTTTCCAATTCCCAACCCTTGAGTCTCCTTTTGTTTCTTGGATTATTGTAGAGCAAAAATTCCATTTCAGGAAATGAATGACAGATATCTTGGAAAAATACTTCTAATTCTTCATCGTTCAGTTCTTTCCAAAAAGGCAGGGTTATCTGTGCCTGTTCAATTCCTATGTCCATGCATACACCACATCTGAACTTCACCTGAGCACTACTTAACCCGAAGCAGCCAACTTGGAGGAATCCGGAAAAATCCCAGGTCTGTTCTTTAAAATGGGCAACTATTTCAGAGAATTCTTCATCCGTAATTGCATAGCCCTCTCCGCTGGTTCCAAAAAGATAAATCCCGTCACAGTATTGCTTCTTCAGTTCCCCCAAAATTTCTGTAAACAGCTCTTTGTCAAAAGACTGATCTTCATCCCAGGGTATTGGCACACTAACTAAATAACTTGGAATCCGCATTATCAGATTTTTTTATCAAGAAAGGGAGATTGACAATCCTTGTATAGGAATCCACCATCAACAGTTAGAACCGTTCCGGTGATATAGTCTGCCTGGTTGGATACCAGAAAACATGCCGCTTTACCTACTTCTTCAGGGCGTCCCAGCCGTCCCCAAGGCAGAAGTTGTCCCTCTTGAAGAATTTCATCTTCGGAAAAGTGATTCCGTTCACCTGGGGTGTCAATCCATCCCGGCTGGATAGCGTTTACATTTATTCGATGTTGACTAAGTTCTACTGAGATAGTTCTCATTAAATGATTTAAACCTGCTTTTGCAGAACCATATGCAGCACATTGAGCAAAAGGCATTTCAGCCTGTACACTGGAAATAAAAAGTATTTTTCCATGAATGGTAAACGAAACCATTTGACGAGCTACAAGTTGTGCCATATGAAACCCTCCGATCAGAGTCCCATTGATGCCCTTTTCAAAATCTTCATGATCATATTTTAAGAATGATTGGCGAGTTCCTGCGAATGCTGTGGTACTTATCAGGATGTCTATTGAGGAGAATATTCCCAGGGCGCCAACCATAAGAGATTCACATCCGTGCCGGGTAAAAACATCTGCGGCTATTGCTTCGCATTTTGCTCCCAACTTTTGTATTTCGGATTTTGTTGCATCCAAGTCAGTACTTCCAGGCCGATCATTTAAAATTATATTAGCTCCAGATTTTGCTAATTCAATTGCACAGGCTCTACCGATTCCCCGTCCCGATCCGGTGATTAAAGCTGTTTTTTTTCGTAAATCAATCTGCATGGCTTAAATTTGAAGGAAAAGTATTGTCTAAAATTGTTTCTTGATACAGGAATCCAACTCAGCTGAATGCTGCTTGAGTCCATTCATTAACATGATAAAATCTCCACCGTGTGGAATGAAAAGCGAGTTTTGTTTCAGAATCGACAGGATATCTTCTTCTCCTGAAACTGGCCTGCTCCACACTTTGTCATATTTCTGTGTCGCTTCTACAACTTTTTTGATCGATTCTTCCAGATTAATTTTTGAATTCAACTTATTGATTCTTAATCCTAAATCTCCAGTTCCCACAAATAGGCAGTCAACTCCTTCTACTGCCGCAATTTCATCAACATTCAAGACGGCCTCAGGAGTTTCAATTTGAACTACCAAAAATGTTTCCTGATTTGCTCCTTCAGTATATTCAAGTCCAGCATTAATCATAAAGTTGCTGTCCAGTCCAGCACCATCAATACCACGATCACCCAGAGGAGGAAATTTCACATAATCCACCAGCGTTTGTGCTTTTTTTGCGTCAGAAACATGTGGGATCATCAGTCCTGAGGCCCCATCTTCCAGATATCGATAGAGTTTGGATTTTTCTAAGGTGGAGGGTCTTACCATGACATCAATGTCATGTTGATGAGATTGGGCAAGGATGGATTGTACTTCTCGGTCTGTGAATGCACGGTGTTCCAAATCAAGCCAGATGCAATCAAAACCGAAATGTGCCGCATGAGCAATGAATGAAGGGATGTAGTGTTGAAGGCAGCATAGTTTGGCTGGTAAACGACTGTTCCATTTTGAAAGAGTTTTACTTTTTCGCATACTAAAGTCTCATTTTGGTTCGCTAAGTTTAAAATATACACCCACAACTATCAGGTATTATTCCGTTACAAGAATTACATAGTCTAAAAAAAATACATTTTGGCAATCAATTAACAACAACTATCTTTGCCTTATAATGACATACTCATTTACCTTGGATCCAACGAGTAATAAATTGTTGATGAGGCTTCCTGAGAAACGACATACATTATCTAGTACTTTTAGCTTATATGTCAAACCAAACTCCGCTGAACCGAGTATCGTTTCTCTGCTGTTTCGGCATTTTTAAATAAGATAGTTTAATTAGTATGAAAATTGTGTTAACTTAGCTCAGTTGTTGCATTTAAATTAATGCAAATTTAAGGGAGTAATATCCCCCACCAGTTTTGATAAAATTGATAGAACTGGATAGAAATAGATAATAAAGTGTATAGCTTATAAACAGGTATTTCAAAAATTAAACGTTAATTTTAGAATAAAATAGAATTAATGAGAAAACATATTTACGGGTTCAAATCCTGTTTCTCGCTCCAATTTTCTTGCGATTTGACCGTAAGATTGATTCTTCAAAAACAGGCAGCAACACCACGTTTCAGGGAAGATCAAACAAATGAATGA
>Ga0208766_1000357_pt1 | contig 25489 bp, 22 predicted proteins | sample ETN01SmetaG_3_FD_185792 | JGI IMG/M metagenome (GOLD analysis project Ga0208766, IMG submission 185792) | Marine microbial and viral communities from oxygen minimum zone, Eastern Pacific Ocean - ETNP2014F12-01SV263 (SPAdes) (version 2) | ecosystem: Environmental > Aquatic > Marine > Oceanic ... | reverse complement strand
CGAACCATAGCTCCAGGGGGATTTGTTTTAAAATAAATTAAATTTTGACGTTTATGTACTTCTAGTGGTACGCGTTTTGACATAATCAAATCGGATAGGTTGTGCATACCGCGGGTGTAAAGGCCTTCAATCGTAAGCTCAAAATCATAATTAACGGCATTAATAACCCTGCCTGTTTCAGATTCAAGCAACCTTCCTTCCATTAAATAGACATCTCCTACTTTAGATATATGAACCGATATCAACCATTCCTGATCAAGAAGCATAGAGGTGATGACCGCGCATTCGATACTTGTACATGAAGGCGATTTATATCCATACTTGATCAAAGATTCATTCATATCATCATAATCAAGAACAAGCAAAGTATCCATTTTTAAAAGCTCTGTACGAAAAACGGCACTTAATTTCACCAGTTCATCCTGATGAATATTTTCTCCAGAAAAATCAAGAACTGCTATCGTATGATCATCGCTATATGCAAATGCGATTAGAGATAGGGATAAAATAATATTCTTCATAAATAATTAATCAAATAACCCTATTAAGATAGTAAATACAACTATCTATATGAATACAATTAGATTTTAGGTTTTTGGCTCATCGGAACAGTCTCCACAATCGCAGGTTCCATCACCAATAGGTGGCGCTTCACGCTTTGAAAGTCGTTCCATTGTAAATAATGCTTCACCTGAATTGCAAATAATTACATTATCTTTAACAATTAAAGGTTCAGTAGTCCTTCCCTCGGGAGAAAGTAGAGTAACTTTACCCATTTTTCTAGACACATCCGCAAAGGCTTTTTTCCTTCCGTTTGGATACCAATAATAAGCCAATCCATCTCTTACTCCTTGAATAAAATTTGCCTCTTCTTTCTTTTGACCATCTTCATACCAAAATTTAAGCTTACCAGATATTTGTCCTTTTTTATAATTAGCTTCGGCACGTTTTTTACCGTTTTCATACCATTGGGTAGTCATTGCTATATTTTTACCAGCACCATCAAAAAAGGCTCTTTCTTTCTTTTTTCCGCTATTATAGTACCAATTAAATTCTCCAGTCCTATTTCCATTTATAAATTGGCCATCTACGTTTATTTCTCCATTTTGATACCAAGTCGTCATTCGACCTTCAGGTGTATTATTATAAAATTGAACAGAAAAACCAGGTGGGAGGTTATAGTTATAAGATTGTTGATTATCTTTTAATTGTTGAAATAGAAACCTTCCAGTCCTTATGGTTGTATCATTTTCAGTTAATAAAACAGGAATTCCTGGCCAAGCTCTTCTACCTTCATTGTAATTAGCAGAAGTAATATTACCCTTATCAAATTTTAAATTATAATATCGAGTTTTTGAACCCTGAATATAATATTTCCAATTTCCGGATTTAATTCCCTCCTTATACTCACCCTCCATTCTCAGCGAACCATCATAAAAATCTAAAGAGGCTGTTCCATTAAATGGCTTATTGATTGAAGGGTCATAGGCAATGCCTTCTTTGGCTTCCAGGTCCTCTATCGATGTATTTTTTGAGCAGGATGAAAACATCAATATTAATAAAAGCGTAAATGTTATTTTCTTTTTCATAATTGAATTATTTAGTTAATTAGTTTACTTGTATTCATGCTATTCATATATGAGCGGAGGGGGTGGGATTCGAACCCACGTTAGGATATTTCACCTAAAACACCTTAGCAGGGTGCCGCCTTAAGCCGCTCGGCCACCCCTCCTTAATTCATATAATATCTTATAATGAATTTAAGAGAAATTTAAAGCCCTGGCTATAATATAAAATTTCAGATTATAATATTATAAAACGTTTAATTTATTGACCACTTTTTCAACTAATTGCTTTAAGCCTTGATTGGTAGATGCAGAAATCTCCATTGAATATTCAGGTATCGAATTCCATAAGGATTCATTAATGTTAGTGGTAATATCACTTTTTGTCCTAATAAGCATAATAGGCTTTAATAATAAAGAAGCGTTGAATGATTTTAATTCATTTTTTAAGGAATCGAAGGTTTGCTGAGGGTTTAGATCATTATTTTCAATAAGAAATAATAAGAGTCTGTTTCTTTCAATATGTTTTAAAAATTTATGCCCTAAGCCTTTTCCCGCGCTAGCACCTTCAATAAGGCCGGGAATATCTGCCATAGTAAACGATTTGAATTCTTCATACTTAACAATACCTAAGTGCGGTTCTAGAGTAGTAAATGGATAATCTGCTATTTTTGGCCGCGCCTTAGATAAAACTGATAATAAAGTTGATTTACCAGCATTAGGAAAACCAACAAGTCCAACATCAGCAAGAATCTTTAACTCTAGTTCAAAAACTCCTTTTTCACCCGCTGTTCCATTTTGCGCATATCGAGGTGTTTGTCGAGTAGAGGATTTATAATTAATATTTCCACGCCCACCTTTTCCTCCTAAACATATGACTTCTTTTTGACCTTCATCCGTAAAATCTGCAATAATTTCTTTTGATGTGTTGTTTTTGATAATTGTTCCAATTGGTACTCGAATAATAATATCGTCACCATTTTTACCGGTTTTAGAATTTGAGGAGCCTTGTTCACCGTTCTTTGCTTTGTATATTCTGTTGTAACGTACATCTTGTAGTGTATGGATGTTCTTATCAGATAAGGCATAAATACTACCACCTTGACCGCCATTTCCACCATCAGGACCCCCCTTTGGTATGTATTTCTCTCTTCTAAAAGAAATGCAACCGGATCCACCACTACCAGAGCAAAGTTCTATTTTTGTATAATCAATAAACATAATATGTTAATGATAAATTCGTCTTATCAAAAAATTGAAAAAGGAAATAAACTACATTTGATTAATAATCGCTTCACCAAATCCAGAACAAGAAACTTTTGTTGCGCCCTCCATAAGCCGATGAAAATCATAAGTAACTGTTTTATTTATTATTGATTTTTCTAAACCTTGCACAATTAAATCTGCAGCTTCCTGCCATCCTAAGTGTTCAAGCATCATTACGCCAGAAAGGATTACTGAGGACGGATTAACCATATCCTTACCAGCATATTTAGGTGCTGTTCCATGTGTTGCTTCAAAAATTGCATGACCAGTATTATAATTAATATTAGCGCCGGGTGCTATTCCTATACCTCCAACGATGGCAGCAAGAGCATCTGAAATATAATCTCCATTTAAATTTAAAGTACAAATAACATCGTATTCTGATGGACGGAGTAAAATTTGTTGAAGAAATGCGTCTGCAATAACGTCTTTAATAATCAATTGATTACCATTCTTGTCAATTAGTTGCCATGGTCCACCTTCGTAGTCAACTGCATTAAATTCATTTTTAGCTAATGTATATCCCCATTCTTTGAATTTTCCTTCTGTGAACTTCATAATGTTGCCTTTATGAACTAACGTTACAGATTTACGACCGTTAGATAATGCATAATTAATCGCCGACCTTACAATTCTTTCAGTTCCTTCAACAGAAACAGGCTTAACACCCAAAGAGACTGTATCAGGGAAACGAATATTCGTTACATTCATTTCATCAATAAGAAAACTTTTTACTTTTTCAACTTCGTCTGATCCATGCGCCCATTCGATACCTGCGTAGATATCTTCGGTATTTTCTCTGAAAATAACCATATCAACAAGGGACGGGTCCTTAACAGGTGAAGGTACACCTTCAAACCATGTAACAGGCCTAACGCATGCGTAGAGATCCAAAACCTGTCGTAAAGTTACATTTAATGACCTCATTCCTCCACCAACGGGCGTTGTTAAAGGTCCTTTAATAGCTACAAGGTGATCCTTAATAGCTTCAAGAGTATCATTAGGTAGCCAGGAATTTTTTAGTTCAAATGCTTTTTCACCAGCATATATTTCTTTCCATGTTATTACCCTATCTCCGCCATATGCTTTTTGAACAGCATTATCAAATACCATCTGAGAAGCATGCCAAATATCAGGACCTATTCCATCTCCCTCTATAAAAGGTATAATGGGATTATCAGGTACAATTAATTTATTATTTTCAAAAACTATTTTTTTACCATGATCCATATTTTTTACTTTTTATTCTTTTCTTTAGATTTTTTCTTTTCAGTTTTTTTATTATCTCCACTGGAAGGCTTGTTGCTCTTTTTTTGTTTAGCATAATCCGTTAAATAAAATCCACTTCCTTTGAAAATAAGACCTGTGCCACCACTAACAAGCCTGCGAACTTTATTTTTACATTCTGGGCATTCTTCAAGAGGTGAATCAGACATTGATTGAAAAAATTCAAATGTAGATTCACAGTGTTTGCAAAAATAATCGTAAGTAGGCATAATTAATGTTAAAATTTATAACGAAAGGTGATTTAAAACAGGCAGTAAAGCATAGTTTAGTTAACTATGATTAAATTTTTGCTTCAATGCTAATAAAACATTATTGGGAACATATTTTGCAATATCTCCATTGAGCTTGGAAACATTTTTTACCATCGATGAATTTATATGTACATATTTATCAGATGTTACCATTAGTAATGTTGATACCGATGGATTCAGATGATTATTCATTGTTGCCATTTGAAATTCATATTCAAAATCGGATACGTGTCGTAATCCTCTAATTAAACCGCAGGCATTATGTTCTTTTGCAAAATCAGCAACTAGTCCATCAGTAGATAGAGCTTTAATATTTTTGATATGAGAAGTTGCTCCAACCGCCAATTGAATCCTTTCATCAACACTAAATAAAGGATTTTTATCAATGTTTACGGCAATCGCGATGATTACATCATCAAAAATTCTAGATGCACGTTCTACAATATCTACGTGGCCCATGTGTATCGGGTCAAAGGTACCAGGATAAATAACAATTTTATGATTCATTTTTCCAAAAAGTTAATTGTGTGTCACCATAATCTTTTATTCTTAAAGGAGAAATTGAAAATTCTCTTGGTGAAGATTCAAGTATAAAATGTCCATCTAAATTTAACATGCTTAAGGCTGGCGCTATAATACTATCTATATCATTCGAATTATATGGCGGATCAGCAAAGATAATGTCATATTTTTCATCCTCATTTAAAAAACGATAGGTATCACATTTTTTTATAACACAAGAATCGGTATTTAATTCAAGTAAAGAGTGATTAATCTTTAGTAGCGCACATACACGAATACTCGAATCAACAAATGTTACTGATTTAGCGCCTCTACTAGCAGCTTCAAAACCAATAATTCCTGTTCCAGAGAATAAATCTAAAAAGGTTTTATTCTCAATATTACCTAATATATCAAATAAGCTTTTGCGTGCAAGCGCCGTTGTGGGTCTGTAGGGTGCATTTTTTACAGTTTTTATTCGGCGACCTTTATAGGCGCCAGCATGTATTTGCATCTTTAGAAGTAGAGTGCGGTTATGTTAGGATCAGCTATCATTATAATTTGCAAAAGTAATAAAAAATCTAATAGTGTATGAATTATTCTGGTTATTGTAATTATAAATAAATCTCTCCAATACAAGATTAGAACCAGTTGTTTCTAAATAAGATAAAATTTTCATTACCGTAGAAAGGTTTGTAGTTGATAAAACTAATGGAATGTATTCAACTGCATTTAGATATAAAACGTCAAATTTCTTAGTATCTAAATCATTTAATAAGGTGAGATCTTTTTCGAGTTGATTAAAAGAAATATAATCATCAAGATTCAGTAATTCATTACGAAAAACAGGATATTGAATTAAATACCCGTGCTTATACTGTTCAAGACCTCCTAATTGTCGTAAAGAATAATTTAATATATTTCCTATAGAATCAATCGGTGCATTGGTAGCCTTTATATCAAGAAACTCAAGACTAATCTCCCCTCTCATAGCTTCGATATTTATAATATTCTTAACTTCAAATGAATTGAATATTTTTGAAATAGAACTAACTGTACTTTGAGATTTTATAAATGATTTTTTTTGAAAATCACTATACAAGCGTTCAGTTGTTTTATTTAATGGATCTTCTTGAGCAGTTTGCGGAACATCAGGATCAATAAAATTGCGTACTTCAGTTTTTATAGTCTCATAAACTTCTGGTAGTTTTTCACGAAAAATAACCGCAGTTAATGCTGCAAAGAAAAAAAGATATGCGAATATCTGTTGAAAATTATTAGTTTTTTTCTTCTTTAATGGTTTGCGTTTTTTTTGCTTACTCTTCTCTTCAGTAGGTTCAGGTATGGTTTTTTTATCATCATATTCTTGAAGTCCGGGGTTGTCAAAGAAATTTAATGCAGAGCCGTACACAGCGCCATTAATAATAGCTGTTGAGATATAAAGATCATTATTTTTTACTTCTTTTGGTATTTTTACATCATTCTTCTTAATATTCTTAAATGCTTCGACTTGTCGAATGCGCTTACCTTTAAAATGAGATTTTCTTCGATAGGATAATTTACCAGGAATAACAATTTGACCTTTAAAGATATCTTTTTCATTATAACTGCCATCAGTAGATGATAATTTCCATTTATCTTTAGAAAATTTTGCGGTCCCATTCAAAAAACTATTTTTTGAATAATGAAAATATTCATAACCACTTTTATCATTTAAAAAAAGTGTGACCCCTCGATTAGGGTTAAGTCCATAAAAAGCACTCGACTCAGTACCCATCCATAATGGTTCGCCACCCATTTCCTGAATAGACATTTTAATTGTTTCAGTTAATAAAGATGAAATTCTTAGGCAATAAACACTATCTATTTCACCTTTAAAAAACCTTCCAAAGTACTCATTGGTTGAATTTTCTTCAGATGAATATCTTTGATCGAGGGTCCATCTAGAAAATTCCCAGCAATCGGTTTCAGACATTTCTTCATCACTGTAAACAAATGATGCATTGCAAAGATCATCCGGTATAGTTACATATACTTTTTCCCCTTCAAAGGAGAGTTGTTTTTTTGCTAATTGAAGTGCGGAATTAATTTGAGCAATTAATTCTTTATCATTTATATTTGAAGAATTTTTTTTTGATTTAAATGGTTTATATAAAACAGATGATAGAATTGGCTTTTCATTTTCTTCTATCCATTGCACGCAAAGGAGATGATTATTTGAAATTAATAAATGAAGCACGAATCAGTTCTACCTATCCCAACTTTTTGAGCCATCATCAATAAAGCCATGATTGTAAGCTTTAAAGGCAAATAAAACATATCTCCTTCGAACAATTGTTTCTTCTATAGGGCTTTCTACGCGAACGCTATTGCCTTCATCTTCAAGTGAAATCAAATAAGGTTTTTGAGATACAGGGCAAAAATACATAGATGAATCTGGCATATAGGTATCATAATAATTAATAACCTCAACGCGCTCTGATGGTACTTCCTCTACAAGTTTAACAAAGTTTGTATCTGATGTAAACTTGTTTAATAATTTCTTCTGAACATATGATGTGTCATTTCGGGATAAATCTTCTGAATACATAACAATCGTAGCAATTGTATCAGAGATAGTATCTCGACGCATCATTGGAAAACCAAAAGTGGTATCAAATTCTATATCATACCCCTTGGGGACATTGACAGAAAATGTTTTGCTGTTAAGAGTAATGGATTGGTTTCCAAGATAAGTTGAGTCACCTGAAAGTGAATCTCTAACCGAATTAACAACTTGAACAGCCCAAAGGCCATCTGATGAATACTCACCAATAACCGATTTATAAAAATTCTGAACATCATACATATTTTCCATAAAAAAATGACTTTCCCCTTGGAAAGACTCTTCTTCGTCCCAAATCGCACGTGGCACATATATACAAATAATTAAAAATATAAAGGCTGCCACAATGCCTAGCTCAAGAAGATCAGAAAAGGTTTTTCGTTTTTCAGGTGTAAAATTATTTTGATCTTTTTTCATAATTTTATTATTAGAGAATTAATTATAGTTAATTTTTTATTTATGCTCTAAAACAGAGAAGTAATATTAATACAATTTATATCTTGAAGTATACTTTAATCTACTATAAATATAATCAATCAAGATCAATTCTTCTGAACACTGGTTTCGAGTTTTTATTTACCTTGCCAAGCTCTTCAAGAAGATTTTTTTCTTTACTAGAAGGTTTTTGAGGTGTATCAACATGTACACGAACTAATTGATCACCTCTAGATGATCCTCGCATCCTAGGAAATCCCTTACCTCTCATTCTTAATATTTGTGATGATTGAATACCTGGTGGAATTTTAAGATTAGCCTTACCCTCCAATGTTGGCACCTCAAGAGTTATTCCTAAAGCAGCTTCATAAAATTGAATAACCACTTCTGTAATCACATCCTCTCCATTTCTATTAAATATGGAGTGCTCTTCTTCCTCAAAGAAAATAATAAGATCACCAGATTGATAGCCTTTGGGGCCTTTATTTCCTTGTTGATTCAATGTCATGTAATTACCAGCAGAAACGCCTGATGGGACTTTTATTTTAATCTCGACAGTTTTACGATTTAAACCACTTCCGCCGCAATCATTACAAGGGTTTTGTATAGTTTGGCCAGTCCCAGTACAAACTGGACACTCTCTAACTGATACTGATTGCCCAAAAAAAGATTGGGAAACCTGCCGAACTTGACCGGAGCCATTACATTGAGAGCAGGAAACTGGCATTGTTCCTTTTTTTGCACCGCTACCTAAGCACGTATTGCAATGCTCTAAGCGCTTAATTTTTAAAGTTTTATTTACCCCGGAATAGATATCAGAAAAAGTAAGTTTTAAATTAGCTTTTAAGTCACGTGCCTTTTTTATTCTTGTAGCTCTATTTCCACCAAAAATTCCACCAAAAGGGTCAAATCCATCACCAAAAATATCTCCAAAATTATTAAGAATGTCCTCCATGGACATGCCACCTTGAAATCCAGGGCCTCCACCACTATTAACGCCGGCATGACCAAACTGATCGTATTGTTGACGTTTTTGGTTATCAGAAAGTATAGAATATGCTTCAGCTGCTTCTTTGAATTTTTTTTCTGCAGCTGTATCATCAGGGTTTTTGTCTGGATGGTACTTCATTGCTATTTTTCGATAGGATTTTTTTAGTTCATCCGCACTGGCGCTTTTAGAAACACCTAAAATTTCGTAATAATCTCTCATGATGGTGTTTGATTCACTACAACTTTAGCATGTCTAATGACGCGATCTTTATACAGATAGCCTTTTTCAAAAACCTCGATAATTTCATTTTCATTCTTACCTTCTTCAGTTCTAATCATTAACGCGTCATGTAATTCTGGATCTAGTATATCACCAATTTTTGTAAATGTCTTAACATTTAGATTTATAAAATGTTTTTCAACATTATTAATAATTAACGAAATACCTTCGATTAATTTTTCAATATTGTCATTATCTTTATTCGCAGATGCTTCATTAAGTCTTTCTAAATCATCGAGAACAGACAAGAAATTCTTTATTACAGATTCACCTTCATATTTTAATAAATGTTGTATTTCTTTATCTTTTCTTTTCCTATAATTATCAAACTCAGCCTTAAGTCGTAAGTGTTTTTCGCTATTTTCGTCGATAGTATTTTTTAGTATTTTTATTTGATTTTTTAACTTATTTGTTGGTGATAATTTTTTTATTTTATCCGATGAAGTCTTGGTTGATTTTTTAGATGGCATTTTGCACTACCTTTCTAAAGGTGTTTAATATGTTTTTTACATTTATATAATTAAGTCGCTTTGGCCCAATAACACCAATTCTACCAGTAATAGCTTTGGTTTCAAACTTTGAAGTTAAGATCGCACAGTTATTGAAGATTTTATCTTCATTTTCTTTTCCAATTAAATCGTAATCATGTTCTGCGTCGAAATTCTTATTCATATAAATATTGAGAAACGACTTGTCTAGGGCAGGTAATATTTTTTTAAAATTATTAATATTTTGAAATTCTGGTTGCTGAAGTAATACATTAGCTGGTGATGTATATATCAATTTATTATTCTCTATAGAAAAATATGAATAACAATCATTTATCAAAATCTGGATCAGCTCATGATTGAAGACAGAGCTATCGTTCAGGCGATATGTAATGGTGTTTTGAATTTCACTTAATGACAGTCCAACCAATTTATCTTTAAGTAGCTTGGTAATTGATTTGATATGTTTTTCTTTAATATTTATGTCAAGATCTAAGACTATAGATTTAACCAGTCCATTATCCATTCCAATAACCATCATGACACGATTACCATTAAGCTCAATTAATTCTATATCAACTAATATGCTATTTTGATATTCAGATATCATAACAATGCTAAACATATTACTTAGGTCAGAAAGCATTGTAGCTGTCGCATTCAATATTTCGTCAACATTGCTTGAAACCGTCTTTAATTCATCCTCTAATTCAGGAATAGCATCCTCATTGACATTATTTTTAGAATTAATTGAATTAATATAGAACCTATAGCCAAGGTCTGTAGGAATACGACCACCTGACTTATGAACTTGTTTTAAAAATCCATCTTTTTCAAGTGATGACATTACATTTCTAATCGTAGCGCTTGATAAATCTGTTAGGAGTTTTTTTTGTACATATTGCGATGAAATAGGTTGACATGTATTTATATAACCCTCAACTATCGTTGCTAAGATAGATGAGTATCTTAAATCTAACCTATTATATTTTTGTATTGTCATATGGGAAATTAGATGATTTTATCTAAGTGAATCAAATATGTTAATTATTACTTAAGAAAACGAGAAATAGCTCTATTGGACCCTATGAATCCAACTAATATAGAAATAGCCAATAAAACTTGAACTGTCAATATTTGATCATAAAGAATGCCAAATTTTGTCAAATCATAAATTAAATACTTACTAAACCTTAATAAAGCCACTAATGAATAAACGGCTAAAATGGAAGCGATTACCCCATGAATTATGCCTTCTAAAATAAATGGCCCTTTAATAAACCATTTAGTTGCACCAATTAATTGAAGTGATTTTATCAGTTCTTTTTTTGAAAAAATAGTTAAACGAACAGTATTTGAAATAATAAAAATTGCTATTATAAAAGTTATTGAAACTACTGCAACCATTACTTTCAAAAATTTGTCATAATAATTTTCAATTCTAGAAATAAGCTTCCCTTGATGATTAACTTCATCAACTTCTCTGTATTTTTTAATATCTGATATTATTGGTTTTATATCTAACTTGGCTGGCCAGTCATTTTTTAAATTAATAACACAGCTAATTGGTAAAGGATTGTATCCTAGTAGGCTTAATATATCATCACCAAATTGAGATTTGAATATTTTTTCGGCATCATTTTTAGAAATAATTGTAATTGAACGAACACCATTAATTAATTTAAAATCATTCACCAGCTCTGAAACTCTCTTATCGGTGACACCATCTTTAAAAAATACTTCGATTTTATACTTATCTCTTAAATATTCAATTAATTTGCTAGTGTTTTGACTAACAATTAATAATGATCCAGACACTACTAAAGTTAAATAAATAGAAAAGATTGATGATACTGCTGAAGACTTGTGTCTCCACACATTTTTAAACCCTTCAGCAAAAATAAAAACTAGTTTATTCATTTTACTGCCTTATCGAACCATTCTGCATCTCTACAATTCTATGGCCTCGGCCTTTAATTAAATTATAATTATGAGAGGCCATTAAAACAGAGGTTCCCTGCTTACTTATTTCTTCGAATAATTTGATTAATTCAAATGAGGCTACTGGATCAAGATTTCCTGTTGGTTCATCAGCTAATATTATATCGGGATCTTTAATTAATGCCCTAGCTACACAAGCACGCTGTTGCTCTCCACCAGATAATTCATAAGGGTAATGAGATTCTTTTCCATTAAGTCCAATCTCATCAATTGATTCATTGACCAAGTCAATTATTTCATCTTTATCATATCCAAGAACATGCAACGGTAAAGCAATATTTTCAAAAAGGTTTCGATCTTCAAGTAGGTGATAATTTTGAAAAATCACACCAATTTTCCTTCTAACGTAAGGTATTTTTCGTCTTTTGATAGTCTGAGAATCATATTTATCTATACTCACTGTTCCCGCTTTTGGAAATAGATCCATATATATTAAACGTAAAATTGTTGTTTTTCCGGATCCCGTAGGACCTATCATAAAAATAAATTCACCATCATCAATATTTAAATTGATATTGGAAACACCGCCTCCTTTTGAGTAGCTATATGAAACATTATCTATATTTATCATAGTACAATCTACTGTTAATGAACAAATTTAAAATAGAAGATAAATGAATAGAAAATACCCAGCTAGCATAGCACCCGAAAAGATTCTATTAATTGGCTGAGTTAATTTTGCTGCAAGAAATATTAGCAATCCATAGATAATCATAATGAACGACTGCGCAGATATAGAATTCCAATTTGAATTTAATGGATGAATAGTAGATGTAACTCCTAATACACACAAAATATTAAAAATATTAGATCCAATAATATTTCCAATTGATATAGCGCTTTGTTTTTTATATGCTGCCATAGCTGAGGTTGCAAGCTCAGGAAGAGATGTTCCAAAAGCTACAATGCTCATACCAATAACCACTTCAGATATACCAAAATATCTAGCAATAAAAACTGATCCATCTACAAATAAGTCTGCACCAAGTGATAGTGCTACTATACCAAAAATAACAAACAATACCATTTCACTAAAATTATCATTATTTGAAGTCTCAATATCGCTTTCAGTCGCAGTAGGTTTTTTAATACTATAAATGATATAGAATAGCAAGCTGTTAACAAAAAATGCTCCTTCAAACTTACTTAGCCGTCCATCTAAAGAAAAAATTATAAAAACAATGCAAGAAAGAATGTAAATATACAAATCTCGTTTGATTAATGAATAATTCAGCGATATTGGAAAAATAAATGCACTTAACGATAGTACAAGTCCAACATTTGCTACGTTAGATCCTATGACATTACCAACAGCAATTGATGCGCTTCCTTGAAAAGCTGCGTTCAAACTTACTAATAACTCAGGAAGGGATGTGCCAAAGGCTACTATTGTTAAACCTATGACTAAAGTGGATATTCCATATTTTTCAGCTATAGCTACACCTCCCTTAACAATCCATTCAGAACCAAAATAGAGCATAAATGACCCTAGAAATAATACAAAAATACTTTCAGTCATAAATAAAGTTTATTTTTATTAATGAATTGCCAAACTGATTCAGTTACCATATATCGAATAGTTTTATCTTTGATCCATCTTTTTCTAATAGCAGTTGATGATATTTCTATTCGTGGAATACTTGCAAATTGAATTTTAGATAAAATCCAATTTGGAATATCTGAAGGGCGGAAACCGGGTCTAATTGCAACAATGACTCTTGATTCATTTATTATTCTTTCAGGGTGCTTCCAGCTATGAAATTGCTTAAGCGAATCGCTACCAATTAAATAAAAAAGATTATTTGATTTTATATTATTTTGCTTCTTGTATTCAATGATAGTGTCAATTGAAAAAGAAAGTCCTTTTCTTTGAATTTCAATATCTGATAAAATAAAGTTTGGGTTTTCTTTAATAGCAATTTTTAGCATATCTAGTCGATAATCAACTGGGGAGATTTGATGACCATTCTTATGTGGAGGTTTATAGGCGGGTACAAAAACAATTTGGTCAAACTTTTCTGCTTCGAATATAGTTTGAGCTATAATTAAATGTCCCAGATGAGGCGGGTCGAAAGTTCCACCAAATAGACAAACTTTCATTCTAATTCAATCCTATCAAAGACGCGCCCTTGAACAAACCACTCATCAACTAAATCATCCATATTAATATCTTCAATAGAAATACGATTGGTGCGATAATAATTTTTTGCTAAATCAATTTCATTTCTCTCAATATAGCAGGCGATAGTTTTTAAGTGAGCCATTTCGATATATTCAGTGTCATAGTATAATTCTATAACCTGCTTAAATGCTAATAATGCTGCCTTATACTCTTCCATTTTCATATAAAGTATGCCAGCTTGGTAGGCTTTTTCAGATAGTTTATTTCTCAATATTTTAATATCAGCTTCTGCCTGTTGTCTTTCGCTAGAACCAGGATAATCATCAATAAATTCCTGCAATTTTTCTAGCGCTTTCTCGCTATATGTTTGATCATTAAAATATTTAGGAGATAAAATTAAATAGGCTTCACAAATACGATATCTAGCCTTTTCGATAAATGGACTAAATGGCATCCTACGGATCAATCGATCATATTCTGATATTGCTATTAAATAATCTTTAGAATAAAAAAAAGATTCACCAAGATAAAAAAGTGCGTCATCACCAAGCTCAGTATGAGAAGCTCCAATTACTACAGTATTGAAATAGTCCTGTGCTTTGATATATTTCTTTTTTGCTAACGCGATTTTCCCATTTTCAAACTCATTTTCATAATCAATTTCCTTTCTACCGCTATTGCTGGAGCATGAAATAAAAATTGTAAATGATAAAAATAGAATTTTTCTTGCAGTTTGTATTTTATTATCTATCATAATCTAGTTCATGAATTTACCACGATAAAATCAGTTGAACACCTCCTTCATTGAAAAGACTGTAAGGATTTAATTTGAATTTATAATTATTTTTTTTTGAATTATTTGGACTAGAATTTAATACAGTTTCAATTCCACTTATTAAATGATTTATCATAATTGCAGAAATTGCATATCTAGCATAGTGCGAGTATCGATTGCTATCATAGCGAAGGTTTCGATAATAATTTTTTCTTTTTGTTAGAATTATCGATTCAACATTTCCCTTTTTTTGAGTATACCAATTACCTTCAGAATCAAAAGGGTCATCATATTCATCGTCCCATCCACCAACAAATTGATCGTATTTGCCAATATTTTCATAAAAATCTCTATCTCTAACAACTAAAATATCCAACCAAGAATATTCTCGTACTAAATTCTCTAAATTATCAGTGTAATAATAATTTCCATCAATTACCAATCCAAGCTTATGTGTTCCAATGATAATTTCATTCCATTTATTTGGAAAGATAATTTTTGTATTATTATACCAGCGATTTAAGCTCCAGTGATTATCTGCATAATTTTCAAACTCAAATCTGATACTTTGTGATTTTTCACGAAATTGCAAAACAGAATTAATAGCAAATAATTCTATTCCAAAAAATAATAGAGGTTTCCACATTGGATCTTTTTTTGATAATTGACCCCAGCCAGGAATAATCAAAGATTTCATCATATCTGATGAGTATGTTGCATCTACCGTATCTTGATTAAATTTATAATGATCTAAATCATAAATATCATATTGTGAAAAAGCATAAGTAATTACTAGTAGATTGGTTATAATAATTTTCATTTAGAACCCAAATAAAACATTAAAATAAAATCTATCTTCATCACCATATAAAATACTCTCTCCATTGCCAATATCATTATAAAATATATCTCGAGGCTTATGATATTCAATTCCTATTGCCGTAGGGTAATTATAGAATGAATAACCAGATATTCTAATTTGAATTCCAGATGAACTTTTCTGTTTAAAATTATTATCCCTATGCCATGCATCTCCAGATTGATTTTCTATTCCAAATGACATATTATTAATTGATACTGGTCCAAAAGTATAATTTTTTTCTTTAAATATCGGAATACGAATGCCCATGCTTGTAATAAATAAATTAGTACCTTGAAGGCTGTAATAAGGATACCCTTTTATTCCTGGTGCACCACCACCAAATAAATGAAAAAATGTATCAACTTTTGGATTTGAAATATATCCAATTTTTCCGCTCAAATAACCCGTCCAACCGTTTGTGTGGGGAATATCTAAGGAATAATCAGTCTCAATCTTAGATCTTATTAGATTATGGTCATTATATACTGAAGTAAGTGTTCCTGAGTCTGATAAATCCAATCCATCTATGAATTGATTTAGTTCATTTATTACTGAAATATGCAATCTATAACCTATCGGGTTAATATTTTGATCAACACGGCGTTTATAGTTTTGAATATTCCAATTAACTCCAAATTGTTTTCCTTTATAGTAATCATAACCGAAACCAGATTTTAATTCTGGTTTTTCACGTACACTTTCTTTAATTGAAGCCCGATATTGCGACCAACTACCAAAGAATTCAATCTGGCTGCCATAAATAGGCATCCGAATACCACCTTTAAATTCTAATAGTCTAAACTTTATATTATTGTCAAGATTGTAAGCTGAATAGTTTGTTTGTTCTTCAGTATTTCGAGTCATATAGTAGGTTTCAAAAAATAAGGTTGGATATAAATGTCTATATTCCATAATAAAAAATATATCCTGATCATAAAGCATATTTATGGATGCACCACCAATCAAATTAACTTTATCAATAATTTCAGATGAGTAAAAGTAAGTGCCTAATTTAATTTTTCCATAATCCATGGTAGTGCGAGGCATAAAAAACATGGGGGGAAAATGATCAATATATTTATTTGAGCTATCTTGTAACGACCCATCTATTGGATCTAATAATTTTCGATTTTTTTCATAATATTGATTAGCATAACCAATGACTGAGCTGTTAAGTAATTCTATTGAATCTATAATTGCAATATTGTATTTACCTTTTTCATAATGAGAATAAGCGATCTTTCCGTTTTTATGAAAATCTGGCATAAAGGCACCGCCTTTAAGATTTGTTATGTATCCCTGTTTATTATTATCGATATAGTATAAGTTAAAAATACCGGTCTTGTCATCACTATAAACCACTCCATCATTGAACGAGTCTGCATTTCTAGTGTCCCAAAGTTCATTATGAATAAATTTTCCCTTAGTACTGTCATTTAAGTTGATATAGTGAATATTCTTAAAATGACTATCCGTTACATCAAATAACAAACGGTTATTAAAGGTGTCAAATTTTAAATTATTTAATATTTCATGATTATTAAAATCTGATATTTTTTCTGAGGATTTAGATAATAGGTCAATCTTAAAAATATTTTGAGTACCATCAGACGTTGCTAGATAAAATATTGCACTATCATTCTTACTAAATGCTGGTGAAAATGCCCTAGCATCTCTTGTTATTCTTTGTTCTTTTTTAGTAGTGATATTGTATTCATATAAATCAAAATATTTTGAACCATACTTATTTGGAAATTTTGACTTTTTTGAATAAATGATATTGTTGTCATTCCATGATGGCAATGAATTTACACCATCTACAATTTTAATTTTTTTAGTTGTATTTATATCATATAGGAATAAATCTGTAGAACTAAAGAAGTCGTGATTTTGATTTGAAAGATACGCAATCATATTTCCTGACTCATTCCATATAGGAAATAAATTTGCAGTTCCTTTATCTTCAATTATTTTTGGTTCATTTTTGTTGTTTTCAATACTATTTGTAAGCGTATTATATCTTTCATTGATCGCTTTATTGAACTCATTGAAAATTATTGTTCCATCTTTTTTTGTAGCGTCTTTAATAGCTTTATTAACCGAATAATTCAATGGTTTACTTAATGAGATTAATATTTCCTTTAAGGTATTATGGCCATATTTAAGTGCAATATATTTAGTAAAAGCATAACCTGCATTATATACGGACTCATTGCCAATTCCACGCTTACCAAATGTATTGATTTCATTCCAAGATAAAGTATTTCCATGAAGTACTTTATCTCTTAATATCATATCTCTAGTAGTGTCCCAATTATCCCAATCTGCCTCAGCATACATAAATTGAGCAACTCCTTCCGCTAGCCATGGGGGTACAGATGTACCAGGTATAGGATAGCTTATCAGTACATTAGGATACCCATAAAGCACGTCTGGTCTTTTTTCTTTTTCGTACCCAATCCATTGTAAATATCCACCAGGTATCGATTTACCATACTTTTGCGCACTTTGTATTGAAACTATATGAGCAAATTCATGTGTAATAACATTTTGAAGCCAACGGTGAGAACCTCTTAACTCAAAGTCGAGAGGACTTGTCCAAATGATTATTTTGTTATCATAAAAATAAGCAGCACCATTTGATATATCATCAGTATCAGTAAAAACAATATCTGTTTTATCAATTGGCCTATAATCGTAAAGTGAAACTATAGGGTCATAAATCTTTTCTGCTATAAATGCACCTCTTCTAGCGGAGACCTCTGTTTGGGAATAATAATGTATCCTAAAATGCTTAGTTTCAAAAGTGCGCCAATCTAACTCAGGGTGATTATATTGGGATTGAGAAAAGATAACTGTTGAAAAAACTATAAAATGAATAATTTTCATTTTATAATACCTACTTTAACCATTTTTTCGGCAAAATTACTTTCATTTGAAACATGTATTTTTGCTAAATAAACACCAGATTCAACACCTTTAGTATCCCAAGGTATTTCAATTGTTGACATCGTGTTGCCTGATAGATTATTTTGAACTGGAACGGATATTGATTCTTGTAAAAATCCGGCTAAATCATAAATGCTAATTTTAATTAACTGAATAGATGAAATTTGTAATCTAAAGGTGATTTTTTCCCCATAGGATGGGTTCGGATAAGCATAGGTTAATTCATTATTAAGTAATTCAATATTATTTACAGCGCTTTTTAAGGTATCTATTGAAAGATAACGTGAAAAATCAGGAGAGCTATTTTTATAGACCCAGCGATTATATAGTTCACCGTTCCAATCTTTATACATAAGTAATTGATTATTTAAGATTATTGTATTTTTGTTATTATATACACCTATTGATGACAATTTTGTATCTGCATTTAAAGATAGCGATTCTATAATTGCTCCTTCATAATTCGTTACAATTATACTCCCATCCTGTTGTTCAAATACAATTTCAGGATTTTTATTACCTAATAAATCTGCAATTAATACAGAACCAATAGCGGAAGCTTTTAATGGAAAACCATTTTTATATACAAAATATTCATCAAATGCATGAATATTGCCCATCTGGTCAATTGCAACTATATCAACACTATTATCTAAATCAAGATCCGCTAATGAAACCGAATTAAAATCACTAGTTAATGATGATTGTCCATAATCTGTAATTAAATATTGATCTCTATAGTATATATTGGAACTATTTGATGTTGTATAAGCTAGAATATCTTTTGGGTAAGAAATCTTATCCAACCCATTCTTATCAACTTGATAGTATGTAGTATCGTTTGATAAAAATATACTTTTATTATCGGCGCCCAATAAAACTAAATCATCAGTGGCTTCTATGCTATGATTCCAATTTATTATAAAATTGTTCAATGCATTATCATATTGATACCAAAATATATTATATGAACTATTAATCTCTTCAATTACAGCAATCGCATTTTGACTAGTATTTTTAGCAATACATACTTGAATTTTATTTGTCAAATTTTCTTTAAATGTAATTAATTCATTCAGGCTATTTGACCACCATAAACTATCACCTGTACCTAGAAATTCTAATTTTCCATCTTGATCTATATCCCATTGAAATAATATAGATTTATTTGTTATATCAAATAATTTTGTACTATATGAACTGCTGAGATCGAACGACATTAATGTATCGGTCTTAGATATGTTATTTATATTAACTCCGGAACTATACCCATTGTTTGTTTGAGTGTTCGGATATGTATAAGGTGAAAATTCTATTTGATTGATGGTGTTTGCTCTATAAAATTGATTATTCTCCCTAAACCACATGTCACCCCAATAACCAGAAGATGGATCAGTTAATAGATTTGATATATATCCAATATCTTGAGCTCCATCTGCTTCTTCAACATCTATACCTTTTGTTTCAACATTTGCATTTATGTTGTAATTAGAAATATTTTTAGAAATTCTATTTTCATCAATGTGCCAAATCAACAATCCTGATGCTGGTAAACCTAAATTATAATTACTTATGGTTGTTACTACACCGTATTCATCTTTATTTATACCGGTAGAATCAAACAGCGCTGTAACATAGTTAGGGTAACTATTGGTGCTTTCCCATACTTGTAAACGGGCTGAGTCAATTCCTACCCCATATCTAAACCAATTATTTCTATTTTCAATTAAAAAATATTCACTTTCGCTTAATGGAATTTTTGCAATACTATTTTGTTTTCCATTCACTAAGGATACTTCTTGAGGTTTTTTATAAACTTTTGGTATTTCCCAACCCGCATATATTCTAGTCCATGGATTTGGAATTGATGGCACAATTCCTCTTCCGTTATTTGAACCTTGGTCCATTAAACCAAAAATACCAATTCCAGATTGACCAGTTTCTATTTGCCATAAAGGTGGTAGACCAACTGCAAAGCCTATCATAAGCGCCCAAGTGCCAGTGATGCTGTATTGCAAATCACAGGGCTCAGTTAGAATATCAAATATAGCTGAATCCATAAGTGGATGATTTTGAGATTCGGGAAGGATTATTCCTTTATATATAGATGATGTTCCTGTGATAATAGGTCCCTTTAGGTGAGTTAAGACCATTTCCTTATCGATAAATGTAGAGGGGATATCTTCAGGAGTTGGATCTAAAAATGGTAAATTAAAATCTTGTCCTAGTCCAGGGTGAATAACTGCGATTAGATCAAAATTATTGAAATCAATCTGATCTATACTATATGCTTTTTCAATAGCATCTTTAAGAAGAGTTGTGATCCGGTACTCATGTTCATTTTCTTTACCGAGTTCATTGTAATAATTCATAGATCTATCAAGCTTGTAGCTTGATGTATTTTCACTAGGGTATATTTTTGAACCATCTATATCAATTCCAAAATTACCATGCGATACTTTGTTGAAATAATTATTTACAGCTAATATATGAGATGAAAAATAATTTTTATCATGTGGTGGTGGGTCAATCAGATATTTACCACAAATATCCGATGAAGTTAATAAAAAGTCTCCATTGCCAGTAAATCCTGGATAATCCAATTTCTCAAAAGAAACACGAATAAAAGCAATTTTAAGATCGCCGGTTATTTGAGCGCTAGCTGAACTCAATAAAAATAATGTAGTAACAGCTGCGAGCATGCAACTGAAAATTTTCATCAAAATCTCTAAGAATTAAAATTGCATATTCATCGAAAAGCGCATAGTATTAGTCAATGGATGACCAACAGCTCCTGATGTATATCCGAAATCAAAACCATAATTTGAGAAACGAAAACCTACGCCAAACGTAGGGTTTGAAATTTTTCCAGTTTTGTCAAAATAATACCCTGTTCGAAGAGCAAAATAGGATGAATACCAAAATTCCATACCTAAATTATGAACGAGCTTATCCAATTCATCTTGTATAGATCTATCTTTTGCAGATCCAACTTCCTTCTGTCCCCATTCATTATAATTACCCCAATTACTATCACCAAAAACAGCTCCGTACTTACTTGCTGTATTAATCATTTCATCGGCATCTCTTGAACCGTTACCGTTTGCATCGCCGGCCCATTCCCAACCACCTATAATTCGATCAGAGTCTTCTCCGGGTGGCGCCCTATCTATATCACCCCCAAGCAACCAATCATCAACCCAAGAAGTAAAGATGGCCTTATAAAGTGGATCTTTATGCGCAATCTCTATTTTGCCATTTTTATTATAATCATTATTTTTTAAGCTAGCTTTACCATTTTTATCGTATCCACCAACTGCGCCATCACCATCCCAATCCATATCAGGATATGATGATACCAATAGCTTATCAACATCATAAACTAGAGTAAAGCTATTTTGCTCATTTTCAAATGCTTTATAGGCTAAACCAAAAGTTAAATTAGTTGGCTGAGGATCAGCTTGGTCTGGATCAATAAAAGATACTTTTGGCCCAACATTAGTCATCGTTACTCCCATATCAAGTTGTGGGGTCATCCATCCTTTTTTCATATAACCTAAATCAAAACCAAAATCGGTTGATGTGCCTTTGCCCTTTTCCGAACCAGTTCCTAACTCGACCAAGTGCTGATATGAAAGTTTTGCGCTCATACCAAAAGATGATGATGGTGATAATTGTGTACTGTAAGACATTGCAGCAGCCATCATATAGGAGGTAAATGTGCCCTGGTATTGCGCATATTCATCCATCCGAACTTGTTCACCTAAATTAAGATAAATTAAATGCCCGCCCAAAGTTCCCAACGTAGGAAATTGCTTACGAAAACCTAAAAACTCATAATACATATCATCAGCTAAGCTAGGTAGCCAGTTTACATGCATTACTGCTAATTCAGATCCTTCTTGAAATGCCAATCCAGCAGGATTCCAATAACTAGCATAGGCATCATTCGCTACTGCAACTTGGGCTTCTCCCATACCTCCGGCACGAGCACCAGGGGATATCAGGAGAAAAATTGCACCTGCATCACTTTGAGCATTAATTGACGGACTACTGAAGAACAGAAGAGCCGCCACAATTGAAAATATACGTTTCATAAAAAGTCCTCTCCCACAATGGGATTATTTTGTTTATGTTTATCTGAGAAACGAATCAACCGTTAGCGTTATGTAAATGGCACTCCTGTAAATTTTTTAGAAATTAAACTTTTATTCTCTATTCAAGCAAGAAAATAGAATTATTTGTTAATTTGATACCCAAGTAGATAAAATTGGTATATATGTGATCGCTATCACACTAACAAGCATAGCGATGAAGAATGGTATCGTTGACCGATAAATTGTTGGCATATCCTCATTAAATCGATAAGCAGAAAGAAATAAATTCATACCAACAGGAGGTGTTAAAAAACCTAATTCTAAATTAGCAATAAAGATAATTGCTAAATGAATTGGATCAACTCCAAAATAAGCACCAATAGGGGCAATTAAGGGAACTGCAATAATTATTGCTGAAAAAATATCCATCATACATCCAATAGCAAGTAAAAAAACATTTAACATGATCAAGAATACAAATTTTGAAGAAATATTTTCCTTAACCCAGTCTAATAAATGCAAAGGAACTTGAGCATCAACCAAATAGCTTGTCAGCCCCATTGCAACTCCTAAAATAATTAAAACACCACCAATTAGCGTACCGCATTCTGAGCTAATATTAATTAACTCTTTCCATGATAAATCTCGATAAATAAAAACCTCTACAATCACAACATATATAACCGTTATAGCTGCGGTTTCAACAAGGGTTGTATATCCACCAAAAATACCAAATAAAATAAAGATTGGTATTACTATTTCCCATTTTGCACCACTAAATGCAGATTTAATATTTTCCCATTTAAACTGATGTCGGATTATAGAATGGGAACGACCTTGATAAACGGCCCACCCGCTTACAATTATAACTCTTAATAGTCCAGGTAATAAACCTGCTAAAAAAACACTTTTAACAGAAATACCAGCTGTTAGTGCGTAGAGTATCAATGGAAGACTTGGAGGGAATAATAAGCCTAATGAACCTGCAACAGTCACTAGTCCAAGTGAGAAAGTTTTTGAATACCCTTCTTTAATTAATAAAGGTAAAAATAATCCACCTAAGGCTAAAATAGTTACCCCAGAACCACCAGTTAAAGCTGTAAAAAAACCACATAAGAGAACTAAAACAACTGGAGTGCCACCTGGTATCCATCCAAAAAGTGAGCGAAATAATTTAACAAGACGCTCAGATGCATTGCTTTCAGCAAGAATATACCCCGCTAAGGTAAATAACGGTATTGTAGGTAGGGTAGGTGAAACTACTATCCGATAAGCTTCTGCGGAAATAGCTGATAAAGGAGTCCAGTCTCTCCAGAAGAAAAATACAGCCAATCCTCCAAGCCCAATAAATATAGGAGCGCCTCTATAAAGTGAAAAGAATAAAATAATTACAATAAAGGCGATAGATGATGAATTCTCCCTAAAAAGATCAAAAGAAAACAAAAAATAAAGTAAAAATAAAGTTATTAATATATAAAAACGGTGAATCCATTTTTCGTAGGAATTTTGAATCATATGAATAGCAATGAGAAAAAAACCTAAAGGCATAATAAGCATTGCCACCCACCTTGGAAATAATGGATGTATATTGAATGGATATGCTTTCTCAATTATTATCAAATCCCAAGCTCCATACGCAAGGCATAAAACAACAAAAATAGATACAGTTTTAGATAAATAATTTTTCCAATCAATATCCTCTTCTAAGCTAAAAAGTGGCGAGGATGTCAGAGAAAGCAGTCTATTGGTTCGCGCAGCAATTACTGCACCAGCAAAGCCTATCCATAATGTTAAATGCTGTACTAAAACCGAGGAAGCTGTAATAGCAGTACCTCCAAAAATTCTAGCAATAACCTCAATTGAAGGTAGCAGTACAAGAAAAAATGATATTATTAGAGTAAAATATTTTTCAAATACATTTATATAAGAATAGTTTTTCACATTACTTCTTCAGTTTGAGTTCAAAATTAATGCCATTATAATTACTATCTGGAAGAATTTTTGGTAAATTAAACTTACTATTAGTCATTAAAGAATAAATAAGAATATCACCAGATTTAATCTTATCTAAAGTATTCAATTTCCATTCATGTCCTATTTCATCAAGCCTACCGGGATAATCTTGCGCACCTAGTATGCTAGTTAGTGCCCAATAGAAATATTCAACAATCATACAATCATAAGAACAGGTAATATCATCATAGCTATACCATGCATTTGAAGGATATCTTGATGGAGGATTTAGAAAATATCCTCCTCTTGCAATATCCATTGCATTTGCAATAAGCGAACCCTTCACCTCCCTAAGCTCATCATATACCTGAGAAAAACCCTCATGTGTAATTAAATGAAGCACTTCTTCCAAGGTTGCATCAAATCGTCTATTAGTAGAATTATTGTCAAATAAAGGAATAGTTTCATCATCAAATAGAGCTTGAGCATTCTCAGGAAAATCATATTTACCAGATCTCCAAGCGCTCTCAGCTTCATTCTCATTATTAAACATAAGCAAAGTTGCTTTTCGGGAAACTAGCATATCATGAACTAATTTATTATCAACAACCCCATCCTCATCATTATCTAAATACTGAGCCATAATTTTTGCAGCATGAATTATCTTTTCATCAGCAGTTGAATTAGTTGCTAAAATATCTAAACCAAATACAGTTACACTTTTTAAAAATAATTTGGAATGATCTTGGGGGTTTTCTTTTTGACAAGAAGGATTAAATAGAATAAGTGCTATTAAAAATACAAACTTTAAAAACTTTGAATTCATATATTAAAATTACAAAAGATTATTTTTGTAATCTAGCGGAGAGGACAGGATTCGAACCTGCGAGGGCGTGAACCCAACTCGCGTTCCAGGCGAGCGCCTTAAACCACTCGGCCACCTCTCCAGAAAAAAATTATTTAGATTCTTCTTCCTCAGTAGGTTTTTCTTCTTCTGCTGGAGTTTCTTCTTCTGCTGGAGTTTCTTCTTCTGCTGGAGTTTCTTCTTCTGCTGGAGTTTCT
>Ga0208766_1000356_pt1 | contig 25491 bp, 20 predicted proteins | sample ETN01SmetaG_3_FD_185792 | JGI IMG/M metagenome (GOLD analysis project Ga0208766, IMG submission 185792) | Marine microbial and viral communities from oxygen minimum zone, Eastern Pacific Ocean - ETNP2014F12-01SV263 (SPAdes) (version 2) | ecosystem: Environmental > Aquatic > Marine > Oceanic ... | reverse complement strand
CATAAGAAAATTTATAAATAAATTCTAACTTTACCGCACTTAGACCAAGCTCATCATTTAATCGTCTTTTTGCTGCCTCCATAATTTCCTCTCCTTGACGAGGATGACTACAACAACTATTTGACCAGAAAGATGGCCATAATCTCTTTTGAACGCTGCGTTGCTGCACTAATAACTGTCCTTGTTCATTAAACAAGAAAACAGAAAAAGCTCTATGCAATATTCCATCTTTATGATGGCACTCTAATTTACTCAATGTTCCAATTTCATTGTCATGCAAATCAACAATTATTAGCTTTTCATCATCATAAGAAACTACATTATTCATAAGTAAGTCCTGAGCTATCGATTAAATAACGGAATAGTCTTGTAGCCGGAATCCTCTAGACTTCTTTCCACTTCTGTTTCTTTTCCAGGGCACAATGCAATAATAGAGCCACCTCCTCCAGATCCTGTTAACTTCGCTCCTATTGCACCCGATGATCTGGCTAAGTCAATCATCTTTTCTAGTTCTGAATTTGAAACTCCTATCGAATTCAAGAGCCCTTGAGATATATTCATCAATTCACCTAACTTATCGTAATTCATATCCTTTAAAGCTTTCAAACCTTCATTAGCTATTCTTCCAATTTGACTAAAAAGATTTTCATAAAGAATTTTATTTTTTTTATAACGGAAATTAACGTCAGAGACTAAATCGACAGTATTCGATGAGTTATGGCTTAAGCCTATAACGATGGGCAATGGTTTGACGCTCTCAAGCAAATTTTTAGTACTTTCTTTTCCTTTTTTAAAGAAAATAGGTTGCCCGAAAACTGCCACTGTATTATCCACACCAGAAGGCATGCCGTGCGTAATCTTTTCGCATTCAAAAGCTATCTTATTAACTTCTTCTGGTGTTCTTGATAAATTAAATAAATCAATAACTCCTCGCGTAATGGCGACAGCAAAGGCAGCAGAAGCTCCTAGACCCATAGAATAAGGTATTCGAGAATCAATCTTTATCCTAGCATTAAATTTATCAATCTCTAGAAGTTTGCATATTGTACTAAACATCGATACAAGACTTTGATAGCTGCTTGATTGCTCATCAATTTCCTTATTCAAAAACCCCGATAATATAAAATCGATTCTATCAGTTGTTCTTTCAACATGAACATCAACAGCCCTTATAATTGGGCAGGCAATTGCTGGTTGTTTATAAACAACTGCATGCTCGCCCATAAGAATTACTTTGCCTGCCGCAAACCCTACCCCTAATTCTTCTTTTGTTTTGCGTGATGAAGAAATCTTGCTTTTTTCTGGTATTTCTTTTGCTTCAATTAACTCTTTGGCTTTCCATGCTTTGATTTCACCGCTATCAATCATCCCTCTAACCACCTCAGTAAAATATTTCTCAGGGGTACCTACACTGACGGCAACACTTCTGGCATGAAGTTTCATGTGCCCCTTTTGTATTCCATGGGTTACAAGTGCCCTTAGTGCAGCCAAGTTCTGAGCGAGTCCTACTGATCCCATCACTTTTGCTAATTCGCTAGAAGAATTTACTTTTGAGAGATTTAATCCTAACTTAGCCGCTGGATTTGCAGTTAATGAACCACCGACAATTCCAACTTTAATTGGCATCTTCAATACACCTTCTAGATTGCCTTTAGAGTTAACTTCCCACTGCGATAAAGATTTATATACCCCACCAGATGATGCATAAGCATGCGCTGCTGCTTCTATTGCTCTCCAATCATTGCCTGTGGCTAAAGATACTGCATCAATACCATTCATGATACCTTTGTTATGAGTGGCAGCACGATATGGGTCAGTATTGGCAAACTCAGTTGCATTCACCACTCCATCACGAACAACTTCACCTGAAAATCCACTCTTTTTAAGATTCTTAACCGGTATCTCTGTTTTGATTTCCACTATCGACCGATCTGATAAATTTGATAATATTCTTAATCCAACTTTACCGTCAATTAGATTTTCCAAGTGATCAGCAAGATTTTCACACAATGAGTTCACTAGATTTGCACCCATTGCATCTTTTGTATCTACCAAAAGATGAAGAATAACTGTCGATTCCTTTTTTAATGTGATTTTATGAATTTCTATTTCTTTAACTCCACCTCCTCGTTTAATTAGATTCGGGAGAGATGCATTAGCTTCTTTCAAGAGATTGTCTTTACTTTTCTCTAAAATACTAATGGCTTTATTGATGTCATTTAAAGATAACAATTGTATTTGACCAATAAGCAAAGATTCGGTCATCTTGGCTTCAAAGCCTCCACTCTTTTTTATAATCTTTGCGGCACCACTAACGCCAGCAACTATTGAAGGTTCCTCAACAACCATAGGGACAATATATTCTTTATCATTAATAAGAAAGTTCGTTGCAATCGACATAGGCAAACCGAAAACACCTATGACATTCTCGCTCATTTTGTCTGCATTATTTGGAGGAAGTATTTGACTCTTTTTTATTAAGAGTTCTTTTTCTGCAGAAGAAATAAAACCTAACTCAGATAAAATATTAATCCTCTGAGTGACGCTCATATTATGAAATCCATGGAATTTCGATTCAGTCAAAGCTCTTCCTTTATCAGCAGGCCTGATTTTTCAAGATTCATACCTAATAACCTAAACCCTTTTCTTTGGGCCGATTCGTTAAAATCATCCATTTTCTTTTTCGATGACCCAATACAAATACCAATATCTCCTCCTGCTCCACAAGGCTTATAAGTTATATCTTGTTGCATTTTTGTTATTTCAACCAAATCATTATGTTTATTAGCAAATAAGTTTAAGTCGTAATCGTCACTAAATCTCTTTAATAGATCAATATAACTATCAAAATCCTCAAAAAAGATCTTATTATTATTTCTGCCCCAGTTTAATGATATCTTCTTGCTGAAATTACATAAATCAAGAAAACTTCTTTTAGATAACTTATCTAATCTTTTGAGTTGACTCTGAGTACAAACAGGTGCGCCACACCAAAAGATATTAAATAAAAGGTTATTAGGAAATTCCTTGTAACGCGAGATATGTTTCTTGTTTCGATAAAATTCAATTATACCTCCATCTATTGCAGTCTGAACATCCACGCCGCTACCAATACCTTTTTGGAATTCAAAATGTACTTCATGTGCCAGATTAGCTATTTCTTTGGGTATTTTAAAGATACTGACAAAAGCAGCTGCCATCGCAACAATTAATGCTGAACTGGAACCGATGCCATATTTGATCTTATTTTTAATATCATAAAACATTGATGTGTCCAGAATGAATTTAAAATAACTGCTTGTGTTGGCATTTGCTCGATGCCAGAAACACTCAAACAGGCATACAATACTTTTATCTGGCTTAACATTTAACCATTCAATTTTTCCAGCTCTGTCGGTCTTAAATTCCCATTGACCTTCTAAATACCCAAATGTTTGCAACAAATGTCTATTTTTAGAGTGTTCTTCAATTGATACACTTGCGCGGCGATCGACGGCCATAGATATTGCGGGTGCATCTGCTAATACAGCAAATTCACCCAAAATTACAACCTTGCCTGGCGCACTTGCTTTTACGATTCTCATATATTGATGTCCAAACTGGGGCCAGAACCTAAATCTGATTTCATTATGGATCTTACGCCAACTATTTCACTGAGGCTTTTCTCAATCAAATCTTCATTTTCAGGTACACAAATTGCTTTAATTTGGGGCCCAGCATCAATTGTAAAGAATACAGGCACTCCTTTCTTTTGAAGATTACGTATTGTATGCATACACTCGATTGTAGCTGAATTCCAATAAACGATAGAAGGTCTGCTGGTCCACATAACTGAATGCATTTTCAAACAATTATGCTCAGAAATTACAGCTAATTTTTCAAAATCTTGATCAGTCACTGCTGCTCTCGCTTCTCTCATATCAAATGTTTGATCCTTAATCCAAGACGCATAAAATGGAGACGTTCTAGCGCTTAATTTCATTGCCTTTGATGAAGAAATAACCTTCTCTTTGGTGTCAGTAATTGCAATAATTACTTTCAAAGGCCATCGATTTGGTTTGGACAATTGTTGGATTTTTATTCCATTGGAGATATTTTCGAGCTCAACAATCCCACCCAATAAAGACCTTGCTGCTGATCCAGAAATTGCACTGGCTTGATTTGCAAACAAATGGGTATTCCATTTTTTCCCTAAAGCCGAATTGGCAGCTATAACCAAAGCAGAAAAAGATGATGATGATGAGGCTAACCCGGCCGATATAGGAAAGTTACATGAACTCTTAATTTTTGCAAAATTCCTATTTTTTCCTGCGATCATATCAAGACAATTTTTTACACGAGAAAATTCGTTGTTTTGTTGTAGATCATTAATAATTAATTCATCCTGTAATATCTCAGGTGAAAACTTAACATCCATTGTTGTCCATAAACTATCCAAAGTTAAAGATAAGGAATCTACTGCCGGAAGATTCCTAGCTGTATCTCTCTTGCCCCAATATTTTATTAATGCAATATTGGGACATGATCTTGCTATGGCTTGCATGTTTTTTCCAAATTAAAAAATCAATATTAGTTGAATTATACGATGATTCTAAAATAAGTATTTATGTCTTTTTAAATCAATAATGTGTATATATATTGATCTAAAAAATAATTTCGTCAAAAAAAATCTACAATGTCTAGCGAGCCAAAAAGTACAATTGATCTTTACCAAAATCGAATTAATACGATATTAAGCGAAACCATTAACCTTTCAGTTAGTGAAGATTCAAACCTAGCTCATGCAATGAGTTATTCTGTCGTAAATGGAGGGAAACGTATACGACCACTTCTAGTATATGCCTGCGGGAAGTGCCTGAATGTAAAAGAGGAAAAACTCGATACACCAGCGTTATCAATTGAATTATTACATTCCTTTTCTTTGGTGCACGATGATTTGCCTTCGATGGATGATGACAATTTAAGAAGAGGCATGCCAACTACTCACAAGAAATATGGTGAAGCAACTGCAATATTGGCCGCTGATGCTCTTCAAACATTTGCTTTTGGAAATATTGCTGACTCAGAATTCCTTGATAGCCATGAAAAAATAAACTTAATTTCACTTATAGCAAAAGCATGTGGAGCTTCTGGTATGACAGGTGGCCAGGCTATCGATCTGGTGTCTGAAGGAAAATCATTAAATAAAAATGAATTATACAAGTTACATAAAATGAAAACGGGCGCATTAATTCACGCCTCTGTGATGACACCCTTCTATCTATCAAAACAAAACAGCAAAAAAATATATAAAGCAATTAGCGATTTCGGATGGGCTATTGGTGTTGCCTTCCAAATACGCGATGATCTTCTGGATATTGAAGAATCATCAGAAATTACAGGAAAAGATGAAAAATCAGACATTAAGAATAATAAAGCAACTTGGCCGGCAACTTTTGGTAAGAAAGCTTCGTATGAGTATTGTAATGAGTTGCTCGAGAAATGTATCCAAAGTCTCGATATTTTCAATAATGAAGCAGAACCATTAAGATGGTTAACTCGCTATCTGGTAAACAGAAAATACTAATATAAGCATTGTCTATAAATACCTATGTACCAAGAATATTTCGACCTAAATTCAAAACCTTTCAAAATAACACCTGATCCACGTTATTTATTTATGAGTGACCGACATAAAGAAGGTTTGGCTCATCTCTTGTATGGCGTTACCGATAGTGGGGGATTTATTCAATTAACCGGTGAAGTTGGAACAGGCAAAACAACACTAGTTCGTGCCTTACTTGAGCAGCTTCCAAAAAAAGTGGAAATTGCACTTATCATGCATACACAAATCTCTGGCCGAGAATTTCTTCTTGAGATATGCAATGAATTGGAAGTTATAATTAATGGAGATAGTATAATCGAGATAGTTAATTCACTTAACCAATATCTATTAAAGCAACATGCAAATGGGAAAAAAGTTATTCTACTTGTTGATGAAGCTCAGAATCTTTCACCTGAAGTATTAGAGCAACTCCGACTTCTGACGAATCTCGAAACCGAACAAGAAAAGTTATTACAAATAATTTTAATAGGACAACCTGAATTACGTGATGTTTTGGCAAAAAATAATCTTCGTCAGTTATCCCAAAGGGTTACTGCAAGATATCACTTACATCCTTTGTCCAGACTTGAAACCGGATTGTATATAGATCACAGGCTAAGGATTTCAGGAGCAACTGCTCAAATTTTCAATAAAAATGCCAAAAAAGAGGTATTTCATCTTTCTTCAGGCATCCCTAGACTTATAAATGTCATCTGTGATCGAGCGCTACTTGGTGCATACAGTAAAGGGTCGACTGAAATAAACAAAGACCTTATAAAACAATCAGATCGAGAAATTAAAGGAAACCCAGCTAAGACTTTATCGGAAAAATGGCCGATATTCATTTTTTCATTTCTCATTATATCGATAATAATATTTATATTTGAATTAGGTTATTTAGATATACACTCAATAGACGGTGTACTAAAAAACTTTTTAGGGCAATAACAGAGAAAACGATGTCTTTTATCTTAGATGCATTAAAAAAATCAGAGCGGGAGAGACAAAGAAAAAGTTCTCCAAAAATATCAGCTGTTTTGTTAGCGCAGGGAGAGAAAGCTAAATCAAGACGCCATCCAGTTACAATCTTATTATTAACAACAATAATCTTTCTTCTTATATTTGCCTTATTTAACTCCAAATCATTCTGGATCAATGATGATGATCAACAACTAACTGTTGATTTTGAGCAGAATAAGAAAACAACTCCTCAAGAGAAAAAGATCGACATCAAAACTGAAGCAATACAATCAGAAAGCAAAGAATTAAATAATGAGAGTTCTGAAGTTCTAGACATAAATATCGCCAATGCTACCTATAACTTATACTTACCAGAACTGCACATAGATATTCATGTATTCAGTGAAGTTCCAGAAGAGAGATTTGTATTCATAAACATGAAAAAGTACAACGAAGGTGATAAGTTAATCGAAGGTCCATTTCTGAATTCAATAACAGAAGAAGGAGCCATATTGATTCAACAAGATATTACGTTTCTGCTACCAAAGAACTAATAGATAAAATATCATGAGCTCAGCTACCTCTATGTATATTAACGGTGATGACTTTGTCAAGGGTTTACAATCGGGAATTTACAAAGTCATCAATGCTCAGGAAAAGTTAAATTCTATTAACGTATTCCCCGTAGCTGACGGAGACACAGGTACTAATCTTTCTCTATCTCTCCATCCTCTTCTTGAGGTCACAAATAATACCCCTGATAAAGATGTAGGGTCATTGCTAGCAATTATTGCAGATACATTACTTGATCATTCAAGAGGCAACTCTGGGAGTATTATGGCTCAATTCTTTCAAGGAATGAGTGACTCAGCGAATAATCTGCAGAAATTTACACCGCATGATTTCTCAAAATCTCTAACACTAGGCAGTGAATATGCCAGAGATGCTCTTTCCAAACCTGTTGATGGAACTATCATTACAGTTATTGCTGCATTTGCAAAAAGTTTTGAGGATGAATTATCTAAGAACCTTAAAGCAGATTTCTCAATAATCCTCGCTAAAGCCATAAATACTGCAAATGAAGCCGTCAAAGAGACTAAAAATCAACTCGATGTTTTAAGAAATTCAAACGTTGAAGATGCTGGAGCAAAAGGATTCTATATCTTAACAAAAGGTTTAGTTGAATACATATTGCACGGAAAATCCGAAGAAAAACCTAAAATGAAAGAATCTCTTAATCTAAACTCTAACGAATCAATCAACATGCACGCAGATGACGTGGAATTTCAATACTGCACAGAATGCATTATCACTGGGAATAAAGTAGATAGACGAAAATTAAGAGATTCGCTGTCAAAGCATGGCAATTCAATTGTAATAGCAGGATCAAAAAGAAAAATAAAAGTTCATATCCACACAGACTTTCCAGATACCATCTTTTCGCTATCTAAGAAATACGGCTCAATTTCATCAGAAAAAGCAGATGATATGAAATCCCAACAAAAGATTGTAAATGCCTCTTCCGGTAAATTTGCAGTGATTACTGATTCTGCAGCAGATATCACAGATGACGATATTGAACATCTTGATATTCATATGGTTCCCGTAAGATTACAGTTTGGCGAAAAAGGATACCTTGACAAAGTAAGTATTTCACCGGATGAGTTTTATACTGAACTCGCAACAAATCCAATTCACCCAACAACCTCACAACCTTCAATCGGTGACTTTAGAAGACAATTTCAATACCTAGCCAGCCATTATTCTGATGTCATTTCAATTAATGTAACAGGCAGCCTAAGTGGAACATTGCAAGCAGCAATATCTGCATCAAAAAAAATTAAAGCAAAAGGAAATATACATATATTTAATTCACGTAATGCATCAATAGGTCAGGGACAAATTGTAGTATTTGCTGCCAAGTGCGCGAAAGCTGGAATGGATATTAATAGCACTCTAGATGCAATAGAGAAAATTCGAAGCAACACAAAATCATATGTGATTATCCGAAATCTTGAATACCCTGTTCGTGGAGGTCGTGTGCCCACCTGGGTAAAGTTTTTTGCTGATCTGCTAAATTTAACACCAATACTAAGAACCACCAAGGATGGGTTTTTAGCTGCAAAAAAATTTCTGCTAGGTAAAAAGAACATTCTTAGGAAAGCTTCAAAATACATAGCCGGTCAAACTACAAATACAGGAAAAGTGAGTTTATCAATAGCGCATGCTTTGTCTGTCAAGGAGGCAGAGACTCTAAAATCTTATCTGATGCAAGATATTCCAAACGCTTGCGAATGCAAAATCACTGAACTTGGTTCTGGAATTGGTGTCCATGGTGGTCCTGGTGCCATTGCTATTGGCGTGCAAAATCAACCAAACCACAATCTTAATGAAATTTAATCTCTAACGCCTGTTCCACGTTTGAGTAATATCAAACTAACTACAAACAAAAGTAATGCAAATATTACTACTACAAAATAAGCATAGCTAATATCGATATCTGATGTACCTAATACTCCGTAACGGAAGGCATTAACCATATATAATATTGGGTTAAATTTACTCACTGCCTGCCAGAATTCAGGAAGCAAATTGATTGAATAAAATACCCCGCCCAAATAAGTCAATGGGGTAATAACAAATGTAGGAATAATCGCTATATCATCAAATTTCTTGGCAAATAAAGCATTTAAAAAGCCAGCAAGAGCAAACACCAATGAAGACAAAAGAACCATCGAAAATGTTATTAACGGGAACTGCAGTTCAAGGTTTGTGAAGTTAAGCGCAATAAGTGTAACCATTATACCTACGAGCAAGCCACGAAGAACCCCACCCAAAACATGGCCAAGTATTATTGTGGCATTTGAGATTGGTGCAATTAACATCTCATCCAAATGCCCTCCATATTTTGCACCAAAAAAAGAAGACACCACATTGCCATAGGAATTGGTTATGACAGACATCATAATTATTCCAGGCGCAATAAATTGCATGTAACTGTAGCCTTCCATTATTCCAATTCGACTCCCTATTAAGTTTCCAAAGATGACAAAATAAAGAGTCATTGTTATTGCTGGCGGAACAATTGTTTGTACCCAAATACGCAAAACACGAAGAATTTCTTTACGAATAATAGTGTAAAAAGCAACCAAGTTAACTGAAAGATTCATATTAAAGTGATCCTTGAGTTTTATTCTTTTTAGCATCCACTACTTTTAAGAATAATTCTTCGAGTCGATTTGACTTGTTCCTAAGGCTAACTATCTTAATTTGTTTTGAATTCAGAAGATCAAATAATTCATTAATCCCATGATTCGCATCAATCACAACTTCCAACTGATTCTTATCAAGCAAAGAACAATGAAATCCATTTAAATCTGGCAGATGAGTTAACTTATCTTCTAGATTCAAAACAAAAGTCTCTTGCTTTAATTGTCCTAATAATTTTTTCATGCTGGTATCTTGGATTATTTTCCCTTCATCAAGAATGGCAACATTTCGGCAGAGATTTTCTGCCTCTTCAAGATAATGTGTAGTAAGAATTATTGTTGTTCCGTTATCATTAATATATTTTAAAAATCTCCACATAGATCTTCGTATCTCAATATCAACTCCAGCTGTGGGTTCATCCAATATTAATAATTTTGGCTGATGAATAAGAGCCCTAGCAATCATAAGTCGTCGCTTCATACCTCCTGATAAGCTTCGAGCAATATCATCTTTTTTGTCCCACAACCTTAACTCACCGAGATATTTTTTTGCCCTATTTAGGGCTATCTTTCGATTTATCCCATAAAACCCAGCTTGATTAACTACAATATTCAATGGTGTATCAAAAGTATTAAAATTCACTTCCTGAGGCACCATACCAATATGCATCTTAGCGGCTTCAACGGCACTCTCAAGATTACAATCAAATACTTCAATGCGCCCAGAAGTTTTGGTAACCAGAGAGCAAACAATTGCAATTGCAGTTGTCTTTCCAGCCCCATTAGGCCCAAGCAGTGAATAAAAGTCGCCTGCTTTAACTTGCAGATTAATGCCATCCAAGGCCTTGAAACCGTTAGCGTATATCTTAGTTAAATTATCTACTAAAAGTGCATTCATGCTTGCATAACCCCAGAAATCCAACAACCAATATCCTTAATCTCTTGTTGGCTTACTGAATGCTCTATCAAGTATTCATGCCAGTTCACCAAATACCCATTCTTTTCTATCAGATATTTTGATTCCAAGCCAAAATCAAAAGGGATAACTGGATCGTATTTGCCATGTGCTAAAAATATTGGTAAATCTGATGGTTGCGAATTTTCATTATTTGTTACTTCTTCTTCCAAAGTTGATTCAAGCGGCAACCACGTAGAAAGCGCTATTAGACCGCCTAATCTCTGGGGATACCTTAATGAAGCATGTAAAACTATAGCTCCTCCTTGTGAAAAACCAGCTACAATAATCCGATTGTGAGGGATTCCACGCTTATTCTCTTGATCAATCAATTTCTCCAAATATGAACTGCTCTGACGAATTCCTTGTTCATCCTGAGCACCTTTTCGATCAAGACTTGTAACATCATACCAAGCACGCATATTCATGCCGCCATTAATTGTAATCGGTCGATAAGGTGCATGAGGAAATACAAAACGTATTCCAAGCTCCTCAGGAATATCTAATTCATTAACAATTGGTTCAAAATCATGGCCATCTGCTCCAAGTCCATGTAACCAGATTACACTTCCCAATGGATTTCCATTGATTTCTTTTTCTATTGCTTCATTGCTATTTTTTTCATGCATTCAATTATCCATAAAAGTTAATCGTTAACTATCAGATACGAGGTATTATACGAAAATGAGCAAGCGTTATAGAATTACAATTAATATTGTTCGAAATAAAGTATAAGAAATAATATATCATCAAACGATAATAATTTACCTAAAAGGAAAGACATGAAAAGAACAAAAGAAATTTCACATTACCTTTATATGTTTATTTTCTTATTTTTTATAGAAGGTTGCGGCCAAAAAGGAGCGCTAATAATTCCAGACCAAAACTCTCAATCAAATTCTAGATCATTAATAATTACTCAAATTGAGATTAGTTCTTCGTAATTCCAGCTGAACATAATAATGAAAAAAAAGAAAATAGTCTTAATTGATGGTTCCTCTTACCTTTATCGGGCTTACCATGCACTGCCGCCACTTACGAATTCTAAAGGATTCCCTACAGGCGCTACTTATGGAATCCTGAATATGATTAATAAATTATTAAACGAACAAAGTACCGAGTATTTTGTGGTTATTTTTGATGCTCCTGGCAAAACCTTTAGAAATGACATTTACCCTGAATACAAAGCTAATAGACCTCCTATGCCAGAGGACCTAAGACCTCAAATCAAACCAATTCAGGAAGCCATTCAAGCTATGGGTATACCTTTATTGGTTATAAAAGGCGTTGAAGCCGATGATGTCATTGGTACCTTGTGCAAGAACGCTGTAAATAAAAAAATGCAAGTCTTAATCTCTACGGGAGATAAAGATATGGCTCAATTGGTTAATGAAAACATTACCTTAATTAATACCATGAATGATCAAACTTATGATCGAGATGCTGTCAAAGAAAAATATGAGGTCCTCCCTGAACAGATTGTTGATTATCTCGCTTTAATGGGAGACAAAGCCGACAATGTCCCTGGTATACCTGGGGTCGGAGCAAAAACTGCCAGCAAATGGCTAAATAAATATAATACATTGGAAAACCTCATCGACAATGCCAATGACATCGATGGCAAGATTGGTGAAAAACTACGCGCTAATTTATCTCAACTTACCCTTTCAAAAGAACTGGTAACCATTGATAAAAATGTCAATCTTCCTCATGAAATATCAGACTTAAAACTTCAACCAACGAACAAAAAAAAATTAAGTTTGATCTATAAAAAACTCGAATTAAAGACTTTGTATTCAGAAATATCTGAAGATCCTATAAAAACAGAAACCCCACAAAAAAAATCTTGTTATCAAACCATATTAATCGAAAAAGATTTGAGAGCCTGGACTCAAAAATGCCAAGAATCAAAAATAATAGCCATTGATACAGAAACCAATAGCTTAAATTATATTGAAGCAGAATTAATTGGGATATCGATCGCACTCAAAGAAAATGAGGCGATCTATATACCTCTTGGCCATGATTACCCTAATGCACCAAATCAGATAGATAGATCTAAAGCACTCAAAATACTCAAGCCTATCCTAGAAGACGCCAAGATCAAAAAGATTGGCCATCATCTCAAATATGATGCGCATATCTTTGCTCGCTACGAAATTAATCTCAGTGGCATGGAATACGATTCAATGCTTCAATCATACGTACTAAATAGTGTAGCAACCCGTCATGATATGAACTCTGTGGCACAACTTTATTTAAATAGGAAAACAATTAACTTTGAAGAGATAGCTGGAAAAGGTGCTAAACAAATAACATTTAACCAAATTGATATAGAGACTGCGACTTCTTATGCCGCAGAAGACGCTGATATAACTTTTTGTTTGCATAATCATCTTTGGAAGAAAATTAAAGAAAATTCAAACATTGAAACCCTTTATCAGAAGATAGAAAAACCTCTCATTCCAATCCTGCTAGAGATGGAAGAAAGTGGAGTCTTAATCGATAAGGAAATGCTTAAGCAGCAAAGCAAAGAATTATCCGAATCATTAAATAATCTTGAACAAAAGGCATTTAAGCTCGCCAAAACCGAATTTAATCCAGGTTCACCAAAACAATTACAAGAAATCCTTTTTGAGCAACTGAAAATACCCATTATTAAGAAAACCCCAAAAGGGCAACCGTCAACGGCAGAAGATGTTCTAGTGGAGCTCTCAATAAAGCATGAATTACCAAGGATAATATTAAAGCATCGAAGCTTAAGTAAATTAAGAAGCACTTATACTGAAAAGCTTCCTAAACAAATCTCATTAAAAACAGGAAGAATCCATACCTCATACCATCAAGCAAATACGGCAACAGGAAGACTATCATCCAGTTCACCAAATTTACAAAATATCCCAATCAAAACTGAAGAAGGAAGACGTATAAGAAAGGCTTTTATTTCGCCAAAAGGATATAGCATTCTCGCAGCCGATTATTCTCAAATTGAATTAAGAATAATGGCTCATCTTTCAACAGATAAATCATTATTAGAATCTTTCGCTGAGGGACAAGATATTCATAAAAAAACTGCAGCAGAAGTTCTAGCAATAGGAATTGATCAAGTATCATCAGAACAAAGGAGGTGGGCCAAAGCCATTAATTTTGGCCTAATGTATGGTATGTCAGCTTTCGGTTTAGGAAAGCAACTGGGAATTGGTCGCAACCAAGCACAAGAATATATTGATCTCTATTTTCACAAATATCCAAATGTTAAATCTTTTATGGATACAACAAAAGATAATGCTAAAGAGAAAGGTTTCATTGAAACATTATTCGGCAGAAGGTTATATCTGCCAGACATTAATAGCAAATACGCTTTAAGGAGGAAATACGCAGAACGAAGTGCTATAAATGGGCCAATGCAAGGTTCAGCTGCCGACATTATAAAAATTGCAATGATTGATGTTCACAACTGGTTGCAAAAAGAAGATGTTGCGGCACGCATCATCATGCAAGTCCACGATGAACTGGTATTCGAAGTAAAATCTGAAATTGCTGAAGATACAAAAAATAAAATTATTCAAATAATGGAATCAGCTGTTAATCTTGAGGTTCCTCTTATTGTTGACGCGGCAATCGGAGCTAATTGGGAGGAAGCTCATTAAACACAGATTTATTTGATTTTATTGATTCCAAGGAATTTTTTTAATACATCACGGGCTTCATCTAGACCTTGACGATTTAAAGATGAGAATAACTGCATTGTCACTGATTTTTCGAGCTCCTTTTGAATCTCAATTAACTTAACTTTGGCAGCTCCTCTTTTGAGCTTATCTGACTTTGTCAAAAGAATATGGACAGGTAGATTCTGTAATTTTGCAAAAAATAACATATTTCGATCATACTCTGTCAAACTTCTTCGAATATCTACAATCATGAAAAGGCCCTTCAAACTCTTTCGATTCTCAAAATAAAAAGACAGTAATTTCCCCCAATGTTCTCTTAAAACATTCGAAACGTTTGCATAACCGTACCCAGGCAGGTCTACCAAACGTATCTGCTCATCCAATTCGAAAAAATTCACTAATTGAGTTCGACCAGGTGTTTTGCTGGTTCTTGCAAATTGACGTCTATTAACGATTACATTAATTGCACTAGATTTACCAGAATTTGAACGTCCAGCAAAACATATTTCTACTCCGACATCACTGACAAATTGCTTGGGCTCATTAGCACTTTGTATAAACTTTGCTTTTGGATATTGCGACATAACTGTATAATGCTAAGTGTTAATAAAATAAAGCTCATATCATAGAATAAAAATGGGCCAATGATAACGAAACTTTCAAAAACAATATCAATAAGATCATGACTGACCACATAATATCCAAATTCATCATACTCAGTTTTGTGTTTATCTTAAATGTAGGACACACTGAATCGCTTATCGAGGGATCAAAAGAAATTGGAAAAACAATATCTATTACATGCGGAGCTTGTCATGGAGCAGATGGAAATAGCATTAACCCTCTGTGGCCAAATCTCGCTAGTCAGCATGCATCGTATTCAGTTGAACAATTAACTGCATTCAGAGATGGTAAGCGAATAGATCCATTGATGACAGCCATGTCACTAACATTAACTGATGAAAACATTAGAGACCTATCTGTATATTACGAAAGTCTCCCTTTATCATCAAAAATGGCTGCCAATCCAAATAATATTGAACTGGGAGAGAAGATTTATCGCGGCGGGAATAAAGAAACTGGCGTCTCTGCTTGTATTGCATGTCACGGACCTTCTGGAAAAGGAAACCCTCTAGCATTGTATCCTGCAATATATGGACAAGGAGCAATGTACACTGAAAAACAACTTAATGATTACGCAAATGGGACAAGAGCTGCTATTGGTCCAGTCCAGATGATGCAAGATATATCAAAGAAATTATCAACCGAAGAAATTCAAGCCGTTTCATCTTACATCCAAGGCTTGCATTAAAATAAAATGTCATAAAGAATGGAAATAATTTTAATAAAAAATTTATAGAGGCTGTTTATGTCAATAAGATTATTATGCAATCTATTTCTTATTTTTTTTATTGTCAGTTGTTCGTCGAACGAAGAACCGACGTATGAGAATACATCGATCTCAAATGATTCTGTATCAGAAAATGATCAACCTCTTATTAATAACAATGGCATTGCTGCACAAAAACAATCGTTTTTAATAGAGGAATCTGATGCTGAAAAAGAAATACAAGATGATTCGCAACCTATAATACTTGCTCAAGCAAATGAGTTTGAAGAGATTAAAAATTGGGAATTCCAAGAGTCAGAGCATTTCATGCGATTGGTTCCAACACAACCGACAATTGGCGGACCAGATAAAATTGAAGTAGCAGAATTCTTTTATTATGGCTGTATTCATTGCATGACATTTGAACCAATCATTAATAAATGGAAAAAAGACATGCCTGAAAATGTTCGTTTTGTAAGAGTGCCTGCTTTATGGAATAACATTCTCAGACTGCATGGACGTTTATACTACACAAAAGAAATTTTGACCCAGAACGGAAAACTTAAAGATCCAGGTGGGTTTAGAGCTCGAATCTTTAAAGAATGGCATAACAAAAAGAATTACATGTCATCAGCAAATGCCATTCAAAAGATATTTTCTGATTTTGGGGTGAGTGAAGAAGACTTCAAAAAAACATTTGAGTCTTTCCAAGTTGCACAAAAACTAATAATGGCGGATGACCTTGCAAGAAGATATGGTATTTCAGCAACGCCTACAATAGTTGTGAATGGAAAATATCGAACTGGCGCTGGAGAAGCAGGAAGTTACCCAAAACTAATTAAAGTCATTGACGAATTAATTGAACGAGAGACTATTAGGTAGGATAATACTTATAATAAAAGTGCAAGGAAATTTCTTTTCGAATTTTACTTTTTCTCACCAACCGCTAAAGCATCTACAGCAACACAGCCCGATGCACTCAAAATCAATGGGTTAATATCAAATTCACTTATCGCGTCACCCATCTCATAAATCATATTTGAGAATTTCTCTGCACAATAACAAAACGATTCAATATCCAATGCTTTACTTCCACGATAACCAGAGACAATCTTCTGAAATTTGAGTTTCTCTATTTTCTGCATAGCATACCTCGAGTTAAATGGCGGGATTGCAAATACCATCTCATTCAATAACTCAGAATAAATTCCGCCCATGCCGATCACTATGACTGGACCAAATTGAGGGTCACGCCTAGCTCCCAATATCATCTCCTGACCTTTGTCTTGCATTTTTGCGACCAATACATCTTTGCCAATTTTCCTGCTAATGCTCTCGTAAGATGTGATCAATTCTTTTTCATTTTGGATGTCAAGAATCACGCCACCCTTATCTGATTTATGATAAATATTTTCCATAGCAGTTTTTAAGACAACCGGATAACCTATCTGAGTTGCTATCTTGATTACATCCTTTTTTTCTGAAGCGCTGCCATGCTCTACAGCCGGCATACCGAAATCTGAAATCATATTCAGCGATTCAGTCTCACTCAATACAACTTTACCTTGCATAATAGATTGCCAATGTTTAATTTTTTCTTTACTTATATTAATCGTTGATGAATTATCTCTTTTAAAGAAATCTCGATAAGAAAATAGTTTTTTTATCCCCACTAATGCAGTGGTGACTCCATCTAAAATTGGATATCCATTGTGTGTTTCGTTAATAACAATGTCATCCGATCCAGTTCCTTGATGTGATGACACCAATACAATAGGTTTATCAGTCTTGGTTTTTGTTTTAATCATAAGATCAACATAATCGGAATAAATTTCTCCTTTTGGAGCCCGATTTAATACTAAAGCTTCTATGGCTGCATTTGGATCCTCTAATAATAATCTCGCACATTCAGAGTATTGTTTATTAGCATTTGGTCCGCCACGACTCCATACATCTAGAGGATTTACTGCTGGTAATTCAGGATCAAGGATTTTTTCTAATTCTTTCACAGTATTTTCATTTAAGTTTGTAAGAGGAACATCTGCCTCATCGGCTAGATCAACAAGCAATTGCCTCTCACCCCCAGAATCATGCAATGTTACTAAATGCCCATCACCCACAACACCAAATTCAGCAAATAAAATTAACGTGGCCACTAATTCTTGTGTATCTCGAACTCTTTGAACGCCATAACGATCAAAGAGCGCATCATATGTATCGTCATCTCCAGCAATTGCACCCGAATGCGAAATTGCGAGCTTTGCAGACTCCTCAGTTCTACCAACTTTAAGAACTACTATTGGAATTTTCTTGTCTCTAGCCTTTTTAAGAGCAGCAATAAAGCCTTCGGGGTTTCTTGCGGTCTCAATAAATAAGCCAATCACTTTTGTTTCCGGTAGATCCAACACAAAATCTAAATACTGGTCCATGGTTACGGATAATTCATTGCCCGTAGAAACAGCAAAATTAAACCGTATGCGATCCTCACAATCTAAAATCCCAGACATGCCTGAACCTGAGTGACTGATTAAACTGACATTTCCTGGTGGATAATGATTATTACTATCAAAGCCGCAAGCCCAAACAGAATCTCTTATATTATAGAATCCCATTCCGTTAGCTCCGCAAACTAACATGCTTGAATTGCTGATTTTACTTTTAATACGATCCCTTAAAACGGGCTCTGAGTCATCATCTATAATCAATGACGAAAAAATGACTGCTGCTGGAATTTTTGCTTCAATAACTTCATCAAAAACCGATTCTATACGATGATCTCCAATAGCAAAGATAGCTAGATCGGGCACTTCTGGTAAATCTTTTATGCTTAGAAAACAAGCTCTCCCTTGAATAGTTTTATAAGACGGATTGACTGGGTAAATATTTCCTTCATAACCGCCTTTGATGAGATTAATAATTGCCCACTCACCTACAGAATCCTGTCTCTCGGACGCCCCCAATACTACTATGGATTTTGGTCTTAACAGTGAATCTAGATTATTTCGCAATTTTTATTACCGCCGTGGAGTACTTAATTATAGTTTAGAAAGGTGCTGGCGGTGTCTTTCCTCGTCTTTCTGGAAACCAGAATGGTTTATCTACAACTTCTGCTTTAGCCATAACTCTATTCCAGTGCATTTCACGCTGATAATAAACTTCCACCCACACATTTTCACCTGCCTTTCCATAAGGCCTGCGCACCGTTCCCAAGGCAATATTTTGTTTGCAAATTGGCGACCAAGCTGCAGAGGTAATAAACCCGATTTCAGACTTGTTGTTCTTCTCTTGTGCATAAATATATGAATGATCTGCTGTTTTGTTTCCCTCAATATCAAGTTTCACTAGACGCCAAACTGATCCTTGCTCTTTTTCCTTTATAAGTGCTCGACGGCCATTGAAATTATCTTTGTTAAAATCTACCAACCATCCCATTCCTAGTTCAAGCGGTGATCTTGTTCTGCCAAGTCTAACAGTTGTTTCTGCTGGTAAAAAATCTTCAAATGGAGCTAAATAACCAGCTTCTTTTCGAGCAAGATCTAGGGCATGAGTTCCTATAGCACGAATACCATGAAATTTTCCTGCCTCAAATAAAGCATCCCAAAGCTCTATAGCTTTGTCTGGACTAATCCATAATTCGTATCCAAGATCTCCAGTAAACCCTGTACGAGAAATCATTAATTCTGTGCCACCAAATTCATTATGTATGAGTCCGAATGGCTTTAATTCATCAAGACCATTCACGCCTATATTTTTTAGTATGCTATAAGATGTTGGGCCCTGCACTGCAAGAGCAGCAATTTCAGCTGTTTCTTCCTTGATTGAAACATCAAATCCAATTGATGCTGTAGTTAACCATGCAAAATGCCTCTCTTGTGAACACAGGCGGTATTCGCCTTCTTTTAAATGAAAGATTGTTCCATCATCAATCACTTGTCCTTGATCATCACACCAGATTGCATAAGCAACTCTTCCAGGTTTAATTTTTTTCATATCTCTCGTAACCAAACGATCAAGAAAAGTCAATGCATCAGGGCCAGTAATTCGATATTTTGTCATTGGGGTTATATCAAAAACACCTGTTGAGTTTCGTATTGCAAAATACTCCACATCCTCACAATAAAGGGCCTCTGCACTGGAGTAACCTGCCCAGTTATGCCAAGTATTTAAAGTATCTAGTTCAGCTAAGCGAGGATAAAAAGGAGTTCGCAATCTACCTGTATCAACATGTTTAGGAGCCACTATTTCTTCTCCTTATCTAAAATTACTCGTGCGGCATTTCTTCCGCATGCCCCACTTACCCCTCCACCTGGATGCGAGCCAGCACCACATAAATAGAGTCCATTGATAGGCATTTCATATTGGGCAGATCCAGCAACAGGCCGAACAAACATAAATTGATCCAAAGTAAATTCTCCGTGATGCCAATGACCTCCGGTAATATTAAATTCACCTTCAATATCAACAGGTGTTAACAATTCTTCAGCGACTATACACTCATCAATATCTGGCATATAAACCTTCATAACAGAGCGCGCAGCATTTAGAAACTCGTTGCGCGATTCTTGATTCCATCCAGCTTTATGCTTGTATGGTGCATATTGAGCTATTACTGACATAACATGCTTACCTGTTGGGGCAAATTGACTATCATTAACACTGGGGAAAGTAATTTCCAAAACTGGATTCGGTGAGCTTTCACCATATTTTGCTGGATTAAAAGCTTTTTCAACATAATTTTCGCTAGGGGCTATCAATATGCGTTGAGCATAATCGGTTTCTTTGAATCCTTCTAATTTTGGTAATTTATTTAAGGCAAAATGTAGTTTCGCGGCATTACCTTGCATTCGAATATTATCAATCCTATGTGTAAAACGTATCTCAACATGTTTTGCGCCAACAAGTTCCAAAATGGTTTTCTTGGGATCCGCATTAGAAACTACTACAGAACTTTTATAAGTACTTCCATCGGTCAGCTCAACACCTGAAGTAACACCATCTTGAATAATAATCCTTTGTACCTTTGAATTAGTCTTGACTTCCACCCCAGATGACTCTGCTTTTGAGTTCAAAGCATCTGTTACACTGCCCATACCTCCTTTAGGAGATGAAAACTGACCGTGATTCCCTGCCATCCTATAGAGATAAGTTAATATGGTATTTGGTGAACGTGGCCCAAGATGTGTGCCCAACACTGCATCTGTACTTAAGCCGCCCTTCAAATAAGAGCTTTCAAATCTCTCATCAAGTTCATCATATATATTCATCCCAATGAGCCTTAAAAATTCACGCATTTCAACTTTACCCATTCTGCGCATATCAAAGCCAAGCATGGCGAGAGTAAATAAGTCTTTTTTATTTTTCGTCCCTAGTCTTGGCGGTGGTTTATTAAGATAAGTTTTTAATAAATCAGCAAACTTGGTCATGCGTTTATAAAACTTACGATAATTATCCACGTCAGAATCACTGACTCCAGAAACATCATTACCACAATACTTAATATGCTTTCCGTTTTCTGATAATACGATGGTTGTAAGGTCTGAAGCAGACACATCGATTTCTATATCTAAATCTTTTTTAACTTGAGGTTGCATTTGATACAACAAATGAGCGCATGCTGATACGGAAAACCCATCAGCAAATTCTCTTGTAATGGCTGCACCACCAACCTGATCATTTGCTTCTAACACCAAAACTTTTTTTCCGGCCTTGGCTAATAAAGTGGAACAAATAAGTCCATTGTGGCCAGCGCCTATAACTATTGCATCGTATTTATCAGTCATCGCCAAAATTCTCAGGTACAGTATTTTCTAATTTTAGATCGTAAAGTATTTCACGTGCAGCATTAGCTCCAGGTGCCGCCATAACGCCGCCGCCAGGATGGGTACTGGAACCACACATATACAAACCATTAACAGGAGCCCTATACTGCGCAAAACCAGGGACAGGCCGATTAAATAAAAGTTGATCCATGGTTAACTCCCCATGAAAAATATTTCCTTCAGTGATTCCTATCTCATTTTCGATATCTTGTGGGGTTCTTATTTCAACATGCAGAATTAAATCTTTAAAATCTGGACTGTAGTTTGAGATTTGATCAATAACACTCTTTCCAAAAGCTTCTTTTTCTTCAGATGTCCAAGCCCTACCTTCAATCTGTGCAGGGCAATATTGTACAAAACAACTCATAAAATGCTTGCCTGGAGGAACCATTGTAGGATCGGTTGCACTTGGAATTGTACAATCGATATATGGGTCTTTTGACCAAGTTCCATCTTTCCAGTCGTCGTAAGCTCTTTCCATTCTCTCCATGGAGTCAATGAAATGCATGTCTGCGTGCCCTATAAATTCACTATTCTCAGGAAGGGCAGGAAAAGTAGGCATGCCATCCAAAGCAATATTTAATTTTCCAGAAGAACCTCTAATTTTAAAATTCTTAACCCTTTGATAAAAATTTTCTGGCAAATCTCTTTTGTCCATACAATTTAAAAATGTTCGTTTTACATCCATACCGGAAACTATAACTGGAGCATAGATCTCTTCGCCACTCTCAAGCGCAACACCCTTCACTCGATTATTTTTTACAATAATTTGATCAACTCCAGCTTCAGAGCGTATCTCTCCACCATATGATTGAAATGCTCCAGCAAGGGAATTTGAAACTGCGCCCATGCCACCTCTGGCAAAGCCCCATGTTCCCACATTACCATCCACATCACCCATATAATGATGCAATAAGACATAGGCTGTTCCAGGAGAATGAATGCCTAACGCCGTCCCAATAATGCCGCTTCCGGAAAAAGCTGTTTTGATGACATCAGTTTCAAAATATTCATCTAAATATTCTGCTACACTCATCGTCCAAAAACGAATTGTTTCATATAACCGATCTTCACCTAACTCTAAAAATTTGTTCCCAAGTAAAATTAACTCCTTGATGTCTCTTGGTTTGAATGAAGTAGGATCAGGAGCGGTTCTTAAGAGAAAATCACGAATAACTCGGCATTGCCGCATAGTATCTGTTGAATATCTTGTGTATGCATCTGCATCGTGCAATGAATGCCTAGCCATCTCACGATGCGCCGCTTCTGAATCATGGTATGAACCAAAGTAATCTCCATTCTCCATAAATTGTAATGATCCGCCATAAGGAGTTACTTGCAAGCCATGCTTATGTAATTCGAGGTTTCTGTAGATTTCTGGTCGCAATAGACTGCATACATATGAACAATTTGAATATTTCCAATCCTTATACAACTCTCGGCTCACTGCGGCACCACCGATGTAATCATTTTTCTCCAAACAAAGAACATCCAGTCCAGCTTTTGCGAGAAACGCAGCATTAGCAAGTCCATTGTGACCTGCTCCAACCACTATTGCGTCATACTTTTTCATTAAATCATTTCACTTCGTTGTTATGTGTTTATTTCTTTAGTGGTAATGTCTACTGCTTGCTCAAATTTGTCCAGTGTTTCCTGTAAACATTTCATATCATGAGACTCACAAAGAAACCATGGCTCTCTTGAATCAGGCTCAACCAATACACCAAGCTCATGAAGATGAGGTGCAAGTGTATCGTAAAACTGATAATCCGAATTTAACCAACCCCTGTAATCACTTGGAGCCTCTCTAGCAAAAAATAGCCCCATCATTGAAGGGTGCCCAGAAAAGTCATGAGCAATATTCCTACTATTGAGAATTTTACTTATTCCTTGTTGTAATTTTATACCATATTTCTCTATATTTTCTAATGCGTTAGTTTCATCCAATATTTCAAGAGTTTTGGCGGCCGCGGATAAGGAAACGGAGTGACCGGTAAAAGTTCCGCCGTGCACAACACCATCATCACCTCCAACACGACGCATAATCTCTTCTCTGCCAGCAACAACAGCAACTGGGTAACCGTTTCCGATTGCTTTGGCAAAGGTGCATAAGTCCGCGCTCACATCATATAATTCTTGGGCGCCACCTTTTGCAACCCTAAATCCAGTTTTAACTTCATCAATAACTAAAAGCACTTCATATTTATCGCATAAAGAACGAATATCTGCCATATATTGACGATTAGCCTTGATGCCACAACAATTCCCCATAATTGGCTCAACCAAGAACGCTCCGATATCATCCCCTGATTTCCTAAAAAGATCTTCAATGGCGTTGGCGTCATTGATGGGAGCAGTATAATTTAGTTTCTTCGTAACACTGGGAATGCCTTCCCCAAAAGGCAAAAGATCTGGATCTCCAGTTTTGGGATCCCATTCTTCAATTTCGGAATACCACATAACCTCACTAAAGACGCCATGATAACCTCCCTCTAATATTACATGCCCATCTTTTCCTGTATAAGCCCTTGCTATCCTCAATGCAGCCATTACAGCTTCAGTGCCTGAATTAGAAAAACGAACTAACTCGGCCGAACTAACCATCTTGCTTATTCTGGTGGCAATTTCGTATTCAAGCTCGGTTGCTAGAGCAAACACACCGCCAATATTCATACCTAATCTTGCAGCCTGATCAACTCTTTGATCCTGGTATCCTAAAATAACTGGTCCATAGGCAAGACGATAATCGATGTATTCATTGTCATCTAAATCCCAAAGACGAGCTCCTCTTCCCTCTTTAATATAGAGTGTCTTATCGTCACCCCAATATCTAAAATTCGAAGAAACACCCAAAGGTAATTTAGTGATGGCTCTTTTAAATTGTGAATTGGATTTATTTAATTTTCTCATAAGAATTTTACTTACATTCCATCAAGCCCTCGTTTTTGAAGAGCTCGGGCGATTATTAATCTTTGAATCTCACTTGTGCCTTCCCAAATCCTGTCACACCTCAATTCTCTAAAAAATCTTTCAGCTACGTTCTCACGCATATATCCACGACCACCAAAGATTTGTAATGCTCTATCCGCAATACGATTTGCCGTTTCAGAAACGAACAACTTAACCATCGAACAACGATTGTGAAGTATTTTTACATCCATATTATCGTCATCCGCCTTAGCGGCTTCGAAAGTCATTAGCCTGGCAGCCCAAAGTTCAGTGGCACTGTCAGCAAGCATAAATTGTATAACTTGCTTTTCAATAAGAGGTTTGCCATCAACGATTCTCTCTTCTGCAAACTTCTTTGCATCTTCAATCAGTCTTGCTGCTGCACCACAACTTCTAGCGCCAATCATTAGGCGTTCATGCCTAAACCAACTGTGAGTGAAGGCCAAGCCATCGCCTGGATTACCGACACGTTGTCTACTTTTTACACGAACATCATTAAACCGATAGGTTGGGTGATGTGCGGCGTAAGTGTGACTAAAAAGTGGTGAAGCTATCATTTCAATGCCATCTGTGTCCTGATCTACAAGAAATAAAGCATCTTCATTTTCATCGGGAAGATACGCTTGAAACCAAAAGTAATCGGCTAAGTTAGCACTTGTTACGTACCACTTCTCACCGTTTAACACATAATCATCACCAATTTTTTTTGCCGTTGCTTCAAGGTTTGAGACATCGGATCCTGAACCAGCTTCTGTAATTGCGTAACAATCCTTTCTTTTTCCTTGCATTAAGGGAAGAATATATTCTTTGATTTGTTGTTCCGTGCACGCCTTAAACATCCATGATTGAGCCTCTGGAAAGCACCATGATAAAGCATTTGTTACTCTTCCTAATTGCTCCCATATAGCCACCTGTTCAACCATTGTTAACTCCAGACCACCATATTCTTTTGGAACATCAATGGCGGTGAAACCGAGTTCTATAGCACGTTCTTTGTTTCTTTTGGTGATTTCA
>Ga0208766_1000355_pt1 | contig 25508 bp, 25 predicted proteins | sample ETN01SmetaG_3_FD_185792 | JGI IMG/M metagenome (GOLD analysis project Ga0208766, IMG submission 185792) | Marine microbial and viral communities from oxygen minimum zone, Eastern Pacific Ocean - ETNP2014F12-01SV263 (SPAdes) (version 2) | ecosystem: Environmental > Aquatic > Marine > Oceanic ... | reverse complement strand
AAGGTCAAGGCCAAGGTCAAGGCCAAGGGCAAGGCCAAGGTCAAGGCCAAGGTCAAGGCCAAGGTCAAGGCCAAGGTCAAGGCCAAGGTCAAGGACAAGGTCAAGGCCAAGGTCAAGGCCAAGGTCAAGGCCAAGGTCAAGGCCAAGGTCAAGGACAAGGTCAATCCGGTCAGCAAGGACAGAATGGCGGACAAGGCCAGGGTCAAGACGGCCAGCAAGGCAATGGACAAGACCAAGGTTCCCAATCAGGTCAAGATGGACAGCAGGGCAGTGGACAGCAGGGTGGAGAACAATCCAACCAGCAGGACAATGGCCAAGGTCAACAGCAGGGCGGAGAACAATCCGGCCAGCAAGGTGACCAGCAGAGCCAGGACCAGAATGGTAACAACCAGAATGGACAGAACCAGCAACAGCAGGGCCAGACTCAGGACAATAACCAGGGCCAGCAAGGCTCTCAGTCCGACCAACAGCAAAGCCAGCAGCTCGACAACCAAGACCAGAATGGCGAGAACGACAACGATGGCGATGGTATCCCAGACGACCTGGACTTCGATGATGACCAGGACGGCATCCCAGATAATGTGGATGAATTCCCTGAGGACCACGACAACGATGGCATCAATGACGCTGAGGATGACGACGATGATAACGACGGAATAGACGACCGCGAGGAAGTCAATGACGGCGACCCAGACTCTGATATCTATGATCACGACAATGATGGCGTCCACGACAGCATCGACTTCGACATCGACAACGATGGCATCGATAACTGGAACGACGTTGGACCGAACGGTGAGGATTATCGCCGTGACCACGACAACGACGGAATGGACGATGGCGTCGACACCGACGACGATAACGACGGCATCCTAGATGTTGACGAAATCGACGGTGCAATCGGCCTCTGGAGGTATGACCACGACAACGATGGTCTAACTGACAGAACCGATACTGATGACGACAATGACGGACTCTCTGACTGGTTCGAGCAGAACGACGGCTGGGATAATACCGGCCAGTTCGATCACGACAACGACGGAATTGAGGATTACCTCGATGACGACGACGACGCTGATGGAATCCTCGATGAGGAAGAAAACAGCGGAGTCCTGTGATACAGGTGACGTTGGTCAATTTGCTCAGGCCCGCAGCCGTCTACTGACGTAAAGCGGTGACAGGTTCCCCGGGGGCGATTTAGTCCCTGGGCGAACCGCCCCATCTTTCTCTCATCAAAAATCGAATAATGTCGGTTGACTATCTGATTTCAACCGATTTGAATTTGCTAACCTATCGAGTGCACGCTGTAATCTACCATCAGAGAAACCGTATTCTCCTTGTAAGAAATCTCGTAAATCCTTCTCAACTGCTCGTCCTGACTCGGGCAAAGGTTCAGGATGAACGGGATGATTGAGAAACAATCCTCTAATCGTCTCAATATCTTCTGGAACTTCAAATCCCTTGAATTCAGCCACAGATTCGATATTACCATGATTCTGAATTAGTTTCAGGCCAGTCTTGGGCCCAATTCCTCTTATTCCTGGGTGAAAATCAGTTCCAATCATTATTGCAAGGTCGACTAACTGCTCATGAGTAATTCCATGATTATCAAGCAATTCCTGAAGAACCACTTTTTCTGCAGTCATGAGACGGCCAAACTTCCTTCGACCATGACTAGTAAGATTGCGTATCATCACAGGTGAGCCGTAAAGCAAGGTATCCCAATCTTGACTGGCTACTGCTGCAACCTCGCCATTTGCACAACGTACTGCTCCAGCTCCTTCGGCTTCCATGGGTGCCTCCACCCAAACAAGACCTAGACAATCGAAGAGGCGTTTGGTTTCAGCAACCATATCGCGTGTGTATTCAGCGGTCTGAGGTCCAAGTTTCTTGGCCAAAGTCATGTCTCCTGATTCGACCGCTGCCTCCCATTTTGCTGCTGCTGCGAGCTTGCGGTCTTTGCGACCAATTAGAGTATCTCTCTTTAGATCATGAGGACGGCCATCGAAGACAAAGACCGGCTCGATTCCATTCTCAAGTAGGAAAGTCGCTCTATCTAGGAATCCCATTAGATGAGCCACTGGTTTTCCGTCAAAGGAAAGTGGTTTTCCATCCTGACCTACTAGACTAGTAATGAATTGGTAAGCATTGAGGAATACATCGATAGCAACACGTTGTCCTGATAGTTCCGACAACTCAAGTGGATGAGCGGTTGCTAAGTCACGTAAATTACAGCCCAAACTACTTCCCCCCTCGCGCGCGTTGTCAAGTGGTATGAGTCGAGTCCTTTAGGGTTGAAGTCCCGCGCCGGAGCAACGGAGGAATCGCATTGACTGCATTGACCCTTATCGGAAGTGGTTGGCATCCAGCCTTATTTCGCTCTGAGGCCGAGGCTCTAGTAGGACCTGTTGGCTTCATTCATCCAAGGGCAGTTGTCACTGAATTGACCTCTCCTGATGCTATGATTCGTCTCTCACGTTCTGCTCTCATTGATGATGTTCTTCTCAATGGAAAGCACTCTGTCGCATTATCTGTTGAAGAAATCAGCGAAAAAATTGCTAAATGGGCTACTGAGAACCTACCAAAAGGTAGTTTTGCTATCCGAACTCGAACTCTTGGGACTGGTATTTCTGATATTTCTAAATCTGCAATAGCACAAGATTCGGGTGGGAGAATTAGTAGTGAAAATAATCCCGTCAATCTAGATTCGCCTGAACATGAAATTGTAGTTATTCTGGCAGGGAAAGAAGATCCTTCTAATCACCCCGACTCACTAGGGGATTCTGAACCTGTAATTATCTGGGGGCTAAGAGAAAAAGAATGGCAACGGGCAAACTACGGAGGTCGGCAACCTATGGAAAGGCCATTCTTCCAACCAGTATCCCTTGAACCTAGATTAGCTCGATTACTAATTTCACTAGGTCATCGTACTGATTTTACTCCAACTACAATCATTGACCCGTTCTGTGGAACTGGTGGGATAGCTATTGAAGCGGTTTTGAGTGGTCTGAATGTACTCGCTTCGGACCTAGACCCCAGAATGGTTAGTGGGACAGAAGAGAATTTGCAATGGGCAAGCGGAAGTGAAAATTCTGCAGAATGGGATGTTCAAGTCACAGGAGTTGGAATGATTCCAGATGTATGGGGTAAAATTAGTGGGGCTGTATTTGCATTTGACCCACCATATGGGCGTAATGCATGGAAATCAGATGATGGCGTTCAATTGTTGCTTAGAGCCTGTTCTGCTGCTAAAACAATTGATGACACGGGCTCTCTGTGTACGCTTCTTCCAACTGACCCTACTATATTTGACAACAATTCAAACGATTCTTTAGATCCAATTGTAATGGGGGTTCCTTGGTCTGAATTAGCCAATCAAATAATTGACAGAGGTTGGAATCCTGTACTGACTGCGCCCATCAAAGTACACCGTTCACTAGCCCGATTACTGGTTGTCGCTCACCCGTCGCATTGAAGATGGGGGGGCTGTCGTCGAGAGAATAAGGGCGATTGGTGTAGTCTGGATATCATCTGGCGCTTCGGACGCTAGGACATGGGTTCGAATCCTGTATCGCCCACCACAAACAATTCCTCTTATCTGCCGAACATATTCGTAATTGGGATTATCCTCTATTCGATTAGTGGGGTAGTAATGAACACGCAAGAGACTAGCCTAGCAGAAACAAGAGTATGTGATATTGTGACTGAATTGCCAGTTAGAGGGGCGGTCTTCTCTAAATTTGGTATAGACTTCTGCTGTGGTGGCAGAGATACCTTGGCAAAAACATGTGAAGAGAAAGGTATTGAAATCAATGATGTCATTGTTCAGATAGAATATATTGACTCAATGAATAGTAAGTCAGAGCGAGGTGAGTTCGATAAGATGAGCGCCACTGAGTTGTGTGATCATATTGAAAATACACATCACGTTTTCCTCAAGCAACATCTACCGATAACAAGTCAACACGCAGACAAGGTCGCTAGAGTTCATGGTGAAAGAGAACCATATCTAAAGGAAGTCGCACAAGTCTTCGGGCAATTAAGAGCAGAATTAGAACCTCATATGATGAAAGAAGAACAAATTCTCTTTCCATTAATCAGACAACTCGATGGTTCTACTACACTTCCTGAATCACACTGTGGAAGTGTTCGAAATCCAATACGCGCGATGTTCAACGAACACCACGCAGCAGGTCAGGCTTTGGCAAAACTGAGTGAGTTGACTAATTCCTACACTCCACCAATGCATGCTTGCAATACGTATAGAGCTCTTTTCGGAGAATTAGCATTACTTGAGAAAGATACTCATGACCACATACACAAGGAGAATCATGTATTATTCGTTAAGGCTCAAGAGATTGAACGTGACTTGATTCAGCAAGCTTAATCTAAATTCCAATGTAGATTTCTACAGCGTAATCATCCACATTTCCATACCATCGAAGAAGTATTGGACTGCGGTTGTGACAATTAGTAGACCCATTACACGGGTAATGACTCTAGTGCTATTTTCTCCAATTGAATTTTTCATACTTGAGGCAATGAAAAACATAGACAGAGATAGTGCCATCACAATGAAAATCGCCAAGGAGACTGTCGCGACACCATATGTAGTTCCCATGAGAATTACAAGCGTAATTGAACCTGGACCTGCTAACATTGGCATACCAAGAGGAACTAAACCAAAATCAACTGAATCGTCTACTTCTATCTCCCCTCCTGTCGAGACTGGGATGACTTTTCTAGAGGGTTTCTGGCCCTCCTTTAGCATATTCATTCCAACTATACCAAGCATCAGTCCTCCAGCAACTCGAAGGCTGTATAACTCAACACCTAGATGTCCGAGTAGACCTTCTCCAGCCACTAAGAAAGTGAGCAATACAAGACTTGCAAAGACGCAGGCTCGTGTAGCAACTGATTGTAGTTCCTTTTTGTCTAAATCATGACCCATGCCGAGAAAGAGAGCAATCGAAGCAGGTGGATCGATGATCACAATTAGCGGGGCGAGGACTAGGGAGAAGGCGAACAAATCCATGGGCGGGCGCGATTGCATGACCTATTTGAATATGATAGAATGAATAGTTCAGGTTGGTGAACGAATCTAGGAATCATATTGGTTCATTTCCGCTGGATTATCGCTAAGATATTGGACAAACTCATACTCATTATCATCGTGGTCAAAGAAGTAGTATCGATGCCTATATGGATGGTCGAGATAAGTTAAGCCTTCTCTATATCCAGCATTTCTCAAGCGCTGAGCAACTTCTGCTGCATCCTCAACCACGAAGCCCAAATGATTCATACCAGGGTGAATGTATGGTTGATGTGGCCCTTTTTCAGTAGCTCCTCTATCCTCAATACAAAGATATGAATCATCTGTGCCAACATGAACCCAGCGTCTTGCTTTCTCACCTTCTCCTCCCCCTCTGATACGTAATTCAGGCATCGCAGTCAGAAGAAAGCGGACTGATTCATCGACATCGGTCGAAGTCATGTTCAGGTGCTCAAGGTAGGGTTTCATAGTGACCGATTTGGTCTCTGATTTATTGCCTCACCGCTCTATTAATCAGAGATTTTCAGCATTATCAGAGAGGTAGCTGGCCACACCTTCGGGAGTGTTGGTCATACCGTCATCACCCTTGTTCCAACCTGCAGGGCAGACTTGGCCATACTCTTCAAAGAACTGGAGTGCCTCGACGATGCGGACCACCTCATCCATGTTACGGCCGAGTGGTTCGTCATTGATCACCTGGTGACGAACGATGCCTTTCTGATCGATGACGAAGGTTCCGCGCATTGAAACACCGGCTGGGTAGTAAGAGTTGCCACCTTCAGAGAGTACACCATAATTCTTCGATATCTCACGGGTCATGTCGGCCGCGAGAGTGAAGGGGACGGGGCCGATGCCACCGTCGTTAACGTCGGTGTTGCGCCATGCATTGTGTGTCCAGTGAGAGTCAACACTGATGCCAACCACTTCACAGCCCATATCGTTGAGTTTTTGGGTACGTGCAGCCATCGCGAGAATCTCGGATGGGCATACGAATGTGAAGTCCATTGGGTAGAAGAAGACGACAGCGTATTTGCCATCACTTGCAGCACCGAAGTCATAATCACCGATTATATCACCGTTTGGAAGAACGGCTTGCGTCACGAAAGTAGGGGCTTGGTTTCCAACTAGAATGCTCATAATATCACCATTACCAACCTTGGATTAAATCAAATGTTTGACGAACATGTAAAGTTTCCTTGTTGGCCATATTACTTGGGATGAAGAAATCTAAAGAAAACCTTCCGGAGGACCATAGTCCTTATTGAATGAAAAAATAATCTAAATCGAAGACTGCTGAGAATTGTTTTCACGCTTCTTATTGATGTATCTGAATAACACGCGGGAAAACACCATTGAAAAAGCTAGGAAAACTACTGAATACCACCAAGGACCTTCAGTTTCAGTCGCTAGTAGCCATGTTACTATGAGAATTCCTGCCCCATAAAATGCACGAAAAATAGAGTAAGCGATGAAGGATTTAACTATCGTATTTGAGAAAAATTTCTGCAATTTCGATTCAGTCATAGAAATCACCAATTTAGGCACTCATGACCAATGGCTGACAGTATCAACATCAATAATCAATTCACGGTTTTTTGAGAGACCTGCTTCTTCTAATTCTGTAGTATCAAATATGTTTCCTGTTCCATTCAACTCGACTGGTGAACAGCAGATATGTGCATAATCAACCATTTTTTCTTTCAAGAAGCGTCTCCAAGTGTTTGGCCCTCCTTCAACTAGAAGTGATTGGATTCCTCTATCCCCAAGGAAATCGAGAATCCTCGTGACCGGGATTTCACCATCTTCAGCAGAAAGTACGGCCCTCTCAACATGTGCTGCATCTCTTGAATCATCTATCTCTTGAATTTGGATAAGAATAGTAGGGGCCTGTCCATCCGTCATTAACTTGCAATCTGCTGGGATACGACCATTCGGATCTACTACTACGCGTACGGGTGGATTACGTGGCCCTATATCGGGACCACGTACCGTCAAGGATGGGTCATCACGAACTACGGTGTCGACTCCAACAAGGATTGCCATTGATTCTGCCCTTAGTTGATGAACGAGTTCAAGAGAATCTTCACAAGAGAATCTCTGAGCCGGTTCAGAGGGGTCACAATCAACTCGGCCGTTTGCATCGATTGCGGCTTTCAGAAGCACTCTAGGTCGACGCGATTCACACCAATGCATGAACTCAGCCATTTGAGAACGGCAATCGTCCTCTAGAACTCCTGTTTCAACTACAACTCCGTGTTTGCTCAAAGCATCTGCACCATCACCACGGACGGTAGGATTAGGGTCTAAGGCACCAATAACGACTTTCTTCACACCAGCCCAAAGCAATGCCTCAGTACAGGGAGGAGTTCGGCCGAAATGATTGCATGGCTCTAGAGTGACATAGGCGGTGCAACCTTGGGTTGCCTCTCCATTTGCTTCTGCATCCGCAATTGCCATTTGTTCAGCGTGTAAACCGCCGAGATGGTCATGCCATCCTTCAGCAATAATTTCACCATCTCGAACAAGAACGCAACCAACCAAGGGATTGGGCATAACTCGGTGGCGGCCACGTTCGGCTAATTCGATAGCGCGAGCCATGAAACGTGAGCCTTCTGACATGCTACTACCAGCACCTCCGCATCGAACATCACACATCATTCCTCGCTTTCGAAGAATTCAGTCAAATTTGTCTATCTCTATTCCCCGAGCATTGAAGTTTGGAACTGCTCCTCACTGAACAATGCCCCGCATAGCATGTATCCTCAATCCAAACGCCCGAGATGGACTCTCAGTCAAGCAATGGGACCTTTTCGAACCGGCTCTAAATGAGGCGGGATTCGAAATTGAACTGCTCCGCACAGAATATCCAGGTCATGCAACCGAATTGGCTCATGGACTAGCAAACGGTGAGCATGACATGATTGTAGCTGTTGGTGGAGACGGAACTGTCCACGAAGTTGCTTCGGGTTTACGAGGATCATCGAAGACACTCGGCATCCTTCCAATAGGTAGTGGAAATGATTACGCCAGAGCACACGGAATACCAACTCCTAGAGGAAATAAATTCCCTGATATGCAAGCGGCTGTAGATATTCTCGTCAATGGAACTGATCGAAGAGTTGGGGCTGTACGTATCGAAGGACTTCCAGCGGTTGGCCATCCATCCATTCCAGATCCAGAGCATCATGCAGTAGATGGTGAAGCCGAGAAGCCCGGTAACATGGTTCGATGGAGTTTTCTCGAGATTGACAGTGGTGTTACATCCGCGGTTAATCGAATGAAGAATGAAGGAAAATTCAAATGGATTAGAGGGCAATTGAAGTATACAGCACTTGGAATTAGAGCAATCATGGGTTGGAAAAATCAACCAGGATGGATAAAAATTGATGAAGAACCCGGAGAAATAGTAACCTTCTCTGGATTATTTTGTATGAGCCAATGCCAAACCTTTGGTGGTGGATTCAAAGTCACTCCCGGAGCTGCTCCAACTCAGGATAAGCCCTCTCTACTACTGGCCTTTGGGCTGAGTAAATTGCAGATGCTCCTAATCATGGGACCTCTGGAGAAAGGTACTCACATTGGCAAGTGGAATAAGATAAGCATGAGAACTGCTCGAAAGTTGGAAGTGAAGGCTGTTGATTCAAATGGTAATCCATCAGACCAAAGTCACAATCCTCCAATGTATGTCAATGTCGATGGTGAGGCTGTCCTCACCACTCCAATTTCTATGAGTTACCACAGTGATCAGATGACTGTACGTGGCGCTGCCTCAATCCCTAATGAATAATGGCGCAGACGGAGAGATTTGAACTCCCGAGTCCAAGGGACACCGGATTTCAAATCCGGCGCTATACCAGGCTAAGCGACGTCTGCAGTGAGTTGGCGTGTCGGCTCTTTTTGATGAACCTATTCGGTCAATGAAGAGTGATTTAGGTACATCAGATGTTGTATGTACCTGGTCTACACCAAGCGGGTAGACCAGTAATGGCATCTGGATGTGTTAGCCCCACGAAGAGAACCATGATGATGATGAAGAAAGCAGGGAATAATGCTGTCAAGGTTAGAATCTTCGAATCCTTATCGCCATACAAATGCATGAAGATTGCTGCAATCATGATGAATTTTGGAATACCAATTGCCCATAGAATTGTCCATGTAAGTTTCTTCTCATTCCAGCCTTCACCGAGACTTTCCGCAGCAGGTTGGAGATTTAGACCAACTGCGGCTACCTCGAATAGAGTCAGAATCATTAGTCCAAAGAAATTCATCCAGTAGGGGTCTTTTCCAAATATTGTATAATGTGCCATAATTTATCACCTCAATATAGATAGAAGAATGGGAACACTAGTACCCAAATTAAGTCAACAAAGTGCCAGTAAAGTCCGAAGTACTCTATTGATACTGCATTCAACGGAGTGTAAAGGCCCTTCCAAGCCTTGTAAGTCATGTAAGTAAGTCCAACGATTCCGGCAGCAACGTGAACACCGTGCGTTCCGGTGGTCACGTAGAATAGGGATGCTGAGACCTGAACATTCGCAGTCATATGAGCACCATTTGAATAGTGCTCTAGATTACTAATATCGTGGCCAGCCAACTCATATGCATGCAAAGTATGATCATCGATTACGTAGTTATGGTGTTGGTAATGATCTGCATTAATCGTGTACCCTTCATTCACTAGAGATACTATATCATGCTCATGAATATGTATGAATCCAAGATCTATTTCCGGAATATAGAATCCAATAAACCACTCAATCATTTTCATAGTTAGGAACAGAACTGCTAGACACCATGTACTTCCCAGATATCGAAATACCTTCTTTCGACGAACCTCTTCATCTAAATCAGCCATCTTTGCGTATCGAAGTGCCTGCACGATTGTGAATGAAGAGATAATCAGAGCAAAAGTGTTGATTGCACCAGGTGCAATATGCCAGAAAGAACTCGCGATTAGATGACTTGCCGGCTCAAAGCAAGTTACAACGGTCCCGTCAATCCACTCTCCTTCAAGGAATAGTGTCTCACAATTTTTTATTCCTTGACGATAACGCATGTAAGTACTGAACAAGGATGTGAATATCATCATCTCAGACATCAAAAATACCCACATCGCCACCTTGCGAATTTGAATCTGCCTGAATGGGGCTCCGGTTGCTCGAGGATCGTATGAACCATCAAAAGAAATATCCTGTCTCCACCAAATGAACATGGAGAACCCAACAATTGCTAGACCTAGTAGGATTGCTGGAATATATCCTGGGTGATAGGTGCCATAGCTCCATGCTTCGGCTAAGAAATATAGGAAAATTGCTACACCCATTGCAAGGAATAATGGCGCGAATGAGTTGTGTGGAGCCCCATGGCTCCAATCATGTGGACCCCATGGACTTGGATGATGATCATGATCATCGTGACTGTCGCTCAATGACTCACCTCCTCTTCATCTTCAGGAACCATCAATCGATTAAACCAGGCTCCAAATCTACTAGGCTCGTTTGCAATATGCTCGTTTGCGTCCTTGAGTACAGGTCGATTGTGCCAGTCAAATGAGGGGGTTGGTGGTGGAGATGATGTCATCCACTCAAATGACCAGCCGCCCCATGGGTCTGCTGGTGCTTTTTCCCCGCGAGCTAAAGTTAGTACTAGATTGGCAACTAAGAAGAAGTTCGAGAAGAAGAAAAGGAAAGCACAGACTGAGATAAACATGTTCCAATCTGCTGCCCACTCAGGCAGTGCTGTGAAATCATCAGTACTGATGAAGTAAGTGTGCTGCCTTCGAGCCATTCCAACAACACCAAGGCGATGCATAGGCCAGAAAATACCGTTGTAGGAAATGAATGCGGTTAGGAAGTGAAGAGTCCCTAGACGCTCATCCATCATTCTACCAGTCATCTTAGGATACCAGTAGTAAATTGCAGAAAAGAATCCGAAGAGAGTGCCTCCAACTAAGACATAGTGGAAGTGAGCGATAACGAAGTAGGTCTCGTGCAAATGAACATCCATTGCGACGGCGGGGAAGAACATTCCAGAGATTCCTCCTAATGTGAAAGTCACAAGGAAACCTAGAGCCCACAGAGTATGCGTACGATATACAAGAGAGCCACCATGCATAGTTTTCAGCCAATTGAAAATCTTAATTCCAGTTGGAACTGCCACTAACATCGTAGTCAGCATAGTGACGAATCTCAGAGTTGGCGACATACCTGATGTGAACATGTGGTGTCCATACACAATGAATGAGACAACCGCAATTCCGGCCATTGCATAAATCATCGAACGGTATCCAAAGATTGAACGTCGGGCTGAAGTTGCAATTACTTCTGAGATTACACCAAATGCTGGAATTATCACCACATACACTTCTGGATGACCGAAGTACCAGAATAAGTGGCTCCAAAGAAGAGGATCTCCTCCTGCTGCAATATCATAGAAAGCAGTTGATATTGTTCTATCAAGGTACACTTGGATTAATCCAACACCAAATGCAGGAATAGAGAGGAACAAACACAAGTTAGCTACTAGGACAGACCAAGTGAACAAAGGCATCTGCATCCAGCCCATACCGTCTGCACGCATGACTGCGATTGTAGTTAGGAAATTGATTCCAGTCAGAGTAGATGATGCGACCAACATAATTTGCCCTGCAACCCACATCGTTACGCCATGATGAGCTCCACCACTTACCACGTAGGGTGCGTATCCAGTCCAACCTGTGTCTGCACCTTGGCTGGTGAAAACACCAGTGAAGATTAGTATAGCAGCAAATGGCTGTAACCAGAATGAAAGTGCATTGAGTCTAGGAAGAGCCAAGTCCGGTGCACCAATTTGTAGTGGAACTATCCAGTTAGCAAATCCGTTAATCAAAGGCATTGCAGCAAGGAAAATCATCACTGTACCATGAAGTGTGAAGAACTGGTTGTATTGATCTTGAGAGATGAAATCATTACCTGGTGTAGCGAGTTGGATTCTAATTAGCATGGCCATAATTCCACCAAGGCCAAGGAAGAAAAGACTGGCTACGAAATACAATGTTCCAATCTTTTTGTGGTCTGTACTGGTCAGCCACTCGACCACATAGGGTGCTAGATGCTCCCAATCGAAAGTTTCGGGACTGGTGCGGTAGAATCCGTACAATAGAGTAGCAGCAAGCATTACGATGGAAATTATAATCAGAACTCCGAGAACCTTGAATGGATCTGCTGGTTCAAGACCTGGCCCTAGTGAACCCGCAACCGACATATCTAGACGATTCCAGTCATCATCGTCGGATTGAGTTCCATCACCATTTACTGAATTTGTATGTAGAATGAAGTCAACATCTCTTCCGTGACTTGGTGCAATCCATTCAACTGACCAAGTTCGGAAATCATTTCCCGCCTCTGTGTGTGTAATCTCATTCGGTGAACGTGTTTGAACAGTAGCGTCTTGGACTGTGAATTCTCCACCAGAAGTCCAGAGATTGAATCCACCGGAATTGACTCCACCCTCTGCAGGACCACCAGTCATTGAAATTGTCAGGGTATATGTTTCAGATGCATTGTACTCAGAAGGAAGTCCAGAAATCGATGGAGTAACACCTGCATCAGAACCTCCGTGACAGTTACACCCTGCAGTCTGGATTGAGTCACCACCAATACCACCTGGAAGTGAGTTAACCGCAGGTGATACGACCATTGCGATTGAAATTAAGATTAGAGCAACCATGCTTCGCGTGACAAATGTTTTCGTCTGCATACAAACACCTCTCAAGCGTGAACGCTAACTCCTGCAATCATGTATGCGTGGTTATCACCACAATACTCAGTGCATAATAGAAGAAAATTTTCGACGTCGTCGGCTAACACCCATTGACTCGTTATCTCACCATAATGGATATCTTCTTTGATGCCATGAGATACAAACCACGGAGCGTGAGTTACGTCAGTTGAAGTCATTCTAGTAAGGTACGCCTCACCTGCTTTGATTTCAAGGAGAGGTTTGTCATTTCCCTCTATATCCACAATACCATGTGCACAGATATCGGCGTCTAAATTGTAGCAATCAAATTCCCACGACCACTGAAATCCAGTTATACCAAATATATGATAACATTCAGCCCTATATACTTCATCAGTAGAATCCCAATATAGGTTTGAAGATTCACCAGATTCACACTCATCTCCGAAGTATCCATCTTCTGCATTAGGTGAAGACCAGATGTTATCCAAGGGTGCCCATGAGATGAATGCAAGATAAACAATAAGCAAGAATGGGACTAATGTCCAAGTCACTTCAAGTTTCAAATTGTCGTAATGCGCTGGAAAAACACCAACCTGTAGATTGTCAACATTGTTGTCAACACCTTCTTCAGATCGATAGAAGAATGAATGATGGTATAGCCATCCGAAGGTGATTCCACCTACTAATGCTGACCATAGTACGAACTCATTCCAAAGAACATCGAATAGAGGTGTGATGAAACCCACAGCAATCTCCATTTGTAGCGCGGGCGAAGACCCCTCATAAGTGTGAGGTAGGCAACAATTGTCTAATGGAGTTAGAGTGAGTGAGAAATGACTTCAAACACAATGCGCCCGAGAGAGGTTCAGATGGAGCCAGAATGGGTGAGGGAATCTGAGGGTGATACCTTCGTTGAAGTGGATATTCAACCCGGTTCAAAACGTTCTGAAATTCTTGGATTTGAACCATGGAGGAAGAGATTGAAGATTGCAGTTAGATCTCCTCCAGTTGATGGTGCTGCAAATGTTGAAGTGATTGAATTAATGGCTGAAGAAATTGGTATAAAAAAAGCCGACGTTAGCATTGTAACTGGTCAAAGTAGGCGATGGAAGACTGTCAAACTGCGTGGAGATTATGTCAATACAATTCGCAATTTTGCTGAGGATTAGTAATGGGAAAAAATGATTGGCATTGGGCCAGAGCCAGATTTTCAGGACCCGCAGATAGAACAGTTAGATTCGAAAAGGCAGCCAAGGCAATGGCTCAATCTCAGAAGAGAAATCGTGAGGTCCTCAAAGGTGGTTATGGCTGCCCAATCATAGTCGAAGGAAAGAAGGATGAAGAAGCGTTGCGAATACTTGGATTTACAGGTCCAATAGAAAAGATAAATCGAGGTTGGGATAGGTCTCGATTAGTTGCATATTTTCACGAGAAATATGGGACCAAGAATGCCGTTGATGGAGGTCCTCCTTTGATTTTATTGATGGATTGGGATCGTACCGGAGGGCGCCTACAAACTGCCCTGCGTGACAGACTACAATCATTGGATGTTAAAATTGACGAGGAACTACGAATTGTTCTCTTGAAAGCGATGAAGCCAGAAGGCAGAACTGTCGAAGCGCTAGCTCCTTATGCAGATTTACTAACTCCTTTGATTAAAGCACATTTAGAAGAATAATTCTCAGTGGGGGAAAGAAGTTGGATCCTCTTTCACAGTATTGAGGACAAGATGAGTGACAGACCTCAGAATTCCATCCATTGAAAGAAGATTCTTTGAAAGGTCATCGAGGTCTTTGCGGTTTTTTGCTCTGGCAACAATCATTGAATCAAAATCGCCAGTTACGTCATAGACACCATACACGCGATGATCCTTTGCGATTTTCTCTTGCATCTCAATCAACCTTCCTTTCTGAATTCGCAGACCAATGACTACCGTCAATTCCCAGCCCACTTTGTCTGAATCAAGGAGTACTCGATAACCCTTGATAACTCCAGACTCTTCCATCTTATGGACACGATTGCTTACTGTACCTAAAGAAACTCCAACCTCTTCTGCAATCTTTCGCAGAGAAGTTCGTGCATCCTTTTCGAGCACCTCAATGATGCGTCGGTTGGTGTCATCCAGCATGCGAATCTCTCGGGAAGCCGGCGTTGTGTCGGTTGGTTATTGAACATTCACCCCAAATTATTGAATCAAATTGAACGTTTGTTCATTCTTCTTCAGATTTTGTATTTTGTATAATTCCTCTAATTGCACACAACACATTGCGTTCATAGGCTCTCATCATCAGAGTTACTCGCCCTCCAACCCATACGGGTATGGTGGTTCCATTAGAGGCATCTCTTAGCAATATATTGCCTCTTTTTTGTAACAGTTCAGAAGATATCTCTTCAGGGTTTGGTTCATCTCCTTCAAGTAGATAATTTATGTATTCAGTAGGCACATCAATTACTCCTTTCTCAATCATTTGAGAAAAGCTACTTGCGGCAGCCCCGACTATTCTCTCAAACTCACCTTTTCTCAAATGAGCAACTTCTTGACCGAGATGGACTACACTCAATGGACGCCATCTTTGACCAGGAATACGGGTTCTTCCGCCCCTACGACTACGCTCAGAAGACCAAATGATGCTTGCCTCAGGGGTTGCACAGAGAATCTTTCTCCCACGAGCCCACAAATTATCAGGGACTTTGCCCAAATATTGAGTGAGCATTGCCTTTTGAGAATCTGATATTGGTTGGGGCGCCATATCTTTGTCACGAGGTGATTCCTCTGCAGATAGGGTTTCTTGGACTTCTATTTTCTTTGATTCAACGTTATCTGATTTTTCGAGGATTGCAAGGAAGAAGCCGCCACCTTCTGACTGATCATTCCAAACACGCATACACAACGGAAGTTGCTTAGAGATGTCACTTTCTGTTGGAGGAAGAAAACTTTCACTATCCTCGACATTCTGAACGATTGAACAATTGTCATCTAACATTGGCCAACTTCTGAACCCCTTAGATGCACTCAATTCCGGAATAGCGTCATGGGCTGAAATTAGTTGCATTTCAGGATGCTTGCGCAGAACTTCAGCAACGACTGCCTCGTTTTCGATAGGGTCAAGCGAGCAGGTGGAATAGACTATTCTTCCTCCTTTTTTTACTAAGCGAGCAGCTCTAGCAAGAATGTCAATCTGCAACTTTTGCATAGAACGTCCTCCATTTGGTTTCCAGCGATTCCAAACATCCGGATTCTTTCTTGTAGTACCTGTGCCTGTACACGGCGCATCGACTAGAATTCTATCATAACCAGCCTCGGGGACATTAGGGAAATGTCGCGCGTCGTGGTTTACGACAATTACTGAACGAGATCTATGCCTTTGGATATTGGAAACTAGAAGATTAACTCGCCCACGAACTATTTCGTTAGCTACGACTACCCCTGAATTACCCAATTGTTCTGAGATTTGTGTTGTCTTAGAGCCGGGGCTTGCGCACATGTCTAGTGTTATTTCACCCGGTTGTGTATCTAGAGCAATTACTGGAAGCATAGAAACTGCTTCTTGTCGCGTTAAACGACCCGTTTCATGGAGTGCCGCTAGAAGTTTCTTTGTTTCACCTTCTGCCTTACCTCTAGTAAAGGGCATAGTCCATGCTGAGCCGGGACCTTTGTACCAAATAATAGGCTCTCCGTCACACGATTCCAACCATTTTTCAACCCACTCTCTATCGGAGGAAAGGGGGTTTACTCGAACAGTTTCGGGTAGCCTCTCATAGGCATGATCGAACCATAATTCTGAGTCATCACGCCAACAGCCAACAGCCTTCCTCAGAAGACTATTACTTGCGACCTCGGCCCAGTCGACCCGTTCTCTCACACGTCGTCGTCAACAACCTTAGACATCAAACAAACGGGGCTCTCGCTTTGCTATAACCCCCTGAAATTTGGTACCATATAGTGAACGACTTAGTAAATGGTTAAACCTTCAACTCAACGCTCACGGTTTGCGGCTTTTGTCGCATGGGATGCACATGACAGGTCTACGAAGGAGAATAGCAAGAAAATCTACAGAACCAAAAACCACGAATTCAAATGAAGCGACACGTAAGTTGTTTGGACTCGTTGAACGCGCACGACAGAATGGGCGAGAACAGGGGCCTTTAGCACCAGTTGAGGCGTTGATAACAGTCGATGAAAACGAATGGGTATGGCAAGTTGTTGACCGAAGTGTTCTGGACTTGCTTTCACACCGTTTAATTTTCCAAACATCTGCTGGAACTCGCCGAGAGATTCTCATGACTGCAGGAATCAATGCAGCAATGGATGCAGCATCAAAAATTGTCGAGTTAGATGGTGGTTGTGTACTGATTGAGACCTTAGACCCCTGAATAAAAGGCTCACAGTGACACGTTTATGGCCAATTATGGTGTTCTGTGTTGTTTCGCCGCGTTGAAATAGTGCAGGTAGGTGCGACGGCCCGATGGCTAAGGAGAAGAAGGGCAGCGGTATCCAGCAGGCAGCTGGATTAATCCGATACTTCGATGAAGAATCAGAGGATGCTATCCAAATCTCAAGAGGTCTGATTTACGCTGCTTGTTTTGGTTTTTCAATTGTCATTTATCTACAGCATCACGGTGTTTGGGAATGGATGGCTGACGTGATGTCAGGAATTTTCTGATTATTCCTCTTCGGTCATATCAACCAAAGGGATTTCATCTTCCAATAGATGCAAAGCACTGACTTCATCGTCCTTAGGAATCTCATTCCACCAACTTGCATCACTAACACTTGAGGCAGCCAATTCAGACGAGCGAATCTCAGTAGTTGGATCTGCTTCAACTAGAGCCTGGATTGCTCTTCCAATTGCACGCTCTACTGCTGGTGCATTGTGATCGGCGAGTGCGGCACGGGCTTCATCGAGTGAATTTGAGGCTTCATTGAGTATTCCTTTAATTTCCTCATCCTTTCCTTTCAATTGGGAAACACGCTCCTCAATGGTCTGTATCTCTTCGGCCATATTCTCTCTAGCGTACTCAATAAGACCCTGCCAAGCCTCTCGATGTTCATTCATTTTGCAACCCGTTGCTTTTGCAAACAATCGCTGGAGTGTTGGCTCCCATGGATTCCGACCAAGGCTTGCCGCAATATCAAGAGTTATTCTCGCTCTCAAAGAAAGAGGGCCTTGCATTTCAATTCGATTTAGAAAACACCTGTTAATCAGTCCAAAACCCCAATAAGAGGTTGAAGTAATAATCATCGAAACATCTCCAGATTTGCTAGAAATAATCCATTTCTGCTCATCATAACCAGGGGGGTCCTCGAAGAATGGTGGGTCAGCGGGCCCAAGTGAACGCAATGCTGCTCTTGCAACATCGCCCAAGTAAACAGACTCATTGCCCGAAATACCATCTGGACGTAGTCGTAAATCGCCATCTAGAGACATCTTTGGTTGCCCTTCGGTAACCTGAGCCCAAAGGACTGTCCGATTAGGGTCTACACCCGCCGTTCCGGTCTCCACACTTCACGCCCAACTCTGGACCGATTCAACCTTACGCGCCTGTGCGAATGGCTAAGACCCGCCTTTGAGAACTACCAACCGTGCCGCGTAGGAAGTACGGACGTCTGACCAAAGTGGTGGAAATACCGCCAAAGGACAACTGTAGTCGTTGCCGGGCGGGGAAGTACTGTCCACTGCCGGGTCATGAAGGGAATATTGTTGCTGCAGGAAAGAAATGGCAAGGACCAGAAGCTGTAGATAAGAGAGAAAAGAAGAAGAATCCGGCCAGAAAATAGAATTGGAATCAATCGTTCTTCAGAATAGGAGCCTCTTCTAATTCAGCTGTGATTTCCTCAAGAACTTCTGTGCTTACATCTAATTCGGAAATTTCTGGGAGGTTTTGGGCTCTGTGGTAAATCTCACGCAAAGTTTGGTCGCTGATTTCTAAGTACACTCGAGTGGTAGCAATGCTCGCGTGACCGAGAAGGCGCTGTATTGTGACTAGATCTGCGCCACGCTCCAATAATCCGGTTGCGAAAGTATGTCTGAGAGTGTGAGGAGAGAGACGCGAACGTGGTATATCGGCCTCATCGGCCAATCTGTCAATCATTTTCTGGATTGAACGTGGATTGATTCTTCGACCTCGGCTTGAAAGAAATAGGGCTCTCTCTGAATCAAATTCATCGCTTAAATTGGTACGCATCTTACGGATTGGTGTCCAAGCCTCAAGCGCTTCTGTTGTAGATTTAGTAAACAGAACGGTTCTATCCTTCTCTCCTTTACCGCCTATGACTAAAGCGGATAAATCGACATAATCCACATCATCTATGTCTAAATTACAAAGTTCCGATACACGTAGTCCTGTATCAAGCATTGTTGTGACTATCGGGTGAGCTAGAGGGTCCTCCACTCGCATGGCAGCAGCACGTAATTTAATCACCTCAGAACGACCAAGTGGGCGTGGCAGGGATTTTCTTCGTGCAGGTCGCTGAACCCATTCGGGTACTGAGTGACCGAACCATTTGAGTAAATGCGATACTGCGGCAATTCTTGCATTGATTGTTGAAGGGCGCATCTCACCTAATTCATTCAGCCAAGCATCGATACGGCCGAAGTTTGGATTGGCCCGTGAATAGAAATCTGAAACCGTAATTTGCTTGGCTGTATCCCAATCTATCGCTTCTTCACCGGGTAGTGATGTTGTTGAGAATCCTCGTGCTGCAACAATGTATGCTCTTATCGTGTGTTTGGATTTCTTCTCAGTTCGCAACTGCCCTTCCCAACATTGGAACCAAGGTAGCACGGACAGCCTGTGCAATCGAGAAGGTAACTCAGGGCCGTTGCTAATACCGAATCTAGAGAGCGTTTCGAACCGCCCCTTGACAGCCTCACGGCCATCAAACTCTCCTGCTTCTTCGTAACTTTCAGTCAAGACCCTCGCCTCTCTCCGTCGCGAACGACGGGTGCATCCCTGCCCTTACGGACGAGTCCTAGTGACTGTATCACGACTTGAATGCTTCTACTGAAGACAACCCTCAGACTAGAGTTTGAATGTGGCTTAGAAAGAGCCGATGTGTTTGATTATTCAGTCAAATATTGTACATCGAGATCGTCAAGTTGTGCGATTTCAGCTTCAATTTCCTGTTGAGCACGATAATTCTCTAGTGAAGCGTTTAGGTGACGAGCAACCGCTCCTGCAATGCTTACTCCTGAAGCACCCTCAATCCCTTCGAGGCCTGGACTTGAGTTGACCTCGAGAACCAAGGGGCCATCACGAGATTCTAGCATATCGACACCAGCAATGTCCATCTCCAGTACATTAGCAGCACTAAGTGCCACACGAACTTGTTCTTCTGATAGGTGTACACGCTCGACCTTTCCTCCTAAATGGAAGTTTGAACGGAATTCATTTCCTACGGCTCTTCTACGCATAGCCGCAACAACACGACCACCTACTACTAGAACTCGGATATCTTTCCCGTGCGACTCTTGGATGTATTGTTGAACCAGAGGCCGCATACCCCTCTCTAACATCTGATTGACTAATTGACGTGCTTGCTGATGGGTATGAGCGAGGAATACACCAGAACCTTGGGTTCCTTCGGTTGCCTTGACTACACATGGAATGCCTCCTGCACGTGTGATGGCGCTTTCTGTATCTTCAATTGCAGCTACGTGAGCAGTAATTGGAACTGGCACTCCAGCATCAGCCATCAACTGGCTAGCAAGAAGTTTGTCACGACTCTGTAAAATGGAACTTGAGCGATTGAGAATGATGACGCCCATTTGCTCAAATTGGCGAACTATAGCGACCCCTCTTCGAGTGATTGAATATCCAATTCGAGGAATGACTGCCTCACACTCAACTGGCCATCCTCGATAGAAGATACGGCCACCTCTCTCATCTACTACGACCGTTAGTTTGAGAGGGTCGAGAATACGAACTGCCCAGCCCGCTTTCTCTGCTTCTTCAGCAAGACGCCTAGTCGAGTAGAGTCTAGGCCCCTGCGAGAGGATGACCAAGCGTGGATCCATATTTGCCGCCGACGAACATTCCTTCTTGAGTCTAACGGATAGAATCTCAAATTTTCAAGGTCGGCGGATTTGACTTACACACTCGTATATGCATTGAACAAAGCGTAACGCCGAAGGGATTGAAAGACCCAATGCATGACTCAAACTCTGTCGAAAGGCGGGAGGCTCGAATATGGACCGTGATTCACTTTCCTCAATGAAGGTCTCTGGACTGCGACAATTATGCAAGAAAAACGGTCTTCTTGTGTCTGGAAATAAAGAGGCTTTAATCGCCCGTATTCTCGGTGATTCTGAGGGGTCAGACATGGCTTCTGAGGGTTCAAAATCCGTCTCTAAAGAAGACCGTGATGCGGCAATAGACCGCCTATTGGCCCGGACTGAAGGTGGGGGCTCAACTGATGTCGAAACTACAGAGCCAATATCTCAACCTAGCGCAGAAGCCAGTCAACCACAGGCAACTGTGCCAGAGCTCCCAGAGAGTGGTCTTCCAGAAGGCTGGACTATGGAGCAATGGGTATACTATGGCCATCAATGGTTGAAGAATCAAAAGCCGGAGACCAAGGTATCGGAGGCTGAGGTTCTTGAGGCCGATATCGTTGAGCCTGAACTTCCACAACCACCACCACCTCAACCGGAAGAAAATGATGCACTAATTCTTGACGATGATGAGTCATTAACTTTGGATGAAGATGACCCTTGGACTGCTGGAGTTGTAGATGATGAAGAAATTGTATTGATTGCCGAAGACATACCTGAGGAAATTGACTCAGATGCTTCGATTACCATCACTCTACCGAGTCTATCAACAATAAATCTAGAAACAAAGCACGTAGCTGCTATTACCGTCGTTCTTCTTATTCTCGCGGCGGGTGCATTCACCTTCTTTTTCCAGAATGATCCCTCTTTCCAAGCCCGAGAACTTCGATATGGAGATAGTATGCAATTCAATATCGAAGCCTCAAGCATCAATATCGAAGGAGATGACATGCTTGCTATATTCAGAGATGCAGCAGGAGGGACTCTCGATGATGCGTGTGGCGAACTTGAGATAGACATCAGTACAGGTAGTGGCAGTATTCGGATTCGCAAAGGAGGCTCGGCAGAAATCATTCATCAGAGTGATAGTCAATATGAGGGGGCCGTCAATGCTCTGGATGCATTTGGCAGAAGTCACTTGACTGCTGAGAAAGTGATTACACACTCAATGATTGTTGATTTGACCGGAAAGACTTGGAGTGCCAGCAACCCAAGCGACTGTGGTAACACAGGATGGATTCTTGAGGACAATACCGTAGACATATCTAGTCACTCATGGACGGATATTGGAGACCGAGAATTAATCAAAACAAGTACGGATATTACACTACGAGATTCCGAAAATAAGGCGACCAACCTTGAGGCGGTAACTTTCGGTCTTGAAGCTATTTCTGGACTTGGAATCGCCGGACAATACATTGCCTTCCCAATGACACCAATCGACTTGTACGCATTCTTTGGTGACCAAACGATAACTTCCAGCAGTTCCTCAGAACCTGGAAATGCTTGGACATGGAGTGTAGGTGAAGAAATCAACGATGCGAATCACGGAATGGTGTATCCAATCTCCATGTCTCATGATGAATTCGATATCTGCAACGGTCATGTGCAAATCGATCTACTAGTCAAGAGTAATGTGCCTTGGCCTGTCGAACAATCGGTTAGTATTGTAATCGATAAATCACAGAAAACCAGTGAATGCGGGCTAATCGAAAGTTCGGTATCAGACGCTACAATTCCAGATGGGCGAGCCACCATCATGTACACAATGAAGGCAAGTAGCAACAGCAACGGGGACCGTGTAATTGACTGGCTCGCAGATTATACATCCAAGCCAGGCCCGGGCGAAGACAGACCGGGAACAAGCTCGCAGCGCTCTTGGGGTGTGGCAATGCCTGATGAAAGTGAAAAGAGAAGTTGGAACTTAGAAGAGGCTCTCAATTGTCTAGTCGTCAACCAATCAACTAGTGGAGCGGCTATGTCTATCGAACAAGGCGGATACATTTGGAAGGCCTCTACCAAGACTGTTGGTTCAACGGTTGACTGGAATCTATCTTGGGTCAATGAGGATGATTCGGCAGGGTGGACTGTTATCCGTCAGCGCGACGATGGATGCACGGTAATGGATGATGACAACTACGATGATGATATTGTTGAATGGAATCGAGACGCGATTCCAGATACTCAAACCCTTCAGACTCTTGAGTCACGAATTCTCACAGACTCGCGATATCCACTACTGAATACATACATCGGTGATGGCAGCGGAAATTGGGATGAGGACGTAGAGTTCGGATATCTACTAACGGTTAGTCAGGATAACGATGTTTTCGATTTGGTTCCAGTCAGTATTGGAGAAGGAGCGGTTAACGCTGCAGCACAGAAGACTTGGACTGACGAAAATGGCAAGGAACATACTCTCAACATGGCGATGGACGCGGAAAATGGAAGGATGCTCGGCTGGTTCCATTACTGGTGAAAATTGACCCATATTGCTAATTTTGAATCGGCACATTGAACGCGCGTCCGAGCGCCGAAGGCGCTCGTATGTCTGTTGACGAAGCAACTGAGGACCTCTCTAAGGTGAGAGAAGCACCTCTGATTATCGACGCGGATTTTGTCGAAGTCGAGGAGGACAGAGGTGTCCCGGCTCTTGACACGGTTGAGGAAATCAGGACAGAAAAGACGCGTCGTCCACTAGACCTACCAATGGGGTCACCGACGCCTGAGGGCAGGGCTCGGGTTGTCACGGTGATCAATCAAAAAGGAGGCGTTGGAAAGACTACCAGTGTCATCAATATCGCTGCCCAAATTGCTCTGCGCGGACACAAGGTGCTAGTCATTGATGCTGATTCACAGGGCAACTGTGCTACCGGATTAGGTGTTGACAAGAGCAAAGTCAGAACAACCACTCGTGACCTAATCCTAAACCCAGAATGTGCAGTTGACTCAAGGCATGCAACAGCGGTTGAAGGAGTTCACATGATTGTGGGTGACAAGACACTGGTTGGCCTTGAACAAGAAATGCTCAGACAATTAGGAAGAGAGAGAAGATTGACCGAAGCCCTAGCTCCTTTACTTCCACATTATGACATAGTAATGATAGACACCCCACCATCCCTTGGCCTTGTGACAATCAATGCACTGGTCGCAAGTGACGGTGTTGTGATTCCGGTTCAAACCGAATACTTCGCACTAGAGGGATTGGCTATGCTTGCAGGTACCATTAGAGAGGTCAGAGGATTACTAAATCCAAGATTAGGAGTGGATGGTGTGATGCTGACTATGCATGCTCCAACAACTCTCAACCAGCAAGTTGCAAACGAAGTCAAAGAAGCGTTTCCCGAACTCATCATTGAACCACCAATACGCAGGAACATCAAGTTGGCTGAAGCTCCAAGTCACGGGGTTCCTATTCACCTACATGACCCGACAAGCAAAGGAGGACATGACTACCAGATGGTAGGCGGCGTTCTCGAATCCCGTTGGGGGCTCGTCTGAGTGGCAGGACGCGGACTCGGGAGGGGTCTGGAGGACGTTGCGCATCTTGCCGAAGATGGCCCAGACTTGTCTTCATTCGTAAGTGCAGAACCTGAAGTCCCTACTGATACACCACGCGTGGCAGTGATGTGGATGATCTTTGGAAGCATTTGCTTTGGAACCATGAATGCGCTTGTTGCCGGAGTTTCCTCGGCAGACAAATGGACTAGTGTCCATGCTGATGTTTGGATGATTATCATGGTTCGTTCAGCTGTGATTGCTTTCGCAGTAGCAGCCTTTGCAGCAAGTCGGGGAATCTCGCTGAAGGTCAACGACCCGAAGACGATGTTCTTGCGTTGTGCAGTTGGTTTGACAGCGATGATTCTCTACTTCACCGCTCTAGGTCGTATAGAGATAGGACAGGCTGTGACTCTGCAGTACACCGCACCTCTGTTTGTCGCATTACTTTCTGGCAGCGTGCTTCGAGAGAAGGTTGACCCGGCTGTGGCATTACTAGTTGTAACAGCTTTCATTGGAATCGTTTTGATTGTCTCACCAAACCTCTCGAGTGTTGACCCAGACGCATTGTTAGCCCTTGGTTCAGGGTTCCTTGCAGCGATGGCCTACATGTATGTTCGAGAATTGAGAAAGACCGATTCGGCTGCTACTGTCGTGTTCTGGTTCGCAGCCTTCTCAGTTGTGGGAAGTATGATTCAGGCTGCACCTGATTTGGTTTCTTTGGACACCAAAACGTTAGCAGCCCTAGTTGGAATCGGAATAGGAGCAGGAGGCGGACAGGTGGGGATTACTATGGCTTATCACAAAGCCAATGCAGCCTGGGTAAGCGCATTTTCCTATCTGACAGTGATAGTGGCGACTTTCTACGGGTTCACTATCTTCAACGAGACTCTGACCGAGACTGACTGGATTGGTGGATTGCTGATTGTAGGTTCAGGGATTGTGCTTGTTTTCAAGACGCCATCTACAGAAAATGAGGATTGATTCTATTTAGTCATGAAAATCAACACTTCATTCACCTTCACTCTACCATGGCCTTTACAACTGATATTTCGGCTAACTTGAATGGGACTGATTTCGATTCTACACCCTGCATCAGCCGCCGCCGCCCCATAGATTTCTCTTACGGTGGGCTCACCCAATGCATCGTGATTGGATGCAATCACTCTGGCTCCTTTAGC
>Ga0208766_1000354_pt1 | contig 25517 bp, 24 predicted proteins | sample ETN01SmetaG_3_FD_185792 | JGI IMG/M metagenome (GOLD analysis project Ga0208766, IMG submission 185792) | Marine microbial and viral communities from oxygen minimum zone, Eastern Pacific Ocean - ETNP2014F12-01SV263 (SPAdes) (version 2) | ecosystem: Environmental > Aquatic > Marine > Oceanic ... | reverse complement strand
TCATTTCCATTGTTATTATTTCTGATTTAAGGGAACCCGATATTTCTTACAGAAATAGTATACACATCATGTCCCACATATTTTGTCATCCCGGACTTGATTCGTAACCCGGACAACGTTCTGTTTGCAAGCATTTTTTGCGGCAACACCCCTGGATTCCAACTTGCACGGGAATGACAACTTGTGTTGTAGTTTGTCCGGTTCATATTTTCAACAATAACGTTCAACACCCACAATCTGCTCATCTGAGTAGCGGTCACCATGAGCGAAACCAACCGGAAGAATTCGTTCAATTTCCGCTCGGTCTTCATTACTGAAATTAATTTCAGAAGCTCCCACCCATTCTTTCAGATGCGCAGCGCTTCGTGTTCCGGGAATGGGCACAAGATGCTCTCCCTGATCCAGAACCCAGGCCAGGGCGACTTCAGTTGTGCTCCAGCCCCGCGAACGAGCAAAGTCCCGGAAAGCGGAAATCAATTTACAGTTGGTAGAAAAATTCGGTTCCAGAAAGCGCGGCATGTTTTTGCGGAAATCTGTTTCAGTGAATTTGGCTGGCTCTGGGTAGGAATTAGTTAACATTCCCCTTGCCAAAGGAGAGAAAGGCACAAAAGTCACACCGAGTTCACGGCAGGTTTGCAGCATTCCCAGTTCAGGATAACGTGTCCAGAGCGAATATTCATTTTGTACCGCCGTTACCGGATGCACCGCGTGCGCACGGCGCAGCGACGATGGGGCAATTTCCGAAAAGCCGAAACCGCCTATTTTACCTTCCCTTTTGAATTTGGCCAGAGTCACCGCAACGTCTTCAATCTCAATCGACCAGTCACGGCGGTGAATGTAGTAAAGCTCCACGTGCTCAACCCTAAGTCGTTTCAGCGAGCCTTCAAGTGCTCTACGCAGTGCCGTTTCCGAATTGTCATTTTCACCCCGCTTCCCGCCAATAACGATTCCACCTTTGGTTGCAATCTTAAAATTATGACCACGGACTTGCTGGTATTCCCCAATCAATTCTTCGGATAAACCTTTGCCGTACATTTCAGCTGTATCGAGAAAAGTTATACCATGATCCCTTGCGGCGTCAAGGCATTCGAAGCTTTCTGCTTTATTGGTAGGGCCGAAAAACCCTGTAAAGCTCATTCCGCCCAGGCCTATCGCTGAGACCTCAGGGCCGCCGGCACCGAGTTTTCGTGTTTTCATATATTTGTCCTTATAAATAGGCAGATTGAAGCAGATGATTATTATTTCTGATAATTTTCTTTCCACTCTCCGTATGTCATGCCATAGACAATTTCTTTCGCGGAATCAACATTGACCTCCTCTCCACGTTCCACCGCCTCGGCAGAATACCATTTTGCCAGACAATTGCGGCAAAAACCTGAAAGGTTCATCAGGTCAATGTTCTGCACATCCTTGCGTGAATCAAGATGACCGATCAGCCTGCGAAAAACGGCGGCTTCGATTTCGGTACGTGTCTCTGTTTTCATTTATTCCCTTTTCTTTTTGTTGTGAGTTTTTATTTAATAATTATTTAAGTACTCAGCTCAGTCCTGTGACAACGAGTCATTTCTTCTGGCGGAGTATCGGGGGATAGCAGTAAAATGTCAAGTGGATGTGTAAGACGCTCAAATCATTTTGAGTGTAGACTGCAATTAGATAGCAGCTTATCGCTCAGGTTGTTAAATGTTTTTAAGCATCGCCAGCGAATTCCCGCTTTCACGGGAATGACAATGAATGAGAATACAAAAGATTTATCAAGAGTAATGAATCATTAAATGTTAAAGTCCTAGCGAGCAAGGCGCTTTTCAGCTTTTTCTTGACTGACATCGCAGGCTTCACGGATAGTATCCAACTGGCTGTCATATTCAACAAGACAGAAAAGAAACTCCTTGCCTTTCCGTAGACGATATTTGACAACCTGAATTTCCCGTTTGAGGTTCTGATATGGTTTCAGTCCGGGGCGTGATTCGACTTCGCTCTGCTTTTCAAGAACTTCCCAGCCTTGCCGTTTCAGCTCTAAAACACTCCCGATTTCTGTGGGTTCGCTTGCAAAATTTAGATTCAATCCCCAACAGTTAAAATTCAACAAAAAGAAGATTGCGCCTACAGAAAGCTTTTTCATATTTTCTCGGCAGGACGGGTTCATTGTAAATAAAAAGAGATGATTATTTCCCTATGCTAATTATTAACTGCGTGTCTATCATATCCAGTTTGCAGTTCGGTACGAAGAAATTCACCGTAAATAATAGAATCAAACTGCTTTGGTCGGCGATGGGTTATACAACTAGGCAATGGCGATACTTTTGCGTTAACATTTGGCTCGAAGAAAAAAGGACAAGAAAAACGCTCTTGACCAGTACTGTTTATCACGCGATGAGGCGTAGAAATTAATAATCCGTTGCTCCAGCGATGCAGCATGTCGCCGATATTCATTACAAACGAATCCTTGATAAATGGAGCATCGATCCATTGACCATCAGTATTTTTTACCTGCAAGCCTCCTGTTTCATCTTGAGCTAGAATCGTAATACAACCGAAGTCTGTGTGCGGAGCAGAACCGTAAAGATTACTCGATTCATTTTGGAGTATTGGCGGATATTTTATTAAGCGCAGAAATGTTGTAGGTGGATTGAATTCTGCGGCAAAAGTTTTTAAGTCGGCTCCTAGAGCTAAAGCAATTGCACGGCATATTTTGTGACAAAGATGAGTGAGTACATCGAAGTAGTTGGTCAATGTTTCCTGAAAACCAGGCAATTCTTCCGGCCACTGGTTAGGGCCGGCTAGATAGTCTCCCGATTTTACTGCGGGATCGTTCCTGTCCGCTTCTCTCATCATAATGAATGACTCACTCTGGTTTGGTTTAGTTACTACTGCCAGTTTGGAATTCTTGTCAGTTGAAGTGTTGATAGGAATAAATCCTCTATGCAGTTCATTCAGTTCAATCTTAATTTTTTCCACGTAAGATAGTGAGTGAAATTCAATAGATTTTTGAAAAAGTTGTTTGATCAGGAATGGATCCACACCGTGATTTACAATATAAGCGAATCCGGCCGTTCCGTATGCTTTTTGTATCTGCCGAACTATAGATTTGATTCCAGGTCCATCAATTTGGTTTATTTCTCCTATATCGATTATCGGTATTCGGTCAAATGATCCCATATTTTTTAATGCAATAGTAAAAATTCAGGTACGGGAGCTGAAAAATGTTTTCATTTCTACCATTTTTCAATTGAGGTACGCAGGTCAAGTTCAAACGTCCATGACCGTGGCGACTGATTATAGAGGTATGAGTAGCTGTCAACAATACCTTCGATATTTATCATTCCTTCTTCTCCCAGTTTTTCTGCAAGTTCAGGAAGATGACGTTTAATCTTGTCACCGGCTATGGCACCGTCAACTATAACATGCCCCACATGAATTCCCCTTGGACCATATTCCTTGGCCATCGCCTGAGCAAGAGTACGCAATCCTGCCTTTGCAGAATTGAAGGCGCCGAAATTGGCACGTCCCCGTAGTGAAGCACTTGCACCGGTGAATAGCAGAGTCCCTTTACCGGACGGGACCATGCGACGGACAGCCTCTCGGCCAAATAGAAAACCTCCAAAGCAGCATGATTGCCAGCTTTTTCTGAAATATTCTGCATCCATATCAATGATTTGACCTGGATAATTGTTGCCGGTATTATAGATTGCCAGGATTAGACCGTTGCCTGCTTTTTTAAAAAGCTTTATCACCTGCTCCTCGTTGGTTGCGTCAGCGCAGACTGCAGTGGCTTTTCCTCCTGCTTGTTCAATTTCAACTGTCAAAGCGTCAAGTCTGGACTGAGATCGACTGGCGACAAAAACATGCAGACCTTCTGAGGCAAAACGTTTAGCCAGTTGAGCTCCTAATCCCTGCTCTGCTCCGACACCTATGATGACTGCCTTTTTCAAATGACCTCCTTTGATTTATTTGATTCTGCTGCGAAATTTTTTAAATAATTTATTGATTATTTTCAAGTGGTCTTAGTCTAAAGATTCTTCCACTGTCAGTTGAAAAATAAAGCCATCCTTGAGGACTTTCTAGCAGGGCGCGGATGCGTTCTCCAAGTCCTTCCAGAAGTCTTTCTTCTGCAACAGCCCTGCCTGATGAATCAATTTCTACACGATTCAGGTGAGTCAACTTTAAGGCACCCGCAAACAAATTTCCTTTCCAGGCAGGAAAGGCTTTTCCGGAATAGACAATCAAACTCCCGGGTGCAATTGAGGGGATATAGAACTTGACCGGCTGTTCCATGCCTTCTTTTTCCGTACCTTCTCCAACTTGAAATGGACCCCAGTATTCCTTACCGTATGAAATAACGGGCCAGCCGTAGTTGCGTCCTGGCAGGATGAGATTGATTTCATCACCTCCGCGTGGACCATGCTCGATTGACCAGAGACGCCGCTTTTTTCTGTCATAGAAAATTCCCTGCGGATTGCGGTGTCCGTAACTCCAGATTTCCGGCAGGGCGCTTCTCTGCTGCACAAAAGGATTATTTTCAGGCACACTACCGTCTAAAGTTAAACGCAGAATCGAGCCAGCGTGTGTGGATAAATCCTGACCATTGGGACGTACTCCGCGATCACCAACAGAGAAAAAAAGATGTCCTGTCCCATCAAAGGTAATGCGACTTCCGAAATGTCTGCCGGTATGGCTGGCGGAATTTGTAATCAGCAAATCTTGAAATGCAACAAGACGCTTACCGTTCAGTCTGGCACGAGCCAATGTGGTAACGCCCTTTCCCTGCAGTTCCTTGCTGTAGGTAAAATAAATCCAGCCCCCCTGAGAATAACCCCGAGGAACCGCAACATCCAGTAGACCGCCCTGTCCGGAATGCATAACTTTCGGTCCGCCTGTGATTCTGGTAATTACACTGCTTACTGTATCCAGAATTCCAATCTTCCCGTTTCGTCCAGTGAACAAAATTTGTTCCGGACCGATAAATACCATACCCCACGGAACTCCGAGTCCATCCGCAACTTTATTTAACTGGAAAGGCACGCCCTTGCTGCTTTTCAGCAGAAGTGTTTCAGCCATTGCCAACTGACTCAGCCAGCAAAACGCTAAGAGCAGTCCCAGAATTTTTGCCAGTTGCCTGACAAAATAATTTTGTTTCACAGCGATTGTTCCGCAGGGCGACTGAAGCCTATTTTCTTGGAATACGACCCAGCAGGTAAAACTCATCATTTGGCCTCATACTTGTTAAATTTGCCATACGATTGGATAACGCAAAGAAAGCGGAAATTGCCCCTGTGTCCCAGATTTCATCATCTGAAAATCCGTGCTTTCGCATTTTTTCAAAATCAGCATCATTGATTTCAGCAGAACTCAGAGTGACTTTGACGGCGAAATCAAGCATTGCTTTCTGTTTTGGAGTGATATCCGCCTTGCGGTAATTTGTGGCAAGTTGATCTGCGAGATTCGGACTTTTTTCACGAATTCGCACGATCGCACCGTGGGCTACAACACAGTAGGTACATTGATTGAGGCCTGAAGTGGCTACCACAATCATTTCGCGTTCACCCTTTGTAAGACCGCCTTCTTTTTCCATTAAGGCATCGTGATAGGCGAAAAACGCTCTGAATTCATCCGGACGCTGAGCCAGCACGAGGAAGACGTTTGGCACAAATCCGGATTTTTCCTGAACGGCGATGATTCTTTCATGTATGTCCTGGGGTAAATCTTTGAGTTCAGGAACTGGAAAACGGCTGATAGGTTTTGTTGACATCAGTTTTGCTTTCTTCAGGGGGTTAGTAGAAAAATGATTGCTGATCTTCGGGAACAAGTGATCTGTTCCGGAAAATCATTTTACCACCTCAGCTTAAACGTAATTAATTCTGCATGAAAGCTAAAAACGGCTTGTCCAATTTAAGTTTTATTACGGTTGCGTAACGCGGTCTGAATTGAAAGATAACCGGTGAGGATACCGTCTTCGTAGTTGAAAAGGGAGTCGGTGGAGAGTTGCGGAAAATCCTGAGGGTTACGGATGTCTTCTGGTGTTGCGTCTGGAATAATATCGCGGGCAACTTTGAGAACTTTGGTCTGCTGCAGTTCGACCATTTCCTCAAGCAATTTAGTTATTGCAGAATTGTCATTCGGCATTTCGCTTTTAGCAGACAGCTAATCCTCCATACCGTCTCTGGTCATCAAACGCAGCTTGGCGCGCAGTTTGAGGATTGTTTTTGTTCTTATTTGCGAAACCCGTGATTCAATAACTCCGAGGATTTCGCCGATTTCCTTCAGGTTCATTTCTTCCTGATAATACAATGAAAGTACCAACTGTTCGCGCTCCTCAAGTTCAGCAACCGCATCCGCGAGTTTGCTCTTCATTTGTTGCATCGAAAGCAGAACGAAAGGATCCTTCTCTCCGGGCTTAGCGAGAATTTCCAGCAAACTTACGCTGTCTTCCTGGTTGGAGTGTACATTAAATTCTTCTATGGAAATTAAAGGTGTCGGACTCGCTTTGAGGATAAATTCGTGATACTCCTCCAGATTCATTTCCAGATGATCCGCCATTTCCTGATCACTCGGCTCACGTCCATATTCAAAGGTCTGGCTGCGCCAAGCTTTGCCCCACTCATTGGTGGCGGCACGCACAGACCGGGGTACCCAGTCCATGGATCGCAATTCATCAAGGATAGCACCCTTGATGCGAAATTCAGCGTATGTTTTAAATTTAACATCCCGGGTTGGATCAAACTTGTCAACTGCGTCCAGGAGTCCGATCATGCCAACTTGATACAGCTCTTCATGGTCCACTCCCGGAGGAAAGCGGGCCGCCATTCTGGTTACCACACGTTTAACTAGAGGGGCATGTTTAATGAGTAGATCTTCTCTACTCTGCTGAGTTTTTTCGTTGTATGGGTTTTTCGTGGTGGGCATGGTTTCTACTCATTTCTCATGTTCCGGAAATGTTCAGCAGTAAATCAACTAAACGTTCCCTTGAGGCAACCTCAAGATCTTCAGGAACTTTCTGTCCTAACGTCAAAAAGGAGAGCGGTTTTTTGAAACGAATAGCATGGTTGAAGAGGGAGCCGTAAGTGGCACTTTCGTCGAGTTTTGTGAAAATAATACTGTCTATCGGCATACAGCCGAATTTCCTCGTGACTTCGTTCATGTCAACGTCTTTGCTCGTCGCGCTCAGTACGAGTGAGTTATGGATACGTCCGCGTTCGTCAAAAATTTCACGCATTTCGTACAATTGCCCGTCATTACGCTGAGAACAACCGTCAGTGTCTATGATGATTGAATCATAATCTTCATAACTGTTGATAAGACGGTTCATCTCTGCTTTATCTTTAACAACACTAAACGGGACTTTGATTATTTTGGCGAAAGCCCGAAGTTGTTCCGCGGATGAACGGTGGTTCGTATCAACAGAAATCAGCGCTACTTTTCGTTTGTATTTCCGCATTTGCTCAGCGGCGATTTTGGCGACAGTGGTTGTTTTACCGACTCCGGTTGGTCCCAGCAATGCTACTATTCTTTGTGAAGGTTTAAGCCCTTCAAGGCCTCTGGTGATTTTAATTATTTTCATCAACATACGGGCCAGGAAAATTTTCACGTAAGCGAAATTTTCCAAATCCTCTTCAGTCATATTACGCTGCGCTTCCATAACCAGCCGCCGGGCGAACTTTTCTTCTAAACCACTGAATTTCATCTGCTGATATAACAGCAGCAGATTTTCCGGAAGATCCGGATCACTGAGGCTACCCGTCCGTGAGGCTAAAACATTCAGCATGTGCCGCATCTCTCCAAGCTCGTGTTTCAGCTCACCGGCCAGATGATCGTCAAAAGCATTTGACTGTGAACTCAAATCTCCTAAAGTCATTCGAATACCCTGCAGCTCTTTTTGTATCGGCACCATCATGTTCCGTGTTTGATCTGTAACCGAAAGCTCGGAATTTTTCTGACCTCTCATGAATGTATCAGCCAGTGCGTTTTCAGCACCGCCGCCACTGTATGCTTCAATTGCTGTTGTAGTCGGTACTTTTGGGGCAGAGCTGTTTTTTTTCTTTTCACCTGGTGCAGCAGTTACCTCCAACATTGTTTTACCGAACATTCCAAAAGCCCCTTTGCCTTCTTTTACCTGACGGGTAGAAACGATCAGAGCGTCTGGTCCCAGATCACGCTTGATGAATTTCAAAGCTTCTTTGATATTATTGACGCGGTAGCGCTTGAGATTCATAGGATTGCTTTTTAACAGATTTTAGTTTTGAGTTTTGAGTTGATTTAACTACAAAGCAGAAACTCAATATATATTCGCTTAACTGCTTAATTCAACTACGCCGAGTGCTTCAATACGGACATCCTGTGCTACCTCATTATGTGAAAGTACCACAAGATTAGGAATAAAACGCTCCACCAGCTTTTTAACATGCGGGCGAATCAATGGTGAACAAAGCAAAAGCGGCTGATAATTGTTGATCGTAAATTGCTCCATCATTCCGTCGATCCCATTTATGATCGCCTGTGCCATGTTAGGATTCAAGCCAAGATATGCACCTTGACCAGAATCCTGGATTGCAGAGGCAATTTGATTCTCCAAATCCTGGTTCATTGTAATCAGGGGCAGCATCCCGTCCGGTGTTTGATATTGTCTGGTTATCTGCCTTGAAAGACTCTGACGTACGTGTTCCGTGAGTAAATCAGGATCTTTGGTGATTGGAGAAACGTCCGCCAGTGTCTCAAGAATCGTATGCATGTCACGGATAGATACGAGTTCTTTAAGTAAATTCTGCAGAACTTTTTGCACAACACCTAATGATACCAGTGAAGGGATCAATTCTTCAACAACTTTTGGTTCGGACTTGGCGTGAGAGTCAATAAGTTTCTGGGTTTCTTGTCTTCCGATAAATTCAAATGCATGATTTTTCAGGACTTCTGTCAGGTGTGTGGCCAAAACAGTGGGTAGGTCAACAACTGTGTATCCGGCAAATTGAGCGCGCTCCTCATCTTCTTCCGCAATCCAGATTGCTGGTAGTCCAAATGCAGGTTCAACTGTGTCAACGCCCGGAATCTCTTCATCAACATCTCCAGTCTTCATGGCAAGGTGGTGTCCCATCATCAATTCATTACGGGCAATCTCAATACCTTTGATGGTAATTGAATATTCACCTGGAGAAAGTTCAAGATTGTCTTTGATATGCAGCGCAGGCACGATGTATCCGTAATCAATGGCAATTTGCCGCCGGATTGCCTTGATCCGTTTCAGCAGTTCACCATCCTGTTCTTCATCCACCAGCGGTATCATTCCGTAACCCAGTTCCAGACCAAGGATGTCAATTGTGAGCAGCGATTCAATATCTTCCGGTTCTTCACTCAATTCTTTCTGTAGACGTGCCTGTTCTTCCTGATGTTCTTCCGTGGCAATATGCACATTGGAACGTTTACTCATTTGCGCCAGCGTGAAAGTGACTATTGCCAGTAGTAAAAAAGGAACCGCAGGGAGGCCCGGGATTAATGAAAAAGTAACAAGAACCGCGGAGACTACATACAATGCCTGAACATTACTGAAAATTTGTTTTTGTAAATCAACAGAAATTTTATTTTCACCGGAAGCTTTTGTGACGGCAATACCTGCGGCGATTGAAATTATCAGCGCGGGAATTTGCGAAACGAGTCCATCACCAATCGTTAAAGTCGCGTAAGCGTCAAAAGCATCTCCGGTAGACATGTCAAACTGAGTGATTCCTACCAGCAGTCCGCCCAAGATATTAATTGAGGTGATGATCAAACCCGCAATTGTGTCACCGCGGACAAATTTGCTGGCACCGTCAAGTGCTCCAAAATAATCTGATTCTCGCTGAATGGTTGAACGCCGCAGACGGGCTTCATCTTCATCAATCAGACCCGCGTTTAAATCAGCGTCAATTGCCATCTGTTTTCCAGGCATTGCATCCAAAGTAAAACGTGCGGCAACCTCCGCGATCCGTCCTGTACCTTTGGTGATGACAACAAAATTGATGATAACCAGAATCAGGAAGATGATGATACCAACAATCTGATTTCCGCCGACTACAAACTCTCCAAAAGAATTAATAATCGATCCCGCAGCACCAGGCCCCTGATGACCTTCCAGTAAAATAAGCCTCGTGGAGGCAACATTAAGAGAAAGCCGGAAAATCGTTGCAATGAGCAGTACAGAAGGGAAGGAGGAAAACTCGAGTGAACTTTCCGTAAATAAAGCTACAAAGAGAATCAGTACTCCTACTGTGATGCTTAAAGCAAGGAGTAGATCGAGAACTAAAAGTGGAAGGGGTACCACCATTATCAGGAGCATTGACATCACGCCTGCGGCGAGAACGATGTCAGCCTTACTGATTATATTCTTTAAAGGTATGCTTACTGCGGCCACTGGTCATCCATTACCAAAAGGTCGTTAATAATATCCGCGTTTCAAAAACGAAACACACGGGTCAGCCTGTTGCAAATAATGCTCCAAAAACAAAATTTGGAAAATATTCCGGCTATCCTCTGAGGATTAGTTTTGAAAGGGGCAGGACTGCAAAAAATTTATCTTTTCCGGAGCCTGTAAACAAAGGCCAGTATTTCCGCAATTGCTTTGTAAAAACGTTCCGGAATGTCTTCACCGATTTCTACGTTTGCATATAAATCACGGGCCAATTCTGGACGTTCGAGGATGGGCACATTATTTTCCCTGGCAATTGTACGCATCCGCAGGGCCATGTGATCCGCACCTTTTGCGGTAACTTCAGGAGCTACCATTACATCACGGTCATAAAGCACAGCAACTGAGAAGTGAGTCGGATTGACTATCAGCGCGTCTGCTTTTGGCACTTCCTGCATCATCCGCGCATTTGACATTTCGCGTTGAATCTGGCGGATTCTGGCTTTCAACTGCGGGTCACCTTCTGTTTGTTTTGTCTCTTCTTTGACTTCCTGTTTGGTCATCATCATTTGTTGTTCATGATGCCAGCGTTGATAAAAATAATCAAAAATTGCAATTGCCACCAGCGCGAGCACGATCTTTCCCGCAACTTCCGCGACCACGGTAAAATTGTATTTGAGAATTGACTCCGGAGTTGAAACCGAAAGTCCGTTCAATTCTGTAATTTTATCCATGTATGTTAAATAACCGACAAATCCGACAATAATCAGTTTTGCCATACTCTTGAGAAAATCAGCCAGAGACTGTGATGAAAAAAGACGTTTGATTCCGGTTAAGGGACTTAATTTGTTGAATTTAGGAGCAATGGCTTTGAAAGTGATCTGTGCGCCAACCTGTATAACAGAAGCAAAAATAGCCACAAAAACAATAGCTGCAATGAATGGTGTGAATGCTGGGAGCATGGTGCTGAGAATTTCTTCGGACAAAGTATAAACACTGTTGATGGATAATTCATCCGCAGATGCAATCTGTCGGAAAATTCTTGTCATGAGTTCCCGAAATGAATCGAGGATAAAAGGGCTCGTGGCCACCAGCGTGAGTACAATTCCTGCCAGCAAAGCTGCGGAAGAGAGCTCCTTACTGAAGGCGACTTGCCCTTCTTCACGCGACTCTCTGCGTTTTTTCTCCGTTGGAGCCTCAGTTTTTTCCTGACCTTGTTGTTCTGCCATTGATTTTCAAGAAAAAGTGCTTTAAGTATTGAAATTAGCACGCAATTCAGACGCGTGTTTATTATCTACCTGTGCTTCAATGTAAGTTGTCATTTTTTAATTTTTTGGCTTATCCACCTAATAGTTTAAGCACACTAAATAATTGTGTGTCAAACATCTCAAACATCTTGTGTACCGCTTGTCCATAAAAGGGCATACCGAAAAGCAGAAACAAAAATCCGAGTAATAAGGTCAGAGGAAAACCAACCACAAAAACCTGAATTTGTGGAACCGAGCGTGCTAGTAGGCCGACAATAGCGTTAGCGAGAAAAAGAGCTACAATCAGCGGTGCGCCGATTTGTAAGCCAATGACAAAAACACTTGCGGAAAGCTCCGTCAATTTATCAACTAAAGGCTGGTTGATTCTCGCACCACCCGGAGGCAGAATGGAGTAGCTTCTGACAAGTGCCTGAATGACAATCAGGTGTCCGTCCATGGCTAAAAAAATGAGTGTCGCGACCGTGCTTTCGAATCTTCCCACTAGGGAGACCTGCTCCTGAGATTGTGGATCAAAGACGTTGGCCATACCGAGTCCCATTTGAAAGCCGATAACTGTGCCGGCGAATTCGACTGCAGCAAATAAAAATTGGCCGATCATTCCGAGTACCAAGCCAATCAGTAGTTCACTCGCGATCAGCACAATATAGTGGTCCGGACGATCAGGAAAAACTTGTATCGTGGGAATGAAAGGGAAGAGAATCAGCGCCAGCATCAGACTCAACACAATCTTTACTTGAGGCGGCGAAACTGAACTGCCGAAAATAGGTGCTGTAGAGATTATTCCACTTACACGAACCAGTACCAAAATAAAGGCCAGTAACTGGCCGGCGTCATAATTCAGCAGATTGGCCATGCTGCTCCGGAATTAGAAACTGTAAATTCAGGCACTGTTTTTCGTAATTGGTTTTAATCAACAAACTTAATGCAACTGGAGTCGGTACCCGTGAGTGCCTCTGGGATGTTAGCTTGAGGCTGCATCTACTCTAATCCAAGGTTCCGGAGTTAGGCTAAATAATTATTCGTCACTTAAAACTTGACTGGAGTAGTCTGCACGGGAAAAAGCATTTTGCGCGAGTCGGCTGCGTTCTTCAGTTGACTGGCAATTGATGCACATGCGGGTCAAAGGTACTGCCAGCAGTCTTTTTTTGGATATGTCTTCACCGCACTCTTCACAGTAACCGAAGTCATCAGACTCCATGCGTTGAAGAGCATTTTCAATGCCTTTCAGTCTGGCCTGTTCGCGATCCTGTAGTAACAGGTCTAACTCCCGCTCCTGTTCTTCAACAGAAGAATCAATGGCGTCGCCGATATCACTGTGTATTTTGTTTTGTTTGCCTGTTTTTTCCCGAATGTCCGCGAGAAGCGCCGCCTTTTCTTCCAATAACAGGCGTTTGATTTCTTCCATGATTACTTGTCTTTCTTATATTTTGTGTTTTTTGTCAGCCAACTTTTTTATTGGCATAGACAAATTTAAGCAAATTCCAACTGCAAAATCAAATCCAATTACATCTTTTTTATTATTTAAAGCAAAAGATTTTTTTGAAGTAAACAAAACTGGTCAAAATAGCTTTCGGATTTTATATAATGCAGAAGCCGGTCAGCCTTTGACTGTACTTATCAAAATCTAAAGTATTCTTTAGTATTGCGCTTGCGCCGGTAGAAAATCTTGGCATAATAAAGCCTGCTCTGTTTTGAGAGGTATCACAAAATAAAAAACTAAAAATAATGATAAACTGTACAAAAAAATGAGAAGGGTGGAAGAAAACTGCAATATTTGCGGGAAGGCGGTTTCACGCTTTCAGGCATATAAAATGGTCTGCGTACACTGTAAAGAAGTTGTCTGCCGCCAGTGTCAGGTGGATGTGTCAAACGCAAAACCTCATTGGAAAATTTGTCGAAAATGCGAAGGAGCAATCAACTGATGCTGTGGCTGAAAAATATGAATTTTAAAAATTATTATCTTCACACGCTGTTCATAAGCGGAGTGCTGCTTTCTGCAATCTCTGTTTCTGCGCAGGAAGCTTACCTCGATGAACTGCTGCCGGGTACAAAAACTTCATTTAAACACTGGGATGTGCAGCGTTCAGAAATCAGCGGATACAGTCATTTTCGTTACGAAGCGGTGACTAGGGGCGCTAAAAAATTCATCGTTGAAAGAAACGAAAACACCAAAGCAGACGGAGAAGTTTTTACACGTAAAACTCTCTGGTTTGCTGCAAATTCCGGTGTGCCGGAATGGTATGAGGAAGAAGATCTGCGTGCGGATTTCAGGATAAAGAACACCTATTCCGGACAAATTATGCGTACCAGACTGGAAAAGGCAGGAAAGGTGTTGGAGTTCGAAACAAACTTGAGTCAGGAAAATGCTGTTCCTTTTGAGGTCGTAATTTTCTTTCTACGTAAAAATCTGCGTCTCATTCTGCAGAGCAAAGATTATTCTTTCACCCTCTTTCTACCTCTGCTGGCAATTGAATTGGAAGAAAAAGGACTTCCGCGCTCTATGAGCATGATCCAGATGAAGGTTGAACCTCAGGAAGAACTCAGTCTTGAAACTCCATTGGGTACGATGAAGGCACGCAAAATATTAATTTTACCGAAATCTGGTTTTTTACGTGCTTTGCTACCGAGGGAAAAAACGCATTTTGAATTCACAATCGCAGAAGCTGCTCCGCATTACCTTCTGCAGTTTACCGCAGGAAAAACCAAACATATTTTGACGCAGCTCAGCCTAGCGAAATAAGCAGACACGGTTAATCAAAGCCGTCGCAAAGTTGATAAGGTTTGTGTCAGAGATTTGCGTAGATCAAGCGGACGCTTAATCCGAATATTCTGCTTCGAGTGAGCTTCCTGCGTCAATCAGGTGCAGCATTTTACGTTTCCAGACAATCCCTTCGCTGGACCAGCGGATGACAACCCGTACAAATTCACGTCCAAAACCAAGTTTGCGTCCGATATAAAGCAGGTAGTCAATTTCATTTGCGCCAAGCACATTGTCCACAGAAATAACTGTGGCCAGGTCAATGAAAATCTTAACCTCCAACTCACGTGTCGCGCCGGGAAATCGTTCCAACTGAGGAAGATTCTGGTCTTTAACCGCCTGCATCATTTTTACAACATCTGCTTGTGATGGTAAAAAGGAGAGGGCTCGTTCAAGATATTCAAGTTCCTCAGGAGCAACGGAACCGTCAGCGGTAATCGCACCGCAGATTGCGTTGGCAAGCCACAATTTCTGCTCGTCTTCAAGCAGTTGAGGCTGTAATCCGGATGTTAACTGAAATTCCATATTATGTTCCTAAGCAGGCATCATGAGCTGTGTGTTATATCTTTACCTTTAAACTTTTACCGTAATTTTTCTGAAAATGCAAGAATTTGAGATTTTTACATCTGAATTTAAAGCTTTAAATTTCTGCGATAAAGCAAAAAATATGCTGAAAAAATTTGTTTGAGTACAGACAAAATAATCTACAGTCTTGACAGTAAAGGAACTTTGATTGATGATCTGTAAGAACTGCTTTATAATGGAGCCTGCAACAAAATGATTTTATAATTGATAATGCTGATTTCAGCAGAAGTGAATAATGAGCAAATATTTTGTGCTTAGAATTTTTAAGTTGAGCTACATTCCTTTTTTACTGCCGGAAAACGCATGAGTCACGCCTCAGTTTATGTGCTCGACATCAGTGTACTGCTTAATACTCCGGACTCTCTTTATGAATTTCCGGAGCAAGAAATTGTCCTGCCGGTTAGCATCCTTGATGCGCTGGATACGCTCAGGCAGGATTTAGGTGAAAAGGGAAGGGCAGCTAATTTAGTCAGCAAAATGCTGGATGAATGCAGTCAACTTGGTAATCTGGTAGAAGGTGTGAGTCTGCCGAATGGAGGTAAATTAAGGATTGAACTTGCTGATCCGGAAACAGGATCAATTCCGTACAGTCTGAATTCTAAGAGTTATTCGAATCGTGTTCTGGCTGTTGCCTGGACACTGAGCCGGAAAAACAAGGATGTTGTTTTTGTTTCACATGATGAAAATTTACGTACTAAAGCTAATACGCTCAATGTTCCAACTATTGCTTATCAAGATCGCAGGAAAGACGATTCAGTTTTATATTCAGGCATACGCCGCTGTGAGGTCAGTAAGAAAAAATTACGGAGCCTGAGTCAACAGTCCTTAATTTCAACGGAAGAACTACAGGCGGAACTAGATGATAATGTTGAGTTTTTTCCAAACCAGGGACTTCTGCTGAACTGCCCTGAAGTTCTGGAAGAAGATGTTTTAGCAATTTATGATCAGGGCAAGAGTAAATTTGTAACAGTTTCAAAGGAACAGGGTGTTTGGGGTATACGTCCGAGAAATCCGGAACAGCGTCTGGCGCTGGCACTGCTGAATGATCCAAAGATTTCGATTGTGACTCTCAGCGGAAAAGCAGGTACAGGTAAGACTTTACTGGCACTTGCAGTAGGTTTACAGCAAATGATGATAGAGAATATTTATTCGCGTATGCTGGTCTCCCGACCGATTTTTCCTATGGGACGTGATTTAGGTTATCTGCCTGGAGATACGCAGGAAAAACTTGCACCGTGGATGCAGCCGATTTTTGATAATTTGGAATTACTGATCAATAATACTTCCGCAAAAAAAGGTTCAAAACGTGACTCTTATCACGAATTAATGGAGCGCGGAATGCTTGTTGTGGAACCGTTGACGTATATTCGTGGACGCTCAATTCCGAATCAGCACATGATCGTGGACGAATCACAAAATCTGACTCCGCATGAAATGAAAACGATAGTCAGTCGTGCAGGTGAAGGCACAAAAATAGTTTTGACAGGTGATCCAAACCAAATAGATAATACAGATGTAAATCTTTCTTCTAACGGATTGAGCACGCTGGTTGAAAGCTTCAAGGGTTCACAGCTTGCGGGGCATGTGCGTTTTACGAGTGTTGAACGCTCAGCTCTAGCTGAATTGGCAGCAAATGTTTTGTGAAATGATTAACTACAGAAATATTTCAAACAACAACGGTATCCTGAAATAAAGATACCTGACACTTTTTTTAAAATTATCAATGTCTTTAAACTGGAATCTTGAACCACCACCTCCTTCTGAATTAGCTGACCGTGAAATCCGTTTAACCGGAAGCCATTTGTCCGGAAAGCGTGTCGCGTTGCTGATCACCGGAAGCATTGCGGCTTACCGTATGCCCGATCTGATTCGTGATTTTCGCAGAGAAGGCGCGGATGTTGTCGTTTATGTAACTGAAGGCGGTTTACGTTATGTTGCTAAAGAAGCGTTGGAATGGTGTTCGCAAAATCCTGTTATTGACCACTTTACTGCAGATGCTGAGCATTTGAGCGACTCAACCCCTTTTGATGTTTTTGTTGTCGCACCTGCTTCCTACAACACTTTGAATAAGGCTGCACTTGGAGTTGCGGATTCTGTAGTTTCAGCAGCGATCGCCGCTGCTCTTGGACGTATGGAACGTCAAGGAGTGCCCATCCTGTTTGCACCAACGATGCACGGTGCGATGCATAACAGCATCCTGACCCGCTCACTCAAGACTCTGCAGGAAATGGGCGCTACCATGATTCCACCTTTGCAAACTCACGGAAAAAATAATCTTTCTTCACTGGACTTAATTGTGGCAGCAACGATCAGGTCACTCAATCAATCTCCGCTAAGCGGAAAATCTTTGCTGATAACCGGCGGTCCAACCCCTGTTCCTGTTGATAATATTCGACGTATCACCACACGTTTTACTGGTGCGCTTTCCATCCAAATCGCTCGGGAAGCGTGGATGAGAGGAGTAAAGGTTGAACTGATTCTGGGCAAAGGCAGCCAGCCTGCACCTGCATATTTAAACGTAAAAAAAGCTGCTACTTACACGGATTATAAAAATATTGTACATGAATCGCTGACAAAAACGGCTGTTGACTGGGGAATATTTACTGCGGCTGTTGCGGATTTTCAACCTGAAACTTTTATTGAGGGAAAAATTTCCAGCAAAGTAAAACATTTAAATTTGAAACTGCTGCCGACCGTCAAGCTGATTGATGAGGTGCGAAAGAAATTTCCTGCATTGAAAATGATTACTTTTAAATATGAAGAAAATATTTCTCACGACGAACTGCTCGCAATTGCGCAAAAGCGCTTTTCCAAAAAAGGTGGTTCACAGTTGATTGTCGCAAACCGCAGGGAAGAATTTAAACCGGACGGTACACAGGTGGCATGGTTGCTGGATCCTGAACAGGAGCCTCAAATGTATGTTGGCAAAGAAGCTATCGCAAATGCTATTCTGGACAGGATTGAAACTGGTTTGTAATAAAATCTGTAAGATACTGTTTTCTTAATCCACCTAATACTTACGGCATTTGACTTCAAAAGTTCATACGCAACTCTCAACACACTATAAATTTCATTTAAATCTCAATTTTCAATTTCTGCTAATTTACTTATGGTTGACCGCTGGGCGAACACAATTGTACATCCTACCATGGAAGACATCGCTGAGTATGTACCCCGCCAAATTTCTGCTGACGCAATAACTCTCGTCGGTTTTGCGATTGGGATGGTTGCAGTTCCTTTACTCTGGATCAAACTCTATTCACTGGCGCTGGTATTTATTTTGATTAACCGTTTTTTTGATGGACTTGACGGTGCGGTTGCCCGTAGAAACGGTATCACGAGTTTAGGCGGATACTTAGACATTACTTGCGATTTAATTTTTTATTCCGCGGTTATTTTTGGGTTCGCGTTGGCCGATCCGGAAAAAAACAGTCTATCGGCAACATTTTTAATTTTTTCATTCATAGGCACAGGTGTGAGCTTCCTGGCTTTTGCCGCAGTTGCGGAAAAGCACGGAATTTCCTCAGAAGCACATGGTCAGAAAGCTTTTTATTATTTGGAAGGTTTAGCGGAAGGAACGGAAACGATTCTATTTTACATTATCATTTGTTTTTTTCCGGAATACTTTCCTGGATTGGCCGTGATTTTCGGGAGCATCTGCTGGCTCACTGTTATCGGACGTTTTGGTTCAGCTTATTCTTTGTTACGCTGAAAGTAAATTTCCGGAATCGAAACGTGTCACGGTTTAACGAATAATTTCCGTGGGACATTGGCTAAAGTCTCAGCACCGGTTTCAGTGATGACAAAACTTTCCGTGATTTCCAGTCCCCAATCGTCAAACCAGAGTGCGGGCATGAAGTGGAAAGTCATGTTTGGCTCAAGCACGGTTTTGTCTCCTTTGCGGAAACTGACGGTACGCTCTCCCCAGTCCGGAGGATAGCTCAGTCCGATTGCATAACCGGAACGGCTTGTTTTTTCATAACCGTATTTGCTGATGGTTTTACTCCACGCAACTTCAATATCTTCAGCGAGATTTCCGGATTTTGCGGCATTTAATGCGGAATCAATACCTTCCAGCACAGCTTTTTCCACATCAAGATATTTTTGCGGCGGTTTTCCAAGATAAACGGTACGTGAGAGCGGACAGTGGTAACGCTGATGGCATCCGGCAATTTCAAAAAAGGTTCCGGAATTGTTGGCAATCGGTCGATCGTCCCATGTCAAATGCGGGGCCGAAGCATCCGCGCCGGTTGGGGTCATCGGTACAATCGCCGGATAATCTCCGCCAAAGCCTTGCTCTCCGGAAGTTTCACTTACTCCTGAAATTGCGGAATGATAAATTTCTGCCACCAGATCATTTTTACGCATTCCGGGTTCCATAACTTCCAAAATTCGGGCATGCATTTTTTCCACAATTCGCGCTGCTTTACGCATGTAAACCAATTCCTGCGGTGATTTTACGGTACGTTGCCAATTGACGATACCAGTTGCGTCCGTCAATGTTGCTCCGGGCAAATTTTTCTGCAAGGATTCAAGACACGAAGCGGAAAAATAATAATTGTCTTTTTCCACCCCGATTGTTTTATTCGCCAAGCCTGTACCGACGGAAGCTCCGGAAGCAGACGTACCGGCTTTTCCTTTGAAAATTTCACTCAAATAATCCATTGGATGTTTTTGCGGATTTTGTACATAGTCATCCGGATAACCGATAATATTTTCATGCTGCATGAACACTGTCCGTTTTGCACCGTTAGCGTCCATTCCGCGTCCATACCAAAAAGGTTCGCCTTCCAAAGTCAAAATCACACACTGATGTACGTAAAACGACCAACCGTCATATCCCGTTAGCCATGCCATGTTGGAAGGATCTGTGACGATCAATACTTCAATATTTTTCTCAGCCATACTTTGCCGCACCTTTTTGATACGGACATCATATTCTTCTTTTTCAAATCTTGGCATATTTCATTTTTCTTGATGTTGTTTTTTGATGGAAGCGTAAACAGTAAGAAATCAACAATTTTTCTAGCAAAATTGTTAGTTCCCGGCTTATATTCACTCCCCCAAAATATAATGCTCATACAAAATTTGCAAAGAAGAAGACAAATGTTCTTCTTTTAGCAGATAACAAATCACATTTTCGCTGGAAGGGATAATTTCTGCGTTTGGAACATTTTTGCTTTTTGCCGCACTTTTGTCAAAGACCACCGAAACAGTAGCCCAGCCCTCTGCTTTTTGCAGAGTGGCAGAACTTTTGCTGAAGAGCTTTAAGTTGTTTTCCAGATAAACATCATTTTTCAGTAGAAATCTATGTTCATCAATTCGGATCATTTCCGGAGCTAATTTCAGCGCATCCGTGGTTTCCTCAAAGGTAATGAGTGCCAAGTTTTCTCTGTGCGCCAGTGTAACCAGTTTGCTTTGCTCATTAGCGTCATGGTGAAAAATTGTGGTACCGGCTGCAGCACTGAAAGTGTTGCGTGCGACAATCGGTGTTTTTGTTTTGAGTGACGCTTTCACTGCCCGTGGATGAAGAACCGAGCTGCCTTCGTTCGCCATGCTCAGGATTTGCTTTGCACTGATTGAATTTATAAAAGACGCAGCCGAAATTTGATGTGGATCACAATTTGCGATACCATCAACATCAGAATAAATTTCCACTCTCTTTGCATTCAGTGCGGCACCCAGCGCTACTGCACTCGTATCACTGCCTCCGCGTCCAAGTGTACGCACATCCCCTGCTCCGGTTGCTCCCTGAAAACCGGCGACGACCGCGATTTTTCCCTGATTCAGCGCCTTCAGAATTCGGGCGGGATTGATTTCCAGAATTTCAGCGTTTCCGGGATTATCGTCAGTTAAGATACCTGCCTGTCTTCCGGTGAATGCTTCTGCAGGAAGTCCGTTTTGACTGAGCAAATGCGAAAAAAATGCGGAACTTAGTGTTTCCCCGATACTCATTACCGCATCTAGTTCCGAGGGATTGACCGGTTCTCCTAAATCTTTGAGCAGTGCAATCAGTGTGTCTGTTGCATAAGGCTCACCTTTACGTCCCATTGCGGAAACTATCACAACCAGCTTTTTGCCGGATTCGGCATGAGTGCGAATATGTTTAATTGCGTGGGCTCGCGACTCTTCACTGCGGACGCTGGTACCGCCGAATTTCATCACGATGACTGAATCTTTGGATCCGTTATTATTCTGCATAATATTTTTGATTATTGTTGAAATTTAAGGAACTCTGACCAAGTCCCTTTTTACCAGTTCTTGTGCAATTTGGACGGTGTTCAGCGCTGCGCCTTTGCGAAGATTATCGGAAACACACCACATGTTGAGCGCGTTATCCGTTGAAAAATCCCGGCGGATACGACCCACAAAAACTGCGTCTTTTCCGGTGGCATTCAGAGCAAGCGGATAAACATTATTTTCCGGATCATCCTCAAGTTCAATTCCAGGAGATGCGGCGAGCAGTGTTTTAATTTCCTCTATCTCAAAGCTCTTTTCAGTTTCTACATTCAGGCTTTCACTGTGACTTGTCGTCACCGGTACCCGGACTGTGGTAGCAGTTATTTTAATCTTAGGATCGAGTATTTTTGCTGTTTCCATGATCATTTTCATTTCTTCTTTGCTGTAGCCATTTTCCAGAAAAAAGTCAATGTGCGGCAGAATATTGAAAGCAATCTGATGCGGATAAACTTCTGCAAGCATTTCCTCACCGTTTGCAAAAGCATGTGCCTGCTTCTGCAGTTCGTCCACCGCAGCTTGTCCGGAACCGCTTACGGCCTGATAAGTACTGACGATCACACGCTTGATTCGGTAATTGTCATGAATTGGTTTTAACGCAACCAGCATTTGAATCGTCGAACAGTTTGGATTGGCGATTATTCCTTGGTGATTTTCCAGCGAGTCTGCGTTTACTTCCGGAATAACCAGCGGATGCTCTGCAACCATCCTGAATGCAGTGGAATTGTCGATGACCACGCAGCCAAGTTTCACCGCCTCCGGTGAGAGTTCCAACGAAGCTTCAGCACCTGCGCTCATGATGGCAATATCAACACCCGCAAACGCTGCGGGTGTTGCTTCAATTACAGCATAATCCGTATCTCGCCAACGGACTTTTATACCCGCGTTTTGCGCGATATCCATTAGCACTAGATTTCCGATTGGCAGCGCACTTTTTTCCAGAATGTTACGCATTTCCATACCGACATTTCCCAGGGCGCCGACCACCGCAATAGTATATTTTTTCATTATTTATTTTATATATTTTTAATTGAAAGCTGTTCCAGTTTTCACAGGCGCAGCTTTTCATCATGACAGCAAAACCGGATTCTGTATTTCAACCTTTCCAAGAGTATTCTTTGGTCAACAGATCCGCGACTGAATTCAGTGCTTTTGTGGTACGCTTTACGACATCGTCCACTTCTTTTCTGGTGATGCTCAAAGGTGGTGCGAAACCAAGGATGTCTCCGTTCGGCATAGCACGCGCAATAAGATTTTGCTCGAGACAAGCCGCCGAAATTTTAGCTCCAACTTTCCAGTTAGAGTCAAAGCTTTGTTTTTTTGATTTATTCTCCACAAATTCCAACGCAGCCAGTAAGCCAACACCTCGTACTTCTCCAACCAGCGGATGGTTTTCAAACGATTTTTTAAACTGCTCCTGCAGATATGAGCCTGTGTCTCGCGCGTTTTCGGTTAATTTTTCCCGTTCCAGAATATCAAGATTTGCCAGCGCGGCGGCGGCGGCTAAGGGATGCCCGGAATAGGTCCAGCCGTGTCCCATGGGACCGAGCTCTTCGGAACCACGTTCGATTACTTCCCAGACACGTTCACCCACAATCACTCCGGAAAGAGGTAAATAGGCGCTGGTCAGGCCTTTAGCAATCGTGATTAAATCCGGACGCATATCATAGAGATGTGAACCAAATGGTGTACCGACACGTCCAAAGCCGCAAACGACTTCATCGGCAATTAAAAGCACTTCGTATTTACGCAGCACTTTTTGAACAGCATCCCAATATCCTTCAGGTGGAGGAATCAATCCGCCTGTTCCCATTACCGGTTCACCGATGAAAGCTCCTACTGTTTCAGGACCTTCCGCTAGAATCATTTTTTCCAACTCGTCAGCACAGTGCTGTGAGAATTCGGTTTCGCTCATGCCGTCTTCAGCATTCCAGTAAAAATGTGGAGCAAGCGTGTGGAGGATGTCGTCAATCGGCAAATCAAAAGCTTGATGAAACAGGTTAAGACCGGTCAAACTTCCTGCGGCAATACTCGAACCGTGGTATCCCCTGTCTCGTGAAATAATTTTCTTTTTGGACTTATTGCCCAGAATATTCTGATAATAACGCACCAGCTTGATTTGCGTTTCGTTTGCATCAGAACCGGAAAGTCCGTAATAAACTTTACGCATTCTGTCCGGAGCCCAGTCAATAATACGCCTTGATAATTCGATAATTGCTTCGTTGGAATGACCGACATAAGTGTGATAATAGGCCAGTTTTTTGGCCTGTTCGTAGATTGCATCCGCGATTTCTGTTCTTCCGTAACCGACATTCACACAGTAGAGCCCTGCGAATGCGTCCAGAAGTTCCGTGCCTTGCTGATTTTTAATGTAAATTCCGTTTCCGCTTTGAATAATATTGACCGGAACTTTTCCGTGAGCATGGTCACTCGCGTGTGTTGACGGATGAAAGACGGTCTCACGGTCTGTGCTCTGCAGCTGTGCTATTGTTTGATTTGCTGACATGGTTCTTTTGACGACAAGTTGAACTTAGAAATAAGTGTAAATTCAGACTATCGTTTAACAGACAAAAAGTGTTATTGAATTTTCAGTTTATTTGGAAAAAATTAGAAAAATATTTGTGGTCGACAGAATTTTATTTGGCGTTACTTGACAAACTCAAGTATCACTTTCCGGCTTGAGAAGTTTTTCAATTGGATAGCCGCTTTGTTTGACAGGTTTGGTCACAATGTGAGTGTAGTAGCGATCTATATTCAGTTCAGCTTTAAGGAGGAATTCGATTTTCTGCTGATAATGGTGAATATTGTTAACTATCATTTTGAGTATATAATCCACACCTCCACCTAAAGCATGACATTCTACCACTTCCGGAGTTGCCAGAATTGCCTCTTCAAATTTACTGAAATCCTCGGAACGGTGCTGTTTTAAATGTATCTGTACTAAAACCAGCGAGTTGGCGACAATCCTGTCAATATCAATTCTTGCAAAATAACCTTCAATATATCCTGCTTGTTCAAGTCTCTTTAAACGTTCATGGCAGGGACTGACCGACAGGTGTACTTTTTCCGCCAGTCTGGTTTTTGTAATCCTACCGTCGTCCTGCAGTGCGACCAAAATTTTCAGATCTATTTCGTCCAGTTTCATATGCATCCATAAATTGATTGTCAGCAAGGACTAAATAATGAACTTGTAAGAATAAATAATATCATCCATATTTGTCGTCTTTAGCATCCGTCGAGTCTATAAAAACTGAAGCCAAGTGGCAAGCGGGTTATGTCAATTTGTCAGCAGTTTTTCAACTCAGATCTGCATTTAATTAATTCAGCTGAGTTTAGGTTCAAATTTAAAAGGTTTCTCGGAACATGAGTTGCATTAACAGATTGTCCTTTTTATCAATTTGTACTCAGTGTATTGAAATTTACTCTGGGTTGCATCTCCGACGATCCAGCAGGTTCAAGTGTTTTATTTTCAGAATTATCAATGGAAACTGGCTGCATTTTCCATCATTTTAATTTTATTATTTGTTGGTTGTGCCGCAGAAGATGAGGAATCAAGTTCTTCAGGTTCCTCTTTCAATATCGGTGGAACCGTAACTGGTCTCTCAGGTGTTTTGATCATTCAAAATAACAGTGGAGATGATACTGTTCTTGATCAAACCGGATCGTGGGATGGCAGTTTTACTTTTCAGGACCGTGTCAGCTCCGGAAGTACATACAGTGTCTCGGTAAAGCTGCAGCCAAATACGCAGACTTGCACAGTCTCAGATGCTTCAGGTACAGCTTCTCAGAACATTTCAAATATAACAATTGCCTGTACAGGCGCTAGCTATGATGTTAGTGGTACAGTAAGTGGGTTAGCAGGCTCAGTGGTTCTGCAAAATAATGGTGCAGATGATCTCACAGTTGTAAATGGTAGTTTCAGCTTTACAAACAAAATCAACAAGGGCAGTGCATACAATGTAACTGTTAAAACCCAGCCGTCCCCATTTACGTGTTCTGCAGCCAATAATCGCGGCCTTGCAAGTGACAATATGAGCAGTGTTTCCATTGTTTGTGCAGTCCAATCCTATTTTTTAAGTGGAACTGCCAGTGGACTGGGGTCTACTACACTAGGGTTGCAATTCGATAATGAAACAAAAACGATCTCAGACAACGGCTCATTCAGCTTTAGTACTCCAGTAGCAAAAGGCGGAGGCTACAGTATATACATTCCATCTCAGCCGGACAATAGAACTTGCTCCGTGACCAATGGAACACGCAGCAACGTTACTCAGGATTACACGGATCTTAAGGCAGTTTG
>Ga0208766_1000353_pt1 | contig 25557 bp, 27 predicted proteins | sample ETN01SmetaG_3_FD_185792 | JGI IMG/M metagenome (GOLD analysis project Ga0208766, IMG submission 185792) | Marine microbial and viral communities from oxygen minimum zone, Eastern Pacific Ocean - ETNP2014F12-01SV263 (SPAdes) (version 2) | ecosystem: Environmental > Aquatic > Marine > Oceanic ... | reverse complement strand
TATACGGGATGGATATTTCACAGGATAAACTGAAAACACTATATGGTGAAGAAAATTTAGATTATCTGAATGATTCTCTGGATCAAACAAAGCATTATTCAAATATGGCTTTTATTGATACAGGGTTGGATTCTCATAAAAACTATCAAAAGCAGGCAAAGTCAAAAGCGGATAATAACTATTGGGGTTTCGAAGTTTTAAAGGGGAATAGAAAGCTCCTTCAACAACTTGTAAACGGGATTTGGCCTGAATCAGAATTTCTTGTTGTTAATTCCGGTATGATGGTGCAACAATCTATTAATGAGGATTTAGTAACCGCAACAACTCCAATATCTTCAAAATGATTTTCTGTGACTGATAAAGTCAGAATCACTCTATTACCATTAAATCAAAGTTTTGAGGTAGAAAAAGAATCTCAACTCCATGATATATTGTTTACGTATGGTGTCGAATTTCCTTGTGGAGGCCATGCTCGCTGTCGGGGTTGCCGTATCCGAATTAGAGAAGGACATTTATCCGTTACTGCACCCCAGAAACAAATTCTGAATGACACAGAAATTAAAGATGGCTGGAGGCTCGCATGCCAGGGATTAGTTCAAGATGATCTTATAATTGAACTGGATCAATGGAAATCTGATGTGTTGTCTGACGATTCCGATTTTCATTTTATACCGATGGATGGTCTTGGTGTAGCCATCGATTTAGGGACCACCACATTGGCGGCTCAGTTAGTTAATCGTGAAACTGGGGAAGTGCTAGCTGTTGAAACAGCTATCAATCCACAGGCTAGATTTGGCGGCGATATCATGACCCGTATTGATACTGCTTCAAGGTTAAAAAAACAGAACGAAATGCAACGATTAATCAGGGCTCAATTATTTGAAATGATCATGAATTTGTTTCAAAGTTCTAAAACTGTAAAGAACGACTTAAAACGTGTTATCATCGTTGGAAATGCTGTAATGCATAATATTTTTTGCGGGATAGATGTAGCGCCAATGGGATTTCATCCCTTTGAACCCATTTCAAACAATTTGGAAATATATTCATCAGAAGAATTAGGATGGGAACTTAATAAAGATGTTGTTCTGGAATTTCTTCCCGGCGTGGGCAGTTTTATCGGAAGCGATATTCTGGTGGGTGCCTGGGTAGAGAACATGTCCGAAAGTGATGAAATTTGTGTTTTGGTGGACCTGGGCACAAATGGAGAAATCATGGTAGGGAATAGAGATAAAATTTTGGCTGCATCCACGGCGGCTGGTCCTGCATTTGAAGGTGCCGGTATTTCCATGGGGATGCGCGCTGCAACAGGGGCTATCTCTACGATACTTGCCAAGAATGGTGAAATTATTCCAAAAGTTTTGGGCAGCGAAAAACCCAGGGGTATTTGCGGTAGCGGTTTGGTGGATGCCGTATCTGCTTATCTGGATATGGGTTCAATTAAGGCCGATGGCCGATTTCTAGATGGAGAATCCATCATGGTTTTGGATCCTGTGGAAATTACCCAGAAAGATATTCGGGAATTACAATTGGCAAAAGGGGCTATTGCAACAGGGATTCGATTGTTATTAAAAGAGTTTGATGCGGAAGAAAAAGATGTAGCAGAAGTGTATTTATCTGGTGCGTTTGGAAATTATATCAGTAAGCGAAGTGCCAGACGGATCGGACTGTTAAAATTCCCCCAAAAGAGAATTACTACGGCGGGGAATACTGCGCTCTTGGGTGCAAAAAAGGCATTATTTAACGAAGAAGGATTAAATAATTTTTATGATATTAGGAGTAAAACAGATCACCTTGATTTGAGTATGCATCCGGATTTTACTGATGTATTTGCAGAACTGGTAAATTTTCCAGAAAAAGGGAAATGAGTTATTGTTTCAATTGATCAGCTAGTTGATTAATATATTCAGGAGTGGTACCACAGCACCCTCCAAGTATCTGGATTCCTAATTGATGAATTTTCATCATACCCTCTACAAATTCTTCTGCCGATTGTCCATAGGAAACCGTATCTCCATTTAATACAGGTTGACCTGCATTGGGTTTTATAGAAATTGGAGTAGTAGTAAGGGACAGCAATTCTTCTGCAAGTTCATGCAAATCCGCACTGTCTAGATTGCAGTTTGTGCCGATAATATCCGCACCGGCATCTAAGAATTTTTGTGTACATTCTGCCAGGGAGTTTCCCATTACGGTATAGTATCCTTTTCCTGTCTGAGAATAGGTCATATTGGCGATAATGGGTTTTTCACTGATGTTTCGGATGGCTTTAACAGCAAGTAAAGCTTCTTCTATGTCAATCATTGTTTCGATACTGAAAAGATCAACTCCAGCTTTTTCTAAAACGACCGCTTGACGGTAAAAGGCGTTTTCCAATTCTCCTAAAGTAGCAGGTCCTAGTGGTTCAAGTAATAAACCAGACGGACCAATATCACCAGATACAAGGGAATCTCCTCCATATTTCCTGCAAATTTCTACCGCTTTTTGATTAACTAGGTCATGATGTTCGGCAATACCACATTCTTTTAACCTATAATATGACGCGCCAAATGTGTTGGTTTGAAGAATATCGCTTCCTGCTTCATGATATGATTGGTGGACTTTTCCAATTCGTTCAGGGTATTTAATGGTCCATTCTTCAGGCGGTTGTCCTGAATGGAGGCCCATATCCATGAGTAAAGAACCCATGGCACCATCAAGGAGTACAGACCCTTCTGATAATCTCTGTTTGAGGGTTTTACGAGGCAAGGGACAAAAGATATTTTAAACTATTAGCTGAGCGCAGGAAGATCATCAGGGTTTACGTCACCATCGCACATGATCTTCCGTAATTCTTGATCAAGATTTTCTTCAATGGGTTCTTCGTTATAATTATCAAGGGCTTCCTGAATCATATTTCTGGCCCGGTCCTCCCAGTTATTACTGCCAAATTGTTCCCACTGCTGCCAGCTGGTCCGGTCTACCATGGGCCCCGGCATATAGAGTTCCTTTGGCCAATATTCCAGAGTGTGTTCCATTGTGCAGATTTGTTGTTCTGTTAATACTTCATCAATAAATGGTTTAATGGGCAAATCTTCTTTGATTTCAATATCGCGCATGAAATGGTGCACATGTCCACAAATTTCATCGTCAAAGACCAATTTTTCCAGGCTGAAACAATTTACAAAATCCAGCATTCCAGCACCTGCTACCTGATTAATTCGGCTCAAGGCTGCCAGATAAGCACCGCTTGCTGTTTCTGCCCCTGCCTGGGGGTCATTAAACTTACCATCTCCAAGTCCCATGTAAGCTTGAGATGGAATTTTTATTTGTTGGGCAATCTGGCCATACCCGCAATAGAGTTGCAAAGCTTCAACACCAGTCATAGGCGCACTCATAAGTTGCATATGAAATGCACCGGGAGCACCGCCAAAAATGACGGGAGCACCGGGTTTAATTAATTGGGTAAAAACAACGCCGCTCAATACTTCTGCTGTTTGCATGACAAGCGCTCCTATAGTAGTCACTGGAACCGCTAGGCCAATCATTAGCACAGGTACGACTTCAACGATAATGCCCTTTTCCACACAATCAATAAGGTTATGGCTGGAATCTATTCCCCAGCGGAGAGGACTGTTAGGGCAGCAGGTAAAAACCGCCATTGGTTTTTCCATCATTTCATTTTGACTTTCCCTAAAACATTCCATCATGCGGGCCATACGGGGAACTCCATGGTGGGTGAAGGCACCAGTCACAACTGGTTTGTTGCTATGGGTCATTGTCAAGTATAGCCGCCAGGCATCAGCTATATCCTGGGCAATATCATCTGTAGAAAATGCTGTGGAAGGATAGGCGATATGTTTTGTTTGATCAACGACTTTAATGTATTCAATAAAATCGGCCGTCTTAGCTGTTCGACGTTCTCCATTTCGCCAGTCCAAAATATTCAAGGCTGATGAAGCTGGAACAAAATTAGTTTTATTTCCCCCAATACTGGAAAAAGGATTCCCGTCACGGTCAAAGATCTGTACTATTTCTGGAGCTGATGCAATGCTTTTCTCTGTTATGGATCGGGGAAAAGTTATACGCCTGGTATCTTTATTTACTGGCAGTCCGGCTTTTTCCATACGCTCAAGTAATTCGTCGCATTGAACTTCAACTCCCGTTTTTTCCAACACGAGAAACGCTTCATCCAAGATACGGGTTATAAGGTGGTCATCCAGTACAGAAAAATTTATCACTGGTTAATAGTCTTTTATGATTTTTTGTGCTGTATTGAAGCCATTTGTACAATGAAGCCCCCCGCCGGGGTGTGTCCCTGGACCGCAGATATAAAGATTCCCAATGGGTGTACTATACTGGGCGGCACTTATAGTGGGACGCATAAACATAAACTGATCAAGGGTCATTTCACCATGGTTCAGGTTCCCTTCCGTGAGCCCAAATTCACTTTCCAGATCTGGAGGTGAAATCGCCATTGATGATTCGATCATTGTTGGAAAATTTGGAATATAATTTTCCAATATATGGGTCACAGTTTTAATTAAATCTTCTTTTATTGAATTGGTCCATTTCTGATTACGCAAATGATAGGGGGCATATTGAACCGTGGCAGAGAGAACGTGTTTACTATCTGGTGCAAAATCAGGATTTATAAAAGATGGGATGGTGAATTCCACAGTTGGCTCGTTGGCTACAATTCCATATTTAACAGAATCGGCAGCTTTTTCTTGGTACTCAATCGTTGGAGCGATAGAAAACACGGTTTTCATCATATCCGCTGAAATATTATTGATCTGGGGTAAATCTTTTAAAGCAAAGTGAATCCGGGCAGTACTGCCACGATATTTAATATTTCGGAGTTGTGTCTGAAAATTTGGGTTCAATTTTGGTGCCCCAACAAGATTAATAAATGTATTCTGAGGATCAAGACCGGATACAGTGATGCTTGCCTTAATTGATTTTCCATTCACAAGGGTAACACCGTTGCAAATATCATTATCCGTATCGATTGAACTCACTTGTGAATTGGTTTCAATCGTAACGTTGTAAGATTCAGCCACTGTTTTCAATGCATTGGCTAATCCTATCGTACCTCCTTTTGCAAATTTTACATTGTGGAATACACCACCGCTGTGGGTGTGCTGGTGCAATAGATTGTATCCCGTACCAGCGGCGAAGGGGCCGAAAGATAAATGATGGATTCCGGCAGTGGCCACAGCACTGCGCAGCAATGCATTTTCAAACCATTCGTCCATCAGTTCCGGCATCATCATGGGCATTACGCGCATCAGATCTACAACACCGCGGGAACCGTGCTTAAATACTGGACCTAACATTGAACGCATGGATAATGCTTCAAAAAGTCCCACATTGGGGACACTGGGCGGTGTCAATTGGTAAAGCCTTTCTAAGAAATTGACAGATTTATCAATATAAGTTATGAATTCTTCCCAAACGTCAGCATCTTTTTTGGAAAGATCTGCAATGGAGTCCGCTGTTTTTTTTGGATCACGATGGAATGTAATATGCTTATCATCCTTCCCTAATGCAATTCGAACAACATTCGGTATTATCCATTCTAAACCGTGAGATTCCAGGTTTAATTCGGTCATGACCCTTGGGTCAATCCATTTCAAGGTATCATGGATTATATTGCATTTGAACCCGGGGGCGAACTCCAAAGTTGATGCTAGCCCGCCTACTTCATTACGGGATTCAAGGACCAGAACTTTTTTACCTGCTTTACCTAGTATGGCTGCCGTGACCAGACTGTTCACACCACTGCCGATAACAATTGCATCAAACTGGGCCATTACCAGATTCCTAAAATCTTTTTTGCTGCCATTTCACCTGGGGAGCCAGTGATTCCGCCGCCCGGGTGAGTCCCTGATCCACACTGATAATAATTTTTAACTGGTGTTGAATAGTCTGCCCATTTCACCGCAGGGCGCAATGAGAACAATTGTTGGAGTGTCAATTCACCATGGAAAATATTACCCTCGGTCAGACCAAAAATAGATTCCAAATCAGCAGGGGTCAGTACCTGTCGGTGCAGGATAATATCTTTGATATTGGGTGCATACTCTGCGATAGCATTTACAACCGCGTCACCGAATGCTTCCCGTTTATGATCGTCCCATCCGCCATTAATATCGTAAGGTGCGTACTGCACAAAGCAGGACATAACATGTTTCCCCGGCGGCGCCATGTCGGGGTCTAAAACAGATGGTAGAATAATATCCATAAATGGTTTTTGAGAGAAATTACCATACTTGGCATCATCGTATGCTTTTTCAAGATGATCATAGCTTGGACTGATGGAAATAGCGCCTCGAAGGTGGTGCCCTCCACCCGGTAAACAGGTAAAGTTAGGGAGTCCATCCAAGGCCAGGTTTACTTTACCTGAGGAACCTCGGATTCGAAAATGTTTAATATCCTGGACAAAATCAGATGGAAGGTCATGTTCATCCAATAATTTCAAAAAAGATAATTTTGGGTCCAATCCAGAAATAACAATATTAGAACCGTATTCATCCCCATTTTCGAGGGCAACACCGATAGCGCGACCATTTTTTACAATAACTTTTTCTACAGGCGCTTCGGTCATGATATCTGCCCCATAGTGTTCAGCCGACCGTGCAATGGCCATACTGACAGCACCGGTTCCACCGCGCTGGAACCCCCAGGCACGAAAGGCACCATCGATATCGCCCATGTAATGGTGCAGCATTACGTAAGCTGAACCGGGGGATCGGGGACCCATAAAGGTGCCAATAATACCACTGGTAGACATAGTGGCTTTAAGAGGCTCAAATTCGAACCATTCATCCAGAAAATCTGCTGAACTCATAGTCATGAGTTTGGTTAAATATTCAAATTGTTCGCTACTCAACGATTTAATATGATCCAATAATTTTTTTCCGGATGAAAGGTCAGATATGGTTGGCCGGATGGCATTGGGAGCAATGGTTTCTAGGATGGGACGAACTGCCATCCCGATCTGGCCCATGAGGGGCCCAAACCGCATATAGGTCTCTGCATCCTGCGCAGAATGACGAGCAATCTCCCTATAGGTTTGATCGCCGTCTGCTGTGCGAAGCAAATAGTCATTATCCAAGGGGGTAAAAGTGCTTTCCAGAGGAAGCAATTCCAGACCAAACCTGGGCAGCATCAGTTCCCGCATTACATTGGGTTTCATAAGGCTTACCACATAGGAGCAGACCGAAAATTTAAACCCTGGAAATACTTCTTCTGTGACTGCCGCACCACCTAGGACATGACGGCGTTCCAGCACCAATACTTTTTTCCCAGCCTGCCCCAGATAGGCAGCTGCGGTTAAGCCATTGTGGCCACCACCAATGACAATAGCATCGTATTTTTTTATTTCGGGCATGAACGTTTACGCTCCGGGTCAAAAAAGGGTGTTTTCACAATCTGCGCAGGAGTCAGTTTTCTATAATGTTCCACCTTCAGTTCAAAATCGAGTACAGTCCCTTCTTTTGCAAAAGGGCTTTTAATATGTGCCAGGGCGATATATCTTTTTAAGATCGGTGACCACGCACCGCTGGTGGCATAGCCCACCTGCTCCTGATTGTAATATAAAGGTGTGCTGGTCCGCCAGGCCGTGGAGGGGAGTCTTGGAGCCAGACCAACATTTCGATAATGGTTTTCCAATTCCGACCATTGAATTTCAATACCCATGAATTCCCATTCCGAGCCGCCAGCCACTTCTCTTTGAAGAGCTTGTTTTCCGATAAAATCTTTCTTCTGCATTTTTACTGCCCAGCCCAGCCCCAGCTCGTAGGGTGATGATTTTCTGGCCTCAATGATGGCGTGACGGGATGAAATATAATCCACATCCAATAAGATCAAACCTGCCTCGATACGGGCTATATCCAGGGCCTGGAGTCCGGTAGGTGTAATACCGTATGGGTTACCTTTTTCTAAAAGCAGGTCCCACACGGATAGGGCATCTTTTGGATCCAGCCATATTTCAAACCCAAGATCACCAGTATACCCAGTACGGGAAATAGATACTGGGATATCTCCGAACTTTGTATCCATCATCCAGAAAAATTTTAGACTGTCCAAAGAATCATTGGCAGTGGTATTGAGAATCACCCGCGAATTGGGACCCTGGAGCGCCAGCGCAGCGGTAGAGACTGAATCATCAGAAATGATTAGATCCATACCGGTGGCATTATATTGCAGCCATTCTAGATTGGGTTCCGCACTGGTGATTCGGAATTTATGTTCCGATAATCGCTGAACCGTACCATCATCAATCACCTTGCCATATTCATCACACCATGGCGTGTACATAACCTGCCCTACCTTGCAAATGTAAATGTTTCTTGTCACCAAACGGTCCAGGAATCTCTGGGCCTCAGGGCCTTCTATGATATATTTGTATAGCGGTGTAATATCCAGAAGAGCGGCCTTGGTGCGGATGGCGAAATATTCATTTTCGTGGGTGAGCTCATAATTTGTGGCAGCCAGGTATCCTGACCAGCGGCGCCATTCCTGGGATTCATTCAATTTGGATGTCCGCTCGAAAAATGGCGATACCTTCAACTGTGTTTCAGCAGTGAATTGATTATTGTAACTCACAATGCCGATCTTAGAAAAGGACGGGTTAAACAGGTGGGACCGCCTGCACCTTTCAGCGAGATTTCTGAACCATCGTAGGTGTAAATTTCCACACCTTCATGTTCAAGCAGTTGTCGGGTGATTGGGTTGCCTTCTATCATGATCACTTTTCGCGGTGCAAGAGCTAAAACATTGCAGCCCATGGAATCATATTCTTTGTCAGGAACTTCAATAAGCTGTATTTGGTGATGGAGAAGATATTTTCTGAATGGTACCGGAAGCAACCGGGAATACACCAAGTATAGATCATGGTCTATAGGAGAAATATTGCTCATAAGATGAAGACAATCTCCAGGACCGGTCCAATGGGGTAGGGGGACTGAAATTACTTCATCAACCAGATTTCCTAATAATGACTTGAATTGCCGTATTCCTTCGGCATTGGATCGGTATCCTTCCCCAACGGCTGCGATTCGTTCATTAAGCCATACAATATCTCCACCTTCCAAGGTTCCGGGCGCTTCAATTTCCCCAAGGATAGGTATGTCTATGGATTCGAAGTAGTCCTTAACAGCGTCCGGTTCGGAAAGCCGCCCTTCTTTTCCCATGTTGCAGAGAATGCCGCCGCCATTAGTGATTACACAAGGGTCGTGGGTGTATACCGAATCGAGAGATGTGGATCCATCAATAGGTAAAAAATGAATTTCAGCACCAAATGATGTTATTAATTCTGCGAAAGATTCGTAATGTGCAATTGCTTTATCAAAATTTGGTATGCCGTAATAATTTAGCTGCGGAGATTTATCATTAAGAAAATTTTGGTTTTGATAAGCTTCCCGGGGATGCTTCATAAGTACCCTTCGGATGGGATCAACCATGTTTTGACAGCCAAAATTCATATAATTATTTTCTTATCATATTAGGAGAAATTTAATATAGTATATATTTAATTATACTTTTGAAATAATGAACGGCAAAATTACTTAAAAGGACCAGATCGATTGTAAAAAATCTTACCTAGGAATTGGACACCATTTTCAATATGACATTTTTTAAATGAATGAATACTGGTATAATTCCCTAGAATTATTAAGAAACTAAAAAAAGAAAGAAATAATAATGGATAAACAAAAATCTCTTCATATGACCCCTGCAGAATTTAGAAAAACAGGTTATGCTGTTATTGACTGGATCGCTGATTATTATGAAAATGTAGATTCATATCCGGTGCTGTCTCAGGTGACACCAGGTGCTATAAAATCCAGACTCCCGGATGCTCCCCCCGATAGTGGGGAATCTATGGAAACAATTATACATGATCTCAATCAACTTATAATTCCTGGAATAACCCACTGGCAGTCACCCAACTTTTTTGGTTACTTCCCCTGCAATACCAGCGGCCCCGCAATCCTGGCAGATCTCATTTCCAGCGGAATGGGAATAAATGGCATGTTATGGTCAACAAGCCCGGCTTGTACAGAACTGGAAACACATGTTCTCGATTGGCTGGCCGATATGCTGGATCTTCCAGACCGTTTTAAATCCACAGGTACAGGAGGCGGGGTAATCCAGGATACAGCTTCAAGTTCCTCTCTTTGTGCCTTAATCGCAGCTAGGGAAAGAGCCACAAAGGGTAAATCCAATGAAATCGGTTGCAGAGATAAAATGACCGTTTATGCTTCGAGCCAAGCGCATTCTTCCATCGAAAAAGCTGTGATGGTTGCAGGGTTAGGTCGAAAAAACCTACGATTTATAAATGTAGATGATTCTTTTGCAATGAACCCTGATGACCTACAAGATGAAATAGAACAAGATATAAAAGATGGATATATACCAGTGTATGTATGCGCCACAGTAGGGACAACATCCAGTACGGCTTTTGATCCGCTCAAAAAAATAGGTGCGATCTGCAGAATATATAATATATGGCTTCATGTGGATGCTGCCATGGCTGGAACAGCGGCCCTTTGTCCGGAATATCGCTATATACAAGAAGGATTAGAGTTGGCAGACAGTTATACTTTCAATCCTCATAAATGGATGCTGACTAATTTCGATTGCAGTTGCTTCTATGTAGCTGATCGGAATGAACTAATTAATTCTTTAAGTGTTTTGCCAGAGTATTTAAAAAACCAGGCAACACAATCAGGAGCAGTATTTGATTATCGTGACTGGCATATTCCTCTTGGCAGGCGTTTCCGATCCTTAAAACTCTGGAGCGTGATTCGATATTATGGCGTGGAAGGATTGCGAAAGTACATACGGAGACATGTTGCATTAGGTCAGGAATTCGCTGGTTGGGTTGAAGCAAATGATCGGTTCCAGCTTATGGCGCCTGCTCCCTTAAACCTAGTTTGTTTTCGCTACAGGGCGTCGGATAAATTCAATGAATTGCTTTTGGCAGATTTGAATAGCAGCGGGAATCTGTATTTAACGCATACAAAACTGTCTGGAAAGTACACACTCAGGCTTTGTATAGGCCAGGTGCACACAACAGGAAAACATGTACGGCAGGCCTGGAAAATGATAACAGAAGCTGCGGAAAAACTGGAAGCAACAATCTGAAACTAGCCGCCTATCCGACAGTTCCGCCGCACCAGCGCACAATCAAGTTGGCAATAACATCCACTGCTGTCATTACGTGTTCAATTTCAACATATTCATTTGCGGAATGTGCTGTACGAACATCCCCGGGGCCATATAACACAGTTGGAATTTTGGCATAATTTGTGAACAGGCGTAGATCTGAGCCATAGGTCACTCCTTCCAGCTGCCCTTTATCATTGGTTACAGATTCATGGCAGCCCAGCAGCGTTTTTACCAGAGGGTGCTCAACAGATGTTTGACCTGATTCGAATTGCCCTTCGATCCATTGTACCTTTGGGGGTTCTTTTGCCAGCCATTTATCCTGGCCGGCTGCTTTTCCAATTGCCTCTTCCAGTGCGGTACGGGCTTCGTCGGCACTTTCTCCAGGAAATACACCCAGCCTTCCTTCCGCCATGAGCTTTTCGGGCACGGTCGAGTGCCAGTCACCGCTGCGGATTGTGCCAATATTAATCGGTGCAACCCGATCTGATCTTTCATAATATTGTACATGGAATGATTGGTGCCGGTCCTTTTCCAGCTCCTGAATTACCTGGTGTACCAGTTCAAATTTTTCAATAGCACTGACCCCTTCCCAGCGGGTTGCTGCATGCGTGGCCCTGCCGTGAATCGTTATACTAAATGTAAGAGCACCGGATTGTATAGGGCAGATTCTCAGGGAAGTCGGCTCCAGAATTACAGCTCCGTCAGCAGTATACCCATTTACAATATTAGCCAGTGTGCCGCAGCCACCGGATTCCTCACCTACTACGCTTTGTATCTGTACACTCCCATTAGGGGCAAACCCCAGTTTTTTTAGGATCTCTACGGCAAAGATGCCGGCGCTTAATCCTGCCTTCATATCACAGGAGCCCCGACCGTATATCCTGTTTTTTATCAGAGCACCGGACCAGGGTGACTCATTCCAGTTTTCTGGGGGTCCTGTAGGCACTACATCAACATGCCCATTCAGGATCAGTGATTTTCCAGCCTTTTCATTTTGCCAGTTTCCCAGAATATTGTAGCGGGAATCAGGGGAGTAACCATCATCACAAAACGCTGGGTGTGCTTTGATTTTTTCAAAATGAACAGGGATCCGTTCTACATATAAATCAAGGGAACGTAGTTTATCTGCGATGAGTTTCTGGACTGGACCCTCATTGTCAGCAAGACTGGGTAAACGTACCACTGCCTGGATGAATTCTACAATTTCATCCCGGTGTTGTTTAATAGCGCTGGCGATTTCTGTTTGAATTTCAATCATGTTTTTTTCCAGTAAAAATATAAGGGCAGACCCGCTAGGATTATGCCGGCTCCAACAGCGGCATCCCTAGGCGCTTCCAGTATGGTATTGAAGGTAAGAAAAACAGCAAAAAGTATAAAGATGATGGGAATATAGGGGTAACCAGGTGTTTTATAGGGGCGTTTCATCTCAGGACGTTTTTTCCTTAGTATGATCACTGCAGCGCAGGACATGGCATAAAAGATCCATGATGCGAAAATGATATAAGTGATCAGTTGATTGTATGTTCCGGAGAAGGTCAAAACGCTTGCCCACATCGCCTGGATGACCAGTGCATTTGCAGGAGATTTGAATTTTGGATGAACTTTAGCTGCCTGCTGGAAAAAAAGTTTATCTCTGGCCATGGCATAATTGATCCTGGCACTGGTGAGAATAAAGCCATTATTCGCGCCCAGGAGTGAAATCAGTATAATAATTGAAACCAGCGCCGCCCCCTTTTCACCCAGGAAAATGGATGCAGAATCTGAGGCCACCAGCATTGATGTTCCCATGGCTCCAATACCCAGTGTATAAGTAAAAACAAAGTTTATTAACAGATATATGGATATAACGATGAGCATACAGAATACCAGGGATAAAGGAATATTTCTCCCAGGATTTTTCACTTCTCCGGCTACATAGGTAATAAATATCCAGCCGTCATAGGTCCATAGTACAGAAACCATAGCCAGGCCCAACGGCCCCACAAGGGCGGGGAGCGGCCGATCCGGATAAAATGGCTGAATATTTTCAGCCGAACCGCCATCCATCACCAAGCCTAGGGAAATAATGCCCAGGATAGCACCGATCTTCAAGAGGGTGAATATATTTTGAGCCTTGGCCCCGGATTTTACATCCAGAATATTAATGATGGTTAAAAGGATAACGGATAATATTGCAACACTTTTAATACCCATGGTTGAAAGAGGAAAGAAAAAGCCTAGGTATTCCGAAAAAGCCACCCCCACAGCAGCAATACTGGCGGTATTGATTACGGCAACACATGACCAGCCGTAAAGGTAGCCCCATGCCGGCCCGTAAGCTTCATTTAAATACACGAACTGTCCGCCGGCCCGAGGCATGGCGGCACCCAGTTCTGCGACAGACAGGGCTCCAAACAGGCTGATCAACCCTCCAAAAACCCAGACTGCAAGTATCAAGGATGTGGAGCCGGTGAGCAGGGCAATAGTGGCGGGAACCATAAAAATTCCGGAACCGATAATCCCTCCGGCATTGATCATGGTGGCATCCAGTAAAGTAAGAACACGAGCGAGTTTTGGAGGCTCAGGGCTATTACTCATGGATGAAAAATAAAAAAATTGTTTTGTAAGAAACCTGTTAGATTAGGAATTTTTTTTCCAGAAATCTTCAAGTTCGACGCCCAGCCCGTCTGCAATGCGATTCACATAGGCATAATAAGACGTGATTTGATTAATATCCAGAATAGCGCGGTCATTATATCCCGCTTCCCGCAGCGGAATCAGATCTTCCGCACACATTTCGCCAGGGGTTGTAGTGAGCTTCGCAGCATAATCCAGCATAGCTCGCTGTGCCGGAGTGATATCCGCTTTTTTATAATTGTCTTTTATTTGTTCCACCAATTGGTGATTCTTTGTGGCTCTGAGGAGTCCCTCCTCATGATGCGTGATTCAGTAGTGACATTGATTTAGTGCGGAAACAACCACAGCAATCATTTCCCTGTCTTCCCGCGGAACCGGTGATTTTCCAAACATGACTGTCTTGTAAAGGGCAAGATGGGCATCGAGGGTAGCAGGATTGGCACTGTGGATTTTCATAATGTTATCTACGCCGCCCCAAGGTTCTGTCACTTTTTTATAGAGTCTTTTTAATTCCCCCTTGGCATCTAATTCTGATATCATATTGATCCAGGCCATGGTAATACGTTAAGAAAGGGAACCTTCTACACAAGTGGTTTGGAATCCCCCGCGAATATTGTAAAGAGTGGTGACCATAAGTTGTTCCGTTTCCAATGCAGTCCGCAGGTCAGTATATATGCGCTTGGTTGCTGCTTCCTGGTAGATGCCTACATTTCGGAAACTGATAAAATAATATTTCAGGGATTTCAGTTCCACACATTTTCCACCAGTGGGATGATATTCTATTTTTACATAGGCAATATCCGGCAGACCGCTGAAAGGGCAGACAGCACTGAATTCATCTGTCTCTGTTTTGATATACTGTTCCGGACTGTCAAAATTAAAAATCTCCAGCAACCCCGGGTTGATGTGTGTTTCATCTAAAAAATCAAATGTTTTTCCTTCTGCCTTGGCCATGTCAGTCTCCTTTGTATATGCAGCCGGTGCTATCCGTTTCCCTGATCTCGATCCGGGATAATCCTGGCAGGGCGGGCAGCAGTTTTGCCCAGATCCATTTACAGAGGATCTCGCTAGATGGATTTTCCAGTCCCTCAATGTCATTTAAATAAGAATGATCAATCTGTTTTCCAAGCGGTCCAAATGCGGTATCAATATCTACAAAATCCATGACAAATCCAGTGTGGGTGTTCACATTGCCACTAATTGTAATAGTGATTTTAAAAGAATGGCCATGTACATTTTTACAGGGATGACCATCCGGCAAATTGGGAAGGGAACGCGCCGCTTCAATTGAAAAAGTTTTAAATACGTCCATAGGCGAATTTACAGGTCACACTGAGTTTAACGAAATGCGACATGGGTTTAAAATTCTCATCCATTGGTTGATAGATTCCTGTCCCGTCAGGCTCAACATGACATGCAGCTATGGAATTCCCAATATTTTATGTGTTTGGAGACTCAATTTCCACTTCGGGTTTTTCACCACAAATTCTTTTGATTTTTCAATGTTTTCACCCTGGTTTGGCCCATCCATGGGCTGGATGAAAAAATGATCGAAATCCAGGTCTTGGTATTGCCGGGGATTTATTCCGGACTGGGGGAAAACAATCTTTAGTTCATGGCCTTTTTTTAGGATGAATTCTGCGTTTGCCTTAGGGCTTACACAGATCCAATCAATGCCTTCAGGAGGAATTTTCGTTCCGTTTGTTTCAATCCCAATTTCAAAATCGGACCTGTGAACCGTGGATATGAATTCATCATCCATTTGAAGAAGCGGTTCACCACCCGTGCAGACTAGATACGGTTTTTTCTCATTCTCTGGCCACATTCTTTGAACGGTATCTGCAATTTGAGCGGCAGAGTATTTTCCGCCATAAGGACCGTCCATTCCTACAAAATCCGTATCGCACCAGTAGCAAATTGCAGATTCTCTATCGATTTCGAATCCTGTCCAAAGATTACAACCCGTGAATCGAAGAAATACGGCAGGCCGGCCTGTATGGTACCCTTCGCCCTGTTGTGTAAAATAGATCTCCTTGATGGTATACATATTCAATCTGGATAGTTCAGGGGATCAGGAATGCCCGCTTCCTTGAATCCTTTTAAACGTAAAATGCAGGCGTCGCAGTGTCCGCAGGGGGCACCAGTTTCCTGCGGATCATAACAGCTGAAGGTCAATCCATAATCCACGCCTAGTTTGGTTCCTGATTTTATGATCTCTGCTTTGGTCATGTTAATCAAGGGTGTATGAATATGAAAATTTTTTCCTGAGACACCAGCTTTCGTGGCCAAGTTTGCGGTTCGCTCAAATGATTCAATATATTCCAGGCGGCAGTCGGGGTAGCCGCTATAATCCAGGGCGTTCACTCCAATAAAAATATCGAAAGAATCCAGGGTTTCTGCTCGGGCCAGGGCCACGGAGAGCAGGACCGTATTCCGGGCAGGAACATAAGTTGCAGGAATATTAGCCATCTCTGATTCAACCCGGTCCTTAGGCACTTCAATATCATCTGTTAAAGCTGAACCGCCGAATTGAGCCAGATCAATATCCAGCACAGAATGTTTTTCAATATCAAGAGACAGAGCAACATCTTTCGCCGATTGCAATTCAAAGACATGGCGCTGACCGTAATTTACTGTCAGGGCAAATAAGTCGAATCCCTGTTTCCTGGCAATTGCCAGACAGGTGGTGGAATCCAGCCCGCCGGACAGAAGGATAACTGCTCTTTTCATCCTTAAACTGTTCGTTGCTTAAAAGACCAGGTAAACTCGAATTCAGCCACAGTTTCCCCGGCTTCGTTTTTACCAATGGATTTTACAGTTGTTACCGCCGCTTCGCCTGTTTCCAGGGCCTGGACAACGGCCTGTCTTAATTTTTCACCTTCCTGGCAGGTGAAAATGGTAGTTCCGGTTGCTTTCTTTAGAAAGCGGGCATTAAGACCGGTAATAATTACGGCAACACTGGGCTGGATGCCAGTGATAAACAACAATGCATATAAACCAGTGCTGAGTTCCGCGGCCATACTTAAGACAGCAAAATAAGTGGATCGAAATGGGTTTTTAGTTATGAAACTGAGTCGGGTACTTACCTTGGAAACATGTTCATCGATGTGCACAATTTTCAACCCGGCAAAAAATGCCAGCGGCAGTTTAAAAAAAGAAACTGTTTTAAATAAGAAGCGGCTGTTATAACGCTTCAATAATTTTTTCTGTTCGGTATTCATTCTAAGATTCAAGAGATCAGGAAGGTGGATAATTCATTTTCTGTCTATGGAATTTAGGTGTGCTTTTTTATTTATTCATAGCCATGCGAACTTCTCCGGCAATGGCCAGTGCATGGGGAGTATCGCTGTGAATACAGATAGTTTGAGCTTCAATTTCCAATTCACTGCCGTCCACTGCAATAACTTTTCCTTTCGCAATTAATTTGGCCTGTTTTGCCGCCTGTGCCGGGTCTGTGATCAGAGCATCGGGGAATTTTCGGTTGCGCAGACTGCCGTCCGTTTCATATGTACGGTCTGCAAATGCTTCCCCCATCACCGTCAGCCCCATCTCGGCAAATACATCCAGCATGACGGAACCGGACAAACCCATTACCGGTAATTGCGGATTCACCTGCAGTACAGCTGCGCCGATAGTGCGGGCTACAGCTCTGTCCTGGGCAGCACGATTGTAAAGGGCGCCATGGGCTTTTACATGGGACAGGGCCAGACCCTGACCTTCAGTAATATCCGCCAGCAGCTGAATCTGGTCACGAATTGTTGCCAGCAGTTCACCTGCATTCATTTCCAGATCCACTCGACCAAAATTTTCGCGGTCAGGATAGCCGGGGTGGGCACCCACATTCACTCCCTTTGTCTTGGCGATCCGGGTTGTCTCTTCCATCATGTCTTCTTCACCGGCGTGACCGCCGCAAGCCAGATTGATGGAAATCACATAATCCATCAGGTTTTCATAAAGACCATTAGCCAGAAATTCGGGGTATTCCCCCATATCACTGTTGATATCCATCATTGTCTTGTGTGTGTTAATTTTTCCACAAAGGACTCCTGTTTAAGCCGTAGAGCCTCAGCTTCCTTCATGGTAACCAGTTGAAATTGAAATTTATCCCCCGGTTTAAGCTGCCCGACTTTACAGATATCTGCGGTGATAACGTTGGCAATTTTGGGATAGCCCCCGGTGGTTTGGTGGTCAACAAAGGAAATAATGGGCCTGCCGTTACCTGGAACCTGAACCGCGCCAAGGGGAATCCCTTCGGTGGTAATTTGTTGGGCAGTGAGGGAATGAATTGCCGGTCCTGTTGTTCGCAGCCCCATGCGGTCAAAGGCCTGGGAAATTGTATATGGTCTCTCCTGCAGTGCTTTCCAGGCTGCAGAGTCAAACCAATCGTGCTGCAGCCCTCTGGTGATGCGCAGGATTGATCTGTCCAGTTGAATCGTTTGATTCAATGTTATGCCTGCTGCCTTTTGATCTGGATCACCAATATTTATTTCTTGTCCTTTCTGCAATATCCCGCCGTCGAGTCCCCCAATTTTGGTCATAATATGCGTGGAATGGCTACCCAGTTGAGGTGTTAATAGAAAACCGCCCTGCACCGCCAGGTAACAGCGTGCCCCATCCCGGGTGGGGCCGATCGTAAGCTTAGCACCTTTTTTTATATGACAGGCTTGATAGTAGGGGAATTCTTTTCCATCTATTTGTGCAGGGAATAAACTGCCTGCCAGGGCGATACAGGCATCCTGCTGGAATAGGTATTCCCCGCCGATGATGGTCATCTCCAGCGCAGATTCATGTTCGGGATTGCCCACGAGCAGGTTGGCCAGCCGGAGGGAAAGAGAGTCCGCTGCGCCGGCAGCTGAGATTCCCAGGTGTGCATATCCTTTACGGCCAAGGTCCTGCACGGTAGTCTGCAGACCCGGCCTTATTACCATTACATTCATGATTGGTGGGACCTCAGGCGTTCATATTCATCCAAGTCAATTGCGTGAAATTGAATGCGGTCACCCATACGCACGAGGCTGGTTCCTGGATGATTTTTTTTCAATAGTTTCAGGGGTGTTCTGCCAATGAGGTTCCAGCCTCCTGGTGTGGGCAGCGGATAGATACCGGTCTGTTTTCCGGCAATGCCCACAGACCCCACGGGTACGGTTTTGCGTGGGGAATCCAGGCGGGGTGTTGCCAGTGTTTCATCCATGCCCCCCATGTATGGGAACCCGGCGGAAAAACCGATAAAATGGATCAGATAGCTGCCTGAAGTGTGGCGTTTAATTACTTCATCCCTGCTGTACGCTGTATGCCGCATCACACGTTTAAGGTCCAGGCCCAGTTGCGGATTGTAGCATACGGGGATTTCAATCTTGCGCTGTTCAATGCCTTGGTCAAAACGGATCGATTTTCCAATCGTTTTCAGCAGATCAATACTTTTATCAAGGCGTGTGGTATTACTTAGCCGTATCAGTATTGAGTTGTAGCCAGGGGAAATACTGGTGATTTCGTTTACTGGATTTTTAAGGAGATATTTGGTAAAAGACAAAACCTGCAGATGTAAATTTTCTGAGATCCCATCTCCAAATTTTATTAGGATAGTATTATCGGAAGCAGGGATGAAATCAGGGTCTAAGGCAAACATTTTTAATTGAAATAACTGTATAACCAGGTAGTGTTAAAGGAAAAACTTCATATAATAGCAGTAAATTAGTTTTGCCAGTTTATCCTAAGAAGTAAAAGTATGTTCTCGTTTTAATGAAAAATTATTTTCAGCCATGAAACTCCGTTTACTATTCATTTGTTCTTTAGGTGCAGCCCAGAATCTTTACCAGGGAGAGATCACTTTTGACTACAGCGGCACTGTCAATGGATCATTTTCGTCTACTGTTCAAGATTCAATTACAGCCGGCTTTGCTTTCAATCAGGAGGGGACGGATACATCTTACTTCATTATGGCGGCAATTACGGAACAGGAAGATGGGGGATTTGATCTGTTTTTTACCCTTCTGCAGGACACAACATTTCCTGTCCAGCCGCGGACATGGAACATCCCGGGACAGGGTGATCTGGAAAATCCCCTAAGCCTGGAAACCATTGTTGTTTTTATGCCGGGTCTGGATTCAGCTTTTGTGACAGAATTGTTTGCCGTATTTACAGATACTACGGGCGGAGATTCTCTGAATCTGGATACATTATTAACAGGATTGTTTCTTGGACTGTCCAGTAATTTGTACTTGGGGCTTGCCGGTGAAATGGAAATTTCGGAGGTAACAGATTCAACACTTGTTGGCGGATTTTATGCAACGCTGATTAAACCGGAAATTCATATTCCGCCTCACATGGTGATGATAAATAATGGCGGATTTGTTTTCAGTACAACTTCTTTACCAGTACTTACAGTAAAATCTAAACCAAAGGTACCGGAAAAAATGATGCTGTTCCCAGCCTACCCTAATCCTTTTAACCCGGTCACGGCCATTCGGTTCTCAATCGAGACATATAGCAATGGGTCTCTGCGTATTTTTGATATAACCGGCCGGATGGTAGAATCTCTTATTAATAAACCCTTTTCCCCGGGAGAATATGAAATTGAATGGTATGCCGGCGGACGCCCAAGCGGTGTTTATTTTGCTGTGCTCCAGACCGGGAATTTTGTGAAATCAACAAAACTGGTTCTTATGAAATAGTGGCTGAAGTACAATTAACCCACCATGAAATAGTCAATGACCTGCTTCTTTTGCAATGGAGTGATGAATCGGAACATGCGCTGCCCTTAGCATTACTAAGAGAGAATTGCCCCTGTGCAGCCTGTGCCGGAGAAAAAGATGTATTTGGGAATGTTTATAAAGGACCGGCTAAGGCGTTAACTGAGACCAGTTATGAAATTACAGGTATCCAGCCAGTGGGATATTATGCCCTGCGGCCTTTCTGGAAAGATGGACACAATACAGGGATATTTTCTTATGATCTATTGTTTTCTTTAGCCAACCAATGGAATTCTTAATCGATTTCTAAAAAAATAATTGAATTATATTCCGAGCCAAATTAAATGAAAATAATAATTATCATTCTCTTTTTATCCCTCGGAATTTGCAGGGAAGTCGAATTTAAGGAAATCCAATTATCGGGTCTGATCACAGATAAAAAGCAGGAAATATCAGGTCTGGAATGGTATCAGGACAATCTGGTCTTGCTGCCGGAAAATCTGGGCGGATTTGTATATATGATTCCAAAGGAAAGAATTAAGAAACAGCTCAGAAGCGCCACACCTGAACCCATAGAACCCAGGCAGGTGTCATTTAAAACGGCTGATTATTCAAAAATAATCCCAGGTTTTCAAGGATTTGAAGCAATCGCATTCAAGAATGAATTTGTGGCAATTACCCTGGAAGCGAAAAATGATAAAGAAATGCATGGTTACTATGCCTGGGGGACCATTAATCCGGAATCGTTTGAAATTATGATACCGGAGAAAAATCTGTTGGAACTGCCTGTACCGGTACAGGTGAAAAATTTCACATTTGAGTCGCTGTTAATCCATGAGGATAAAACCATAGTTTATTTTGAAGCCAACGGCAGAAACCTTAGAGAAAGCGCCTGGCAGTATACCGTATCACTGGCTGATCAGAAAGTAGAGAAAATTGATCATCCTTTCATCGAATACCGCATCAATGATGTCACCAGGCTGGACAGGCTCAAAAAATTCTGGGCCATTAATTATTTATGGCCAGGGGATCGGAAACTGCTTAAACCTGCGAATGACGCGGTATTTGAACATCATCGCAAAGGGTTATCGCATTCCAAAATTGACGGCGTGGAACGTCTTGTTGAATTCCAGATCGATAATGGGCAGATCAAAATGACGAACAGGTCACCGATCCAGCTCGTCCTCAAAGAAAAAGAATCAAGGAACTGGGAAGGTATTGTTCGTATGGATAAAAGGGGCTTTCTCATCGCTACAGATAAATATCCCCGGATGATATTGGGTTTTGTCCCACTGAATTAAATGAAAAAACATTGCCTGTTATTATTTTTTATAACCCTTTTTTATTTATCATGTGGACAGGGCCAGCAGGATGCCTATGTTCTGCTTATTTCTTTTGATGGTTTCCGGGCGGATTACCTGGTCAGGTACAATACACCGAACTTCGATACATTCATAAAAAACGGTGTAGGTGCTGTGGGGATGAAACCCTCCTTCGTCACCAAAACATTCCCGAACCATTACAGCATTGCCACAGGCATGTATGCTGAAAACCACGGGTTGGTGGGAAATCATTTTTATGATCCTGTGCTGGATGAAAATTATACTATGAGTGACCGGTCTAAGGTGGAGGATCCAAAATTCTATGGCGGGGAACCGATCTGGGTCACGGCAGAAAAACAGGGTGTCAAAACAGCATCTTATTTCTGGGTGGGCTCAGAAGCACCTATCAAGGGTGTCTATCCCAGCAGGTGGAAACGATACGATCATGATTTTCCATTCGAGGCAAGGATTGATTCTGTGGCTGACTGGTTTTCTCTGCCAGTCAGTGAAAGACCCAGACTCTGTTTATTATATTTTCATGAACCGGATGGTGCAGGTCATGATTTTGGCCCTGAAAGTCCCGAGACAGGACGAATGGTAACTCATATGGATTCTATTTTTGGTATTATTGTTGAAAAAATGAGCAATCTTGATATTTATCCACAGTTGAATATTATCGCAGTCTCCGATCACGGCATGGCAGAGATCAGTTCTGATCGAACGGTGAATTTGTCAGACTATATCGATATAGGAACCGTCATTCAGGAAGGTTCTGGCCCCTACGCCATGCTGTACAGTGAAAGCGAAGGGGAAGTTGAAAAAGCAGTGGTTGCATTAAAAAAAGCACCCCATATTTCTGTGTTCTTAAAACAGGAAATTCCGGACCGGTTTCATTTTAAAAATCATTATCGCATCAAGGATGCACTGCTACTGGCTGAGGAGGGCTGGTATATCAAAAACCAGGCCATCAGCAGTTCTGATACTGCCGGCGCGTATGTACCCGCGGGAGGCACCCATGGTTATGATAATATTTTAATGAGCATGCACACTCTTTTTGCCGCAGGAGGACCGGATTTTCAAAACGGGATAATTTCCGAACCATTTGAAAATATTCATTTATATCCAATGATTGCTCATATACTGGACATTGAACCCAATCCCGAAATTGACGGGAAAATTGATAATATCAGGCACCTGCTCAGATAATGAAAATTAAATACCTGGTTTTGGTCTTTATTTTGCTATCGCAATCGCTGCTTGCATGGGGCAACACGGGACACCGGATCGTGGGGGAAATAGCTGAAACCTATCTCACCAAAAATGCCAAAATGCAGATCAAAAAACTCATTGGTCACCATGACCTTTCCAGGATCAGCAATTGGGGAGATGAAATTAAAGCAGATCCTGAATGGGATCATGCCTGGGACTGGCATTATTGTACAATTCCCGATGGGGAAGAATATGAGCCGGGGAAGTATAGAGGCCAGGCCATTGAGAAAATAAATGAATTTATTGGAACCCTGAAAAACACCGCATCAACCAAGGAAGAAAAACAAATTGCCTTAAAATTCCTGGTGCATTTAACCCAGGATCTTCATCAGCCTCTCCATGTTGGCAATGGGAAAGATAAAGGCGGGAATTCCATAAAAGTTAAATGGTTTGGCGAATTGACAAACCTGCATAGTATCTGGGATACAAAATTAATAGAGCATCAAAATTTGAGTTATACGGAATATGCAAATTATTTGTTGCTCGACGTGAATTACAGCGAGATTCGTAAATGGCAGGGAGATACTGTTATGGACTACATTAATGAGTCCAAAAATTTTCGAAACCATTGTTACGACTATTCTGGAGATAATTTGAAGTGGGAGTACATCTATAAAAACAAAGAATTGGTTGAATTGCGTCTGCTCCAGAGCGGAGCTCGATTGTCTGGCGAATTAAACCGGATATTTAAATAGTTTATTTTGCTTTGCCCTGGGCTGCCACCGCATCCATGGCTGCCTGGATCGCCTCCTGGTCACCTAGATAATAATGTTTGATGGGCTGCAGTTTCTTATCCAGTTTGTACACCAGGGGTACACCGGTAGGAATATTCAGGCCTACAATCTTATCATCAGATACATTATCTAAATATTTAACCAGAGCCCGCAGTGAATTTCCGTGGGCGACGATTAAAACACGCTTGCCTGATAGGATATCAGGTTTAATAACTTCATGCCAGTAAGGTAAAAACCGCTCAACAGTATCCTGCAAACACTCTGAGGCCGGGAGGCCTTTGGCATCAAGGTCCCGGTATTTCTCATCGAATCGCGGATGTCTTTCATCCTCCAATTCCAGCCTAGGGGGCGGCGTGCCGTAGCTCCTGCGCCAGATCAAGACCTGTTCATCTCCATATTTCTCAGCAGTCTCTGCCTTGTTTAAGCCCTGCAAAGCTCCATAGTGCCGTTCGTTCAGCCGCCAGTTATAATGGATCGGTATTTTTGAAACACCCATTTCACTCAGGCAGATTTCCATGGTGCGAATGGCCCGCATCAGAACAGACGTGTGCACTACATCAAATTCGTAGCCACCCTCTTTAAGAAGCTGGCCGGACAGCCGAGCTTCCATTTCCCCTTTTTTTGTCAAGTCAACATCGGTCCATCCCGTGAACCGATTTTCCAGGTTCCATTCACTTTCACCGTGGCGCAATAAAACCAGTTTATACATTTTGTTTTTTCTCGGTTATTTACGGCGCTGAACTTCTCAATCTCAATTTTTTGACAAAAGGTTTTTTTCTGTAGATTTCCATTATGTGCGGACGAAAGACATTGACCTGTGATATGCAGTCTATCATTGAGGAATTGGCCATTGGAGAATGGGAAGACCCTGATAACTATACCCCCAGCTATAATATTGCTCCGGCACAATTCTCACCCATATTGATCCGGGAAAATGATTCCCGTATTGTCAGACCTATGAAATGGGGACTTATTCCCAGCTGGTCCAAAGATGAAACTATGGGTGCAAAATTGATCAATGCCCGTTCGGAAACGTTACTGGAAAAGCCTTCCTTCCAGAACCTGGTGCCCCGCAACAGGTGTGTAGTTATTTCCGATGGTTATTATGAATGGCAGCGCAGGGGCAGCGCCACGAAGCAGCCTGTGTATATTCATCACCCCCGGGGCAGGCTTCTGCCGATGGCCGGTCTATGGTCTGCCTGGACATCCTCCGCCGGAGATGAATTGTTGACCTACACCGTGATCACCACTGTGCCCAAGAAAAGCATTGCCCATGTCCACACCCGCATGCCTGTGATCCTGCATTCCGGGGACCTTGATACCTGGCTGGGCAGCGACCAAAACCCGGTTCATGCAGCTAGCAACCTGCTGGTTCCGTACAGGGGAGATCTGGGTTTTCACCCTGTTTCGACTATGGTGAATTCGCCGCGTAATAATTCCCCGGACTGCATACGTCCCATTACTGACAGTTCGACCCTGGATATGTTCTGAGTTATTGTTAGGTAACTACATCCCCGAAAATAAAAAACTAACAAATATTCTTTTGTACCTATAGGACATTGTCCAGAAATTCCGGGGCTAGTAATCTTGGGTAGATTATAATCTTACAACACCAAACAAGGAGAATACACATGAATCGTTCTATGCGATCTCTGGGATTTATTTTTATTTTAACAATATCCTCATTCCTTTTTGCGCAGATGACCGTATCCGGTACCGTTACCGATGCTGCTACCGGTGCAGCCCTGGCGGGTGCCAATGTGGTTG
>Ga0208766_1000351_pt1 | contig 25593 bp, 17 predicted proteins | sample ETN01SmetaG_3_FD_185792 | JGI IMG/M metagenome (GOLD analysis project Ga0208766, IMG submission 185792) | Marine microbial and viral communities from oxygen minimum zone, Eastern Pacific Ocean - ETNP2014F12-01SV263 (SPAdes) (version 2) | ecosystem: Environmental > Aquatic > Marine > Oceanic ... | reverse complement strand
CCGATCGGGATCATGTGTATCTTGCCATTGAGAATAATTGCATAAAAGTCAATGCAAGGTCGGGGAAAACCGAAACAGAATTTAACTGCCCAAAAATTGACGATGACCATGACTACAATTGGGGGTATGTTGCCACAACTGACGGAGTCCTATTCGGCTCATGTGTCCGTTCCGGAAACTTTTATACTGAAGGACGAGGGCCGTGGTATGATGACTCCGGCTTTAATAATGCCGAGGATAGCCACAAGGTATTGAGCGATTGTCTTTTTGCCGTTGATTTTGCCGGGAGCAGTCAGGCATGGAAATATAAAGGGGTGATCGTCAATTCGACCATCGCAATAGGGGGCGATTTAGTTTACTTCGTTGAAAACAGAAAGCCAAAGGTCCTAGAGGATAATTCACGTAGATTAAGCGGAGGCAAGGAGTGGATGGAGTTATATCTTGTTGCCTTGGATGTGAAGACAGGGAGGGCGGTCTGGGAGAAAGAAATGGAATTCGAACAAAGGACTCCAGTGTTCTTTTCGACCTACAAAGAGGGTACCTTGATCGTACTGCGTTCTTCCGCGAAGTCATTTGACCTTAGGGCGATTGATGCTAAAACGGGTAAATCACTCTGGAATCGTGATCATGGCTGGGAAAACAACCATCACGGGGCGCATCGGCGACATCCTGTGATTATAGGAGATGTAGTCTATCAACAACCCCGTGCGTATGACTTGAAAACAGGCGAGGAGAAATGGTCCACCAGCAAAGTAGGAGTGGGGGGGAATTGTGGGACCCTATCAGCGTCTTCTAGCATGCTGTTTTCGCGTTTAAGCAACTACCCGGGTTTTATTGATTTGGGGCAGGGAATGAATAAGGAAAATTTGGTGGAAATCACTCGGCCAGGGTGCTGGATCAACATTATCCCTGTTGGTGGGATGGTTCTCGTCCCCGAAGCTGGATCAGGGTGCAGCTGCGAATATACAATTCACGCATCCATGGGCTTCCTCCCAAGAAAAGATTGACTTTATACTAAAGGATCATGCCCTAGGGGAACAAAGTCAGGATGTCATAGAAAAAGTAAAAAAACATATAAAAATAGCAGCCGTGATTTTTATAACAAACATGATCACCAACCATAGCTTCGTGAGCATTACCTAAATTTATGAATGATCCAAAGCAGGGATTTGTTAACTACGAAAAAGTAGATTCCGAATATTTTTCCAAGCGAGGGTTAAAGCGCTACGCCGGTGTATGGTCGCTCTGGGCATTGGGAGTTGGTGCGGTGATATCGGGCGATTTTGCTGGTTGGAACCTGGGAATACAATATTCCGGTTTTGGGGGATATCTGGTCGCCATGTTCATAGTCACCCTGATGTATCTCGGCTTGTGTTATTCGATCGCAGAAATGTCCCCTGCACTGCCCCACACCGGAGGGGCCTACTCTTTTAGTAGGACGGCCATGGGCGTATGGGGCGGGTTTCTAACCGGCCTGGCTGAAAACATGGAGTACGTGGTTACTACCGCCGTCGTAGTTTACTTCATGGGAGAATTTCTGGCTGACATCTTCGAAACACCCGATTCGTTTCGGCCTGTTTGGTGGGCGGTCATGTATATAATTTTTATAGGGATCAACATATGGGGAGTTGAGGCAACCTTTCGATTCACAGTAGTGATAACTTTTTTGGCCCTTGCCATCCTGATAATCTTCTACGTCGGAGTCCTATTCACAGGCAAATTTAACTTTGACTTGACTATGAATATCGAACCGGCCCCTGGTAACTCAAAGTGGCTTCCGTTTGGATTTAAGGGGGTCGCACTTGCCCTGCCCTATGCCATATGGCTTTACTTGGCGATTGAGCAACTCCCGCTCGCGGCGGAGGAGGCAACCGATGTTAAAAAAGACATGCCCAAAGGGATCATTCTGGGATTGGTAACCTTGATTATCACAGGCCTAGGGGTGGTTTTCCTTAACGTCGGAATCGGTGAGGGAGCGAAATTCTTTGGGAGTGAAACAGAAGATCCATTACTGGAGGGATACAAGGTTGTATTTGGAGAAGGCCCAGCAACCAAGTTCCTAGGTCTACTGGCAGTGGCCGGATTGATTGCAAGTTTTCACACGATCATCTTTGCCTATGGTAGAAACATCTATTCCCTTTCTCGGGCCGGTTATTTCCCCAAATGGCTTTCTGTCACCGGCGAAAAACGAAAAACACCACACGTGGCGCTTATATCCGGAGGCGTAGTCGGATTTTTAATTTTGTTGACCATGTTTTTTACCGGGGGAGCAGATGCAGCGTTCGGCAAGACCATTCTTTCGATGGCGGTTTTTGGAGCGGTCATTGCATACGCCATGCAGTGTCTGGCTTTTATAATGCTCCGGGTAAAATTTCCAAACATTGAAAGGCCCTACCGAAGTCCATTGGGAATACCGGGTGCGGCAATCGCACTCATCATATCACTCGCGACATTATATTTTTTGTTTTTGATTAAGGAGAACCTTTACGGAGTTGTTGGCATGGCAGTCTGGTTTCTTGTTGGAGTGATATACTTTGCTGCATACGGAAGGCATCGCTTGGTGTTTTCGCCGGAGGAGCAATTTGCTTTAACCCAGATTAATGAGGCGCAGCGTGATTTGAAAGCTGAGGAATCCAAATAAAGGTCTAACCATTTCGAAAAGGCGTTAAAGGACTCAGCCCTATCGTGTTGGTTGCATTTGGCCAAGCTTCACTCGTTCGCCGCTCCCGGTGTGGCCACCCCCTTGCTGAAGTGGCCTTTGGCGTCTGGTAGACGGCGGTACGCCGAGTCAGGGCCAAGCTTCGCAGTCTTCACTTCGTCCAGAATCGAATTGCCGGCGTTGTCGCTGTCGATGAGCTGAATCGTCTCACCGTCCTTCGCCAACTTGAAATTGGCGTGGAGGCCCTCCTTGGCCTTGCTGTCTTCGTCGGCCCAAACAACCAGACGGCCATCGGCTGCGATTTTGGTGCCCTTCGGGAACTTCCATTTGCGCGGGTTCTTTTTGCTGTCGGTCAGGAATTTACCGGATAAGTCGACCTCACTGCCAGATGTGTTCGCGATTTCAATGTAGTCGTCGAAGTCGCCCTGTGGATCCTTGGCAACCGCTTGGTTTTCAGAAACAACCTCGTTGATCGTCAACACTGATTGTTTGGCCTTGGGAGCTTTGACCCGAAAGGATTGCGGCTTGGCCTCGGCATGGGTAGGATAAAAATCGGAGGTCATCACCTCCCCACCAGAACGGGCCTCAACATAGTAGCGAATCTTTTTGCCGGCGAGCTGTGCAGGGATATTTGCGGTGAACACACCGTTGCCCGCTTGGCCGTTCGGCTGCATGGGCACCTTGCTGTAAGGCTCGTTTTTGCCGTCTGAAAACCAGAGAACGACCGTTTTGGCTAAGGCTTCGCCTGTTGTTTCGACGATGATTTGCGTGGAATTGGTCGACTTGGCTTCGTCGAGTTCGGTCACGGAGACAATCTTGGGTGCTGGAAGATCTACCTCCGGATGGGATAGCAGATACTCGCGGCGACCCTCGGTGAACGGTTTTAGACCAAGCTTGGTTCGTCGCCCGTCGGAGCTTGTTTCCATCAATCCTTTTTCAAAAGCCTCGAAAGAACTGTGTTTGCGGACGTCCTTCTTAACTTCGTCCCTGATTAGGGCCGCGTATCTTTCAACGAGGGGGCCGATTTTGTCCCAGTTAATCCATTCCTCAGTGATCGTCTTGAGGTGGTGCCGATAACGTGCCTTAAATTGCGGTACTTGGAAAAGCTTATACATGAGCGGTCGGTCGGGGTTGTCGGCATTGTAAAATGGCTCAAGCTTTGGACCGCGCAGTCCGGATGGCATTCCGGGGCCACCGGGGATGTTCATCACCTCGTTCCCATCGTGTTGGAGCAAATGGAAGCGCCCATCCGGATCGAGGTATAGATTGTAATCACTTCCTCGCGTGAAATACCCCTCATCTTGAAAAACGCACTCGAGAGCCAGTGACCACATAGCGCTGTCGATATCAAACCGGCCATTTAATTTTTCTGGCAAATCTTCGACAGGGGTTTTATCCAGCAGTTTAGTGAATTGCTCCAATTCTTTCCAAGCTGCTTCTTTACCTTCCGTCCGTTGCTGAAAACCAGTGTAATCTTCCCTTTTCTCACCTGGATAACGGAGATTGCCGCTGCCTCCACCGCCTGCCCCGATCTTCCAGCGCACACCGCCGCGTGTCCCGAAATTATCCTCAAGGAAATCCTTATTGAACTGCTGAATGTGCGAGTAGATGCCCCAGCTTTCGCCATTGATCACCACCTTGATGAAGTTTCCCTTGAAGGCAGGGATGTAATTGCGTGCTACGTGAGAATAAATGACCTCACGCATGAATGTTGGGTCCGAGTTGGCATTGAGCAGATTGAGAGTTTTATAGCCGAGCAGCTTTTGGTCCCTGTGTTTGTGATCGACGTAGAGATTCATCGACCGTTTTAAGTCGGGGGATACGGAGAAGTACGAGGAGTTACCGCGAAACTTTAGGCCAACGTTCTTGTAGAGTTTGCCGTCTACGGTCAAGTCAGCCGGCACTGCAACATCGGTCCGGTAGAAGGCCTCCATCTCCTCCTTCCACTCATCGTCCTTGAACTTAATGAACAACGTCCGGAGTGTGCCCTCGTCGTATAGCTTGGTGCCGAGATCGTTGTCATTACCCGGGACAAGCTGTTCGGCTTTTGAAAAGTCGCGCGGTTCGGGTGCGGGACGGTTTCCCCTAGAAGACGGCCGTCCTCCACGGTCTCCGTCAGGACGGGGCGGGCGGGCGCCACGCTGGCCCCGATCGCTGCCGCCATCGCTCTTGCGTTGTTCCTCTAAATATTTTCTTGCTGCGGAACGCTCTGCCTTATCAAGAATTCCATCATCATCCTTGTCGAACTTTGGGATCAACTTGACTCTTTGCCCGCGGCGGGAACCTCCCCTTCCCCCGCCCCCGCGGCTGCGACCCCCGCGGTCAGGCGACGGGCCGGCTGTGCGACCGGTTGCGACCGGTTGACCATCAGGTCGACGCCTTCCATTGGAAAAGGCACTGGGTCGACCGCCGTTCCGGAATGACTCTCGAGCGGCTTCACGTTCTCCTTCATCCAGTTCGCCGTCTTTGTTTTTATCAAATCGTTCTAGAATTTGTTTACGCTGTGCCTCGCGGTTTGGACGTTCGCCACGTCCTGGTCCGCCGGCGGGTTGCGCAGATAGACTCGCATTTGTTGAGGCCATCAGGGTCAACGTGAGAATTAATTGAAAGCATTTAGTTTTCATTTGAAAATTATCTAAGCCCATAACCATGTGGGGGTAGGAAATACGGGTGAAACCGGCTAAATGGTTACAGATTTTGAAATAAATATCCGCCCTACACTGTCAACTATCCTACAGGAGGCTATCAGCTACAGATTGCCTTTGGCCTGAGATTGTGTTGCATTCGGTGGCCTCGCTACAAGGCAGGAAATTTATTAGAATATTTAATTTATGTCACAAACAGACACCAAAAGTACTTGGGAAAGATTTAAACGCTTTCACTCAGAATTTCCGTCCATTGGCTTGGGTATAGACATCAGTCGAATGAATTTCACTGAAGATTTTCTTGAGCAGATCAAGCCGCGCTTGGCTAAGGCACAAAAGGCGATGATTCAGCTCGAGGCAGGCGCCATCGCCAATCCGGACGAAAATCGAATGGTTGGCCATTATTGGCTCCGTAATTCTGCGACGGCTCCCACGGAGGAAATCAGGCAGGCAATCGATCAAACATTAGAGAGCATCAAAAGATTCTCAGACAAGATTCACAATGAAGAAATAAAAGGCGCATCAGGATTATTTAGGCACTTTATAGTCATTGGCATCGGAGGCTCGGCGCTGGGTCCACAATTCGTTTCACGCGCATTGAAGCAGCCGGGAGAAGATAAAATGACTCCTTGGTTTATCGACAATACTGATCCTGATGGGATAGACCTAATCAAGTCGAAATTAGCTAATTTATTAGGTAAAACGCTGGTTATAGTGATTTCGAAATCTGGCGGAACAAAGGAAACGCGCAACGGGATGCTTGAAATGCAGTCCGCATATCTCGCAGCTGGACTGAACTTTTCCGAACATGCAGTGGCTGTCACAGGCGAAGGTAGCAACCTAGCTAAGATAGCGGAGACGGAAGGTTGGATTCAGAGATTCCCGATGTGGGACTGGGTTGGAGGGCGGACCAGCGAAACTTCCGCGGTAGGATTGCTACCCGCTGCCTTGCAGGGATTCGAGATAGATGAATTACTTCGAGGAGCAGCGGCTTGTGACTGCGAGACTCGAAACAAATCGTTCGAAAAAAACCCAGCCGCTCAACTTGCCGCCATGTGGTATTACGCCGTTGAAGGCCGCGGCTCCAAGGACATGGTGATTCTACCTTATAAAGACAGACTGGAGTTGTTTTCAAAATACCTTCAGCAACTTATCATGGAATCACTTGGTAAAGAACTCGACCTTGACGGAAAACCGGTCAACCAAGGTATCTCGGTTTACGGTAACAAGGGATCGACGGATCAACATGCCTACGTTCAACAGCTGCGTGAAGGAGTACACAATTTTTTTGTGACCTTCATTCGGGTGCTGCAGGATCGCGAAGGAAGCTCGATCGAAGTCGAAAATGGGCACACGTCCGGAGACTATCTTGATGGTTTCTATCAGGGAACCCGAGATGCACTTTATAACAACAGTAGAGAATCGATAACATTAAGCATTACAAATGTAGACGAATATAGCACAGGGGTACTGGTGGCTTTATTTGAAAGGGCTGTCGGTTATTATTCTGACTTAATTAATGTAAACGCATACCATCAGCCGGGAGTTGAAGCAGGTAAAAAAGCGGCTGGAGAAGTCATCAAGCTACAAGCAATAATAGTAGATTTCATTAATGAAAATAAACAAAAAGCGCATACAGCAGGTGATATTGCAGCAGGCTTAAACATTTCAGGTAGAGAAGAAGATGTGTATCTGATTTGCCAGCATCTTTCTGCCAATCCAGATCGAGGGATCAAAAAAGCATTTACGAATATCTGGCACGAGTCGACCTTCCAAAGAGGCTAAGACATGTTTCTTTACCCAAAGAAATATGACGTACTGGTTATTGGTGCGGGGCACGCAGGGATAGAAGCTGCCCTCGCTTCCGCCAGGATGGGTTGTCGAACATTATTGCTTACAATGAACGCTGACACTATCGGTCAGATGTCATGCAATCCGGCGATAGGCGGCTTGGCGAAGGGTCATCTTGCTCGCGAAATAGACGCATTTGGAGGCGAGATGGGAAAATGCGCAGACATGACAGGACTGCAGTTCCGTATGCTTAACACAAAGAAAGGTCCAGCGGTTCGTGCCCCTCGCGCCCAGTGCGACAAGAAGGCTTACCAGTTCAGAATGAAATGGATTTGTGAACGTCAAGCAAATCTCGACATCAACCAAGGCCAAGTAACTCGACTGGTCTACAAATCAGATAAAGTAACAGGGGTCGAGACGACTATGGATGTCCGATACGAAGCGACTACCGTGGTGATCACTACCGGAACTTTTTTAAAAGCCCTAATGCATATCGGCAGCCACAAGCAGAGCGGCGGTAGAATTGGCGAAGGGGCTATTAATTCGTTTTCCGATTCTCTCCGTTCTGTTGGTTTGGAACTCGGACGACTAAAAACAGGTACTCCACCAAGACTCTTAAAGAGGAGCATCGATTTCACAAAGACGGAGATACAAGCTGGAGACGAGCCAATCCCATACTTTAGTTTTTGGAAAGAGGATTTGTTCCACGTGGAACAAACGCAAGCTGGGCGGAATACTATATGCGACGCTGAGAAGAAATATTATCCCGGATCCATTTTAGATCGTATTGATGGGCAGTTACAGTGCCACATCACGTTCACCACTGATAAAACCGCAGATTTAATAGTTAAAAATCTCCATAAATCCCCATTGTATTCTGGTGATATAGAAGGGATCGGGCCGCGCTACTGTCCATCGATAGAAGACAAAATTATTAGATTTACGGACAAAAAACGGCACCAAGTCTTTCTGGAGCCGGAAGGCATCGAAACCGATGAAATCTATGTCAACGGCTTGTCAACGTGTCTGCCCATCGATGTTCAGTATGAGTTGGTGCAATCGATCGTGGGTTGCGAAAAAGCAGAAATTCTGCGTCCTGCCTATGCAGTGGAATATGATTTTGTTTTCCCAACTCAATTAAAAGCCACATTGGAGGCTAAAGTCTGCTGTAATCTTTTTTTTGGAGGACAGATTAACGGTACTTCAGGGTACGAAGAAGCAGGTGCACAAGGATTGATGGCAGGTATTAATGCAGCTCTAAAAGTGCAAGAGAAGCCCGGTTTAACACTTCGAAGAGATCAGGCTTACATTGGAGTTCTAATCGATGACCTTATCACTAAAGGAACTGCTGAGCCGTATCGTATGTTCACGTCACGCGCGGAATACCGTTTGTTGCTACGACAAGACAATGCAGATCTCCGCTTGTGTGAGATCAGTCGCCAAAATGGATTGCTCTCAGATCGGAATTATAGCCTGTTTAAGCAAAAGAAAGCTGCCGTTGAAACCGAGCTTGGCAGGATTCGTAACGAGAGTTTGGGTGACATCAGCTTGCAGCAACTCCTCAAAAGAAACAAATGCAGCCATGCCGATTTACCCCAACCCAAAGAAGGCATAGCAGCTGAAGTGGCAGAACAGGTTGAAATAACTGTGAAGTATGCTGGCTATATTGAGCGCCAGGAATCGGATGTGCAGTTATTCAAAAAAATGGAAGGCAGGGCGATTCCTGAATGGATCAATTACGACGAAATACCAGGCTTGCGAATTGAAGCAAGAGAAAAACTTAAGACAATAGAACCTGCAACAATAGGGTCTGCGTCAAGGATCTCAGGGATAAATCCAACCGATATAAGCCTTGTGATGGTTTGGATTAAGAGGGGGAAAGGGACTCAAGAAATTCAGAGGTAAGTTGGCAGAGTCGCAGTTCCGATTGATCACGATTGTTCCACGTGGAACGTCACTCACAAAGAAACCTCCCAAGGATCGGTGTTAGTTTTTCCACCGTCTCGCTTGGCCAAGCACTCCTAGGAGTCATAATTGCGTTTTCAAGAGCACGGTGGCTTGGCCAACTGGGTTTGGTTGGTATATGCAAGATTGCCTTTCTTATGATTTGTTTTGCGGCCTGTACGTTTTTTTGAACGCAGGCGATCACTGTTTCGACTGAAACAGGCTCTTCCTCCACTTTCCAGCAATCGTAATCTGTCACTAAAGCAAGTGCTGAATACGATATTTCAGCCTCTCGGGCACAGCGAGCCTCGCCCAAGTTGGTCATGCCTATGACGTCATATCCCATTTTCTGGTTTCGCATGGACTCAGCTCGTGTGCTGAAAGCGGGTCCTTCCATATTAACATAGACACCTCTGTCATGCGCCCGAACACCAGCCTCTTCTGCAGCAGACAAGAGCAATTGTCGGAGATTCTCACAAATTGGTTCAGCAAACGCGACATGTCCGACAATTCCATCTCCAAAAAAAGAATGACTAGATGACTGCTTGGTGTTGTCGACGAACTGGTCAAACAGAACGATATCACTGGGTCCGTATTCCGGTTGTAGTGAACCAACTGCGCTGGCGCTGATTATCCAAGAAACACCAAGTTGTTTCATCGCCCAAATGTTGGCACGGTGATTTATTTCGCTGGGCATGATGTGATGGCTGCGTCCGTGTCTTGGTAAAAAGACGATCTCTCGCCCATACATTCCGCCAAGCAACAACTCATCGGAAGGCGGGCCAAAGGGAGTCTGAACCGACGACCAATTGTGAGATTCAAAGCCTTCAATCTCGTATAGACCGCTGCCACCAATTATGCCAATTTTAGACATGAGAGAATGTATTACACTAAGATTTTTATGAAATAAATAAGCAGAAAAAAATCAATTTAATAGTTTGGTTAAATGCAAAGTTAATAAAACCATAACTCATTGATATATAACGGTATAAGAGCTTTCTAATATGTTTGGTTATATCAGTGAGAGAGCAGTTTGATGTGCGTGAGGGCTTTGGCCGTGAGAACCCATCTCTGGCTTTTTTTAAAAACGAGTCTTCGGCAGGGAGCTTCCCGGTAAACCTCGTCATCGACGGCGAGTAATTTGATTGGTTTGTTATCACTAAAAGCTGTCGCACTGAGGGGGGTGCAATTAACCGGGAGGCCATTGGGGTCAAGGGATAATTGATAGCCTGCGACGGTATTATCTGAGGCCGTAACCAAGCCACGATGCCGTTTTGCCCACTGGAATTCGCTGGAACGCACCCGTACTTGGCAGAGAACGGGTTGATCTTGTATGAAGCGACGCAGACTAAATTCCTGTTGCTTGGTTCGGGCCACATGCTGTTTGCGGAACAGTTTCCAAGGATCGATTCCGATCAGGTTTTGACCGTTCCACAGGCCGTGATCGTTACGTTGGCCAGGCAGGTTTGTTTTATACCAATTGGAAAATCTGGGATTAGCGAGTAGGCAGATTTCGAAATGCAAGTGAGCCCTTTCCCGGGAGATGCCTTGGCGAGTGTTGCTGGTACGACCCATTGTTGCGATGATTTCACCTGCTTTCTTGACCTGACCAACCTTAAGGCCGGGAGAGATTTTACGTAAATGAGCGTACAGCGTATACACAGGTAATGTGTCGATATTGTGCCGCATGACAATATAATTACCGTAGTTGGACAAGCCGGGCTTCGCGTTGATGTAAGCGATGGCGCCTCCAGCGGTCGCGCTCACAGGATCGACCGGTTCACCTTTGCTATCACGCTGTGTCGATTTGATGTCGAGACCTTCGTGCATTTGCCAGCCTTCGGAGCGGACACAGCCGAAGGTGCCGCTTGGCCAAGTGCGCCCTACTGTGGGAGTGAAATAGTCGGCCTCTTTGCCAGCCATAAAAATTGCTTGGTTGGGAGTAGGAAGGCAGAAAGGCTGACCAAGAGCGACGCTGGTTTGCCCAAGGGCAACGGTGATTAATAACCGCGCGCGACTTCTCATTTACTCTTTCCTTTAATTTCCTTAATGGCAGTGCTCAATCCCTTGACTATCCGTTCTGCTTCTTCGCGGGAGCAGTCCGGCGTGAACCGGATAATGCCGGTGGCATTGCGGCGGGTGATCATCGGTGCGGCGAGAACGCGCGGTTCGGTGAACTGGCAGAAGATGGCGATGCGCTTGCCTTTATTGGAAGTGGTGAAACTCTCGAGAACAGCGGTGCCGTGGCGGTTAAACTGTAACTGGAGAGCAAAGCCGCCTCTGGCTTCCATCAGAGTGGCTTTTTCAAGGTCGGCCGTACTTAGGAACGGTTCACTATTGACATAAAAAATAAACGGATCTGCTCGGTAAACAGCCATTTTACGTGAGTATTTGGTCCCGTCGTTGTTTTGCTCTAGATAGAGCATAATGAGGCTGTAGTTTTCGCCGGGCTCCTTTTTGCCCATGGATTTGCACCCGCATCCGAGTCCAGCGACTAGGGTAGACGCCATAAAAAAATGTTTGAACAAGCCCGTTTTGGTCTTCATAATTCCCAGCCGCTCCTCGGGGAGAGAATCATTAAACGTGATGGGCAAACAACACAACAAAGTAATCAAGCGCAAACGACGCAAGGCCTACCTGAAACGCAAACGAGCCGGCGCCAAGTAGTAGTTCCGACGACCTAGAAAGGATCGGGAAGGTGGAAAACGAACTAAATTTTTTATAAAAATGCCGAATATATTTAATAACATTGTCGAGACCATTGGTCGGACGCCGTTGGTGCGGCTCAACAAGGTCACAGGCGGCATCGACGCCACCTTGCTGCTTAAGTGCGAGTTTTTTAACCCCCTTTCAAGTGTGAAGGACCGCATCGGGATGGCGATGATAGAGGCCGCCGAGCAGACCGGCACGCTGACCGGAGAAACGGTCATCATCGAGCCGACGAGCGGGAACACCGGCATCGCACTGGCGTTCGTCGCGGCGGCCAAGGGTTACCGGTTGATCCTTACGATGCCGGAGACCATGTCACTCGAGCGCCGTACCTTGCTGGCGATGCTCGGTGCCGAGCTCGTTCTCACCGAAGGTGCCAAGGGCATGAAGGGAGCCATTGACCGTGCCAAAGAACTGGCTGATGAGACGCCCAATTCGTGGATTCCGCAGCAGTTCGAGAACCCCGCCAATCCTGAGATTCATCGCCAAACTACCGCTGAAGAAATCTGGAACGACACAGATGGCGCTGTCGATATCGTTGTTGCCGGCGTGGGAACCGGCGGAACGCTGACAGGCTGCGTTGAAGTGATCAAGCCGCGCAAGCCATCGTTTCAGGCGATCGCCATGGAGCCGTCGGATTCGCCGGTGATTTCGCAGACATTGGCGGGGAGCGATTTGACGCCTGGGCCGCACAAGATTCAGGGCACCGGCGCAGGATTTGTTCCAGCCAATCTCCATCTGAAAGGCGAGGGCGGCTGCGACCAGATTACCGAGTGCGTCGGCGTCACTAACGACGATGCTTTTGCAATGGCGCGTCGCTTGGCCAAGGAGGAAGGCATCCTATGCGGCATCTCCAGCGGGGCCAACGTATGCGCCGCACTCGAGGTGGCCAAGCGCCCGGAGAATGCCGGTAAGACGATCGTCACCTTCGCGCCGTCCACCGGCGAGCGGTACCTGAGCACCCCGTTAGCCGAGGAAGCCCGGGCCGAAGTAGGCAGCTGACCGCGTTTCGCTAAGCCCTATCTGTGTGACCATTGATAACAGAATGGACTATCCCATTTCCAGTCGCGCTGCATCCCTCGCCCCTTCGTTAACGCTGGCCATCTCTGCCAAGGCCAAGGAGTTGCGCGCTCGGGGTGAGGATGTGATCGGCTTCGGCGCCGGTGAGCCGGATTTCGACACGCCCCAACATATCAAGGACTCCGCAGTTCAGGCGCTGGCCGATGGCTTCACCAAGTACACGCCAAGCAGCGGCATCCCGGAGCTTCGCCGGGCCATTGCCGAAAAGTTCCAGCGAGACTACGGCGTCGAGTACGAGCCGAGCCAGATCATTGTCAACTGTGGCGGCAAACACTCCTGCTTCAACGTCATCTACGCCACCTGCGAGGCCGGTGACGAGGTGATCATCCCCGCACCGTACTGGTTGAGCTACCCCGAGATGGCCAAGCTTGCCGGGGCCAAGCCGGTGATCCTCGACACCACCGACGAGACCGAATTCAAGGTCACGCCGGAACAGTTGCGCGCTGCGATCACGGCGAACACGAAACTTTTCATCCTCAACTCACCGAGCAACCCGACCGGCTCCGTATACTCGGCCGCCGAAATCAAAGCGCTTGGTGATGTCTGCGTTGAGAAGGGCGTGCTCATCATGAGTGACGATATTTACGAGAAACTCGTCTACGACGGAGCAGAGTTCACCAGCGTCACCAGATTTTCCGAGGAGCATCTGGCGCACACCATCATCGTGCACGGTTTGGCCAAGGCCTACTCGATGACCGGCTGGCGTATCGGCTTCCTTGCCGCGCCCAAGCCGATCGCGCAGGCCATCAACGCCGTGCAGAGCCACAGCACCAGCAACGCGACCTCGTTTGCCCAAAAGGGGGCCGTTGCCGCGCTCAACGGACCGCAGGATCACCTCGACAAATGGCTGGGAGAGTTCAACGAGCGTCGTCGCTACGCTGCCGAACAGCTAAACAATATGCCTGGGATCAGTTGCATCAACAGCAAGGGTGCATTTTACCTGTTCCCGAACATGGCCGGGACCGGCCTTAAGTCGGGTGAGTTCTGTGAGCGCCTGCTAAAGGAGGCCAAGGTGGCCGCCGTCCCCGGTATCGCATTCGGGGCGGACAGCAACTTCCGCATCAGCTATGCCACCAGCATGGAGAACATCCAAAATGGGATGGCCCGTCTGGAAGCCTTCTGCAAAAGCCTGTAGCCGAAGTTTAGGGCGAACGACGCCTGCTATCGACTTCTACTTACCGCGCGGGAACATCAACTCGTTGTCGCTCGAGTCTAGCATGTATTGAGCGAGTTTCTGGGAACTGGCCTGTTGGCAGGAGGAGTCAGACAAGAGGAGGTCGCCCTGATTCTCGTGGAGGCTCCGTGTCCAGAGCGGACTCTTCTTGGCACTGAACTTTTTGCCGAACTTGATGTGCTGTCCCTCATTGTCGTCGTCATTGTTGTAGGTACCGAACATGATGTTGCGGTCGCCAGACAGGATGTTGTTGGGCTTGGCTTCATCGGCACCTTTTCCGATGAAGTAACTGTAACTCAGATTACCGTTTTCCCCTCCGAAGGAGCTGTCAGAAAATGAAACCACTTGGTTTCGGTTTTTGTCTCGGGGACAACGGAGAACCTTTGGATTGCCAATCATATTGGAGAGAGCCTGCCAATGCTTCCAGGTTTCCTTGTATTTGCTACTCGCCAAATACTCAGCGGTACCACCGGTCATGACTTCTTCGCCGTCGGGCCCGGTTTCGATGGTAGGAACCTGCCAAGGGAAGCGATCCTGATTATCCGTCGCATAGATGCGAGTGGCGATACCAACCTGCTTGAGGTTGTTTACACAGGAGATACGCTGTGCCTTGGCTTTTGCCTTTGCCAACGCTGGCAGAAGCATTCCAGCTCCCACCGCGCCAATCATCAGGATGAGCACTATCACAATTACGACAATCAGTTCCACCTGCGTGAAACCTTGATTGTTGGAAAGAGTCCTGTATTTCTTCGGGATCTTCATTTTTTAATGGGTTAATGAGTTATATTTAATAATGGCCTTTAACGTTTACTTGCTGCGCTTGCAAGTTTAATTATAAAAGAATTTAATATAATTTTCAACCTTTATTAATCAATCGTTATGCTGATCTTGCTTAAACAGGAAAGGGTTGTAATTTGCGTCTCGCGTTGAGCCACCAAAGCAATGGAGGTCATGGATGGTCTATTTCCCAACAGGGTGGGTGATTTCGCCAAGGCGAAGCAGCATGCACCGTATTCGAATGCAATTGCGTTTACGCTGATCGAGCTACTGGTGGTGATTGCCATTATTGCGATTCTGGCGGCGATGTTGTTGCCGGCTTTGGCCAAGGCGAAAGATCAGGCGCGCTTGGCCAATTGCCTCTCGAATCAGCGCCAGTGGGGCTTGGGGATGCAGCTATACCTGGTGGATAATGAGGACTCACTGCCTCGCGACGGGATGGGGGCCGACGGGCGTTATCCAGGTTCGCCGCCGCCGTCCGGCACGCCGAAGGATCCCAGCGCTTGGTTTAACCTGTTGCCGCCTTTCATGGGCGAGAAAACCATGGCCCAGTATTGGAAACGGCCGACGGTGGTTTACCAGGACAACGTCAAAAATCTGCCGTTTCCCGGCGGCCTGGGGAAGATTTGGCACTGCCCGAACGCCGCGATGACGACGGAGGAACTGAAGCAGCTAAAGGGTGGTGGGCGGCACGGGTTTTTCAGTTATGCGATGAACATCGACCTCAAGCGTGGGACAGTGAACTCATACCTGCCGTACCCGAAGATGCCAAAGGCAACGGACCTGCCCAGCCCGTCGGCGACGGTGGGCACGATGGATATGTATTTCAGTTCATCCGAAGGGCTGGGAAATCCGTACTATTCGGTGAACCCGGCAGCGCGATGGCGGGCGTTCCCGGAGCGTCACAAGGGACAGGGCGGTGTGCTATCGTTTATCGACGGTCATGCGGCTTATTTTTCGCGACACTCGGTCACCAACGGCGCGGGCACATTTGAGGGGCCAAACTCGGACGTGATCTGGAATGCGCCGTTCCGAAAGTAACTTTACCCAAATCGAACCATGAAAAAAGGACTCATTTTATTGGTGTCGGCAATCGGCCTTGTGACGGCGCGGGCCGAGGTGGTGTTTGACGAATCGTTCAGCTACGACGACGGCCTGATCGTCGTGCAGGCGGCGGACACCTGGAAAAACCATAGTGGCACCAACGAGCAGACGGAGGTGTACGAAGGGCAGCTAATCCTGACGCAGGCCAATTCGGAGGACTTCCACGCGAAGCTGGCCGGAGGGCCGTACATGAAATCGAGTGGCGGTACGATGTACGCGTCGTTTGATGTGGAGTTCACTGAGCTGCCCAGTGGCGGCGGGAGTTACTTCGCGCATTTCAGGGACGACGGTTTTGGTTACCGGGCGCGCATAGTTGCACAGGCCACCGGCGCGGAGGGGGGCGCGTTCCGGATCGGCGTCACCTCGAAGGGCAAAGTGTCCACCGCCGTGATGGACAACGACCTTCATCTAGACACGGTTTACAAGGTTGTTATCGCAATGAGACTTGCAGACGCGAGCACGACGCTCTGGATCGACCCGGACGGCGGAGCGGCGGGAGGGGTCACCACGACCGACAATGGCTCTGCTGTGGATGTGACCGGTTTTGCCTTTCGACAGGCCAAAAACATCGGCGCGATGCTGATCGACAACCTGAAAACAGGGACAACACTGGGTGACGTGATCGACCGTGATGGGGGCGATGTCCTAACCATTCTCTCGCAACCGGTGTCGCAGACTGTGCTTACGGGCAAAACGATTTCATTATCCGTCGTGGCCACCGGTGCGGAGCCGCTGGCATACCAGTGGAGCAAGGACGGGGTGGAAATTGAGGGCGCAACATCAAGCGCCTTCGAGCTGTCTGATGTCTCAGCGGATGATGCCGGTGACTATGTGGTAACGGTCAGCAATGCCGAAGGCAGCGTGGTGTCAAGCGACACCGCCACGCTGAAAGTGCAGGACTCGTCCAGTGGCGATGTAGTCACCATCAAGCATCTACGCTCGCTGGTGGATGATAACCACGAGCCGTCGGATACGGAGACCATCTTTACTGCCGAGGGCATTGTCACCTCGCACACGAACATGACCGGAGGCAGTCATTCGCTGTTTTATTTTCAAGACTCCACGGCCGGACTCGCGGTATATTTCCGCAGTGGCAAGTCGAGTCATCCGGAGCCCGGCGACAAGGTGCGCGTCTCTGCGCCGCTGGGCCATTTCAACGGCCTGCTGCAGTTTGTGCCGGACGCTGGCAATGCCATGCATCTGGTCAAGGTCATGAGTAGCGACAACGCCCTGCCAGAGCCGGCCAAGCTTGACTTCATGCAGTGGGATGACACGGCGGCGATGGAGGCGATCGAGGGCTCTCTTGTGGTCGCCAACGAGGTGGAGATCGGCAGCGGCGGCGGCTCGAAGTTTTCCGGTGGCACCAACTACACGCTGACTGATGCTAGCGGGATAACGTTCACCATGCGTATTGATTCGCGCATCAAGTCTATCATCGACCAGCCTTTCCCCGGCACGCCTGTGAGCGTCACCGGTGTGCTCTCGCAATACATGCGAGACCGGCCGCGCGAGGGCGGTTACCAATTGATGCCCACGCGTATCGAGGACATCTCCGGCCCGAAGCTACCAACAATTGAGTTCACGTTGAAATACGACAACCTTATTCGTCCCGGGCGGCCGGTCGAGAGTTCGCGCATCGATCATTTTCTGCTACCGGGCGAGACGGTGGTGATCGAGGCGTTCATTAAAAATCCGGCCGGGGGTGAGGTGGTCGTGACGCCGATGGGCGATTGGGTGCTCTCGGCAAACCCTGCTAAAGAAGTCACGGCCAAGCTGGTGATGACCGCCGGCAAGGCCGATGCCGGCGAGCCATTTGATCTGTGGCTTGAGGCGGAGAACAACGAAGGCGTGGCGACGCTGGAGTGGGACATTTACGTCCCCAGCGCAGCAGAGCAGCAAGTCGCCGTTACTGAGTATTTGGCCAACCCGACCGGCAAGGCGACGGATGGCCATTACAACCCGTTGCACCGCGAGACGCCGAGTGACTCGAACCGGATCAGCGTGGAGGATGAATTCATCGAGATCGCCAACCTTGGCCAAGCGGGCGTGGACCTGGCCGGCTGGAGTGTTTCCGATGCCGTGGCGATGCGGAGCAACTTTTACGAGGGCGATGTTCTGGCCAAGCGCGGCGCGGTGATCGTGTATGGAGGCCGGGCGTCCGGCTCCGAGCCGTTGCTTGGCGATGACGTGCTGGCGTTGCCGGCCACCGAGAGCACGAGTGGGCTGGGTCTCAACAACAGTGGGGACACAATTACGCTGCGAAACGCCGAAGGACACGTCATCGACCGCATCCAGTTCGGCAAGCCAACCGACAAAGGCTCAATGACGCGGCATCCCGGCTTGAACGGGGCGTTCGCGGATCACAGCACGGTAGCCGGGCCGGTCGTCTCCGCCGGCACTTGGCCAAGCGGCTCGCCGTTCACGGAAGATCCGGCAGTGGGCATACCGGAGATCAAAATCACAGCAAGCCTAGCCAACGGCGACATCATCCTAAACTGGGAGGCTAACCCAGCGGCGAGTTACACCGTGATGGCAAGCGGCTCGGTGGTGGGGCCGTACGAGCCTGCGGCCGAGGCACAGAAGTTCGACGGCGGAGCAGGCATCTTCAGCATCCAAGCCGACCAAGCAGCACGTTTCTTCACCATCGAAGCGAAGTAATTCATCGTGAGATTGCACAAGTTTTTTTTCGCTACGGTACTCTTTGCCTTGCCTTGGCCGCTTGGCCAGGCGCAGGCGCAGCAGACGTTCCGCGTGGCAACGTACAACGTGGAGAATTATATTCTCGAGCCGATCCAAAACCGACCGCTCAAGAAACCGCAGGCGCAGGAGAAAATAGTCGAAAGCATCCTCACAACTAATCCGGACGTGATCGCGTTGCAGGAGATGGGTAAAAAAACAGCGCTGATCAAGCTGCAGGCAGCGCTCAAGGCCAAGGGGCTCGATCTGCCGCACGCGGAGCATTTGTCGGCGTTCGATCCAGCAATTCACGTTGCATATCTGAGCCGGTTTCCATTTAAGAGAATCATGCGGCACGATAACGAGAGCTACCTGCTCAACGGTCGACGGTTGCACGTGAGCCGCGGATTTGCTGAGGTGGAGTTCGCGTTGGGCCGCTACTCGTTTTCGCTGATCACTGCGCACCTGAAATCGAAACGCGAGGTGGCCGTGGCGGACGAGGCGGAGATGCGTCTGCAGGAGGCGCTGCGTCTACGGCGGATCGTCGACGCGAAGCTTAAAGCCAACCCGGAGGTGAACTTCGCTGTGCTCGGTGACTTCAACGACTATTATAACTCCAAGCCGGTGAAGGCGCTCGTCGGCCGGGGCAAGTCGCAGCTCATTGACGTCCGCCCCGGCGAGCGTAACGGCGATACCGGCCTTAATCTCATCAACACGAAATGGTTCCCACGGAATGTGTCCTGGACCCATTTTTATGGCGTTGAAGACGTGTACAGCCGGATTGATTTCATTCTGTTGAGCCCTAGTATGGCCAAGGAATTGGATCGAGCCAACTCGTGGATCCCGGTTGTAGGTAATTGGGGGCACGGCTCGGATCATCGCCCCGTGGTGGCAACTTTTTTGGCTGAGGACAAATAGGTCAGCCGCCTTCCTTCGCGGTTGAAATCGCTTCGTGCCTTCGTATAGTGCGCGTCCCTCGTCGGATGGCATGAATGATTCTCCCCAATCCAAACCGATACTCAACTCAAGCGATCCGAGGGCATGCAGCTGCTTGACGTTTACACCAGCGACCTCCGTAACGAGATCTGCCTGAGCCAGTGATGATGGACGAAAATAACGCACAACCCAATTTGCTCCCGGCGCTGGCCCGGGTGGTTCGCGGCACGTCGATACTGTTTTGGGGGCTGCCGGCTGCAATCGTGGTCAGCATCATGTCCACCCTTTCAAACTGGACCGACGCCGCTTGGCCAATGGGTATGCTGGCCCCGCCCGTGGCGTTCGGAATGCTGTGGTGCGGACTGTGGCTGCTGGGTGCATTCCAGCCGCAGGAACGCGTCTGGCAGGCCGCGCTTGGCCAGGCGAAACTCATGGGCCTGTTCACCCTTGGCCTGTCACCGTTCCTTCACTGGCATCACCGGGCGCCCGACGTGCTGTACTTCACCAACGCCGTCTGGCTGTTGGCGTTGGTGTTCGTATTATACCTGATATCGCTTAACAAAATGTTGGCCCGTCTCGCTGCCATGCTGCCGGACGAGACGCTTCGGGTGGAATCGCAACTTTTCTCCCGCATGAATCGCATGTTGCTGGCGATGACGCCGATCGGCTTCGGTGTCATGCACCTAATGTCGCTCATCAACAAGCCGCCCGAGCTGCTTTTTCAGATCGTGGCACTGGCGGCTGAGTTCCGGCCGTGGCTATTCATGGCTTTTGTGCTCGTTCCACTTTCGATGACCATGTCGCTCCTCTGGAAAACAAAGGAATCCATCCTGGCTAGTGTCTTCACACCGAAGCAGTAACATAGGACCGGCAGTTTTGTAACGGCGAACAAATGTCAAGCAACTCGAATGAAGCCGGGTAGCTTCTTCTCTTTCTGAGAGAAGATGGCCGCAGGTCGGGTGCGGGTGAACGGAGAGTTCCAAATTCCAAGTTTTAAGGAGTGAAGAACAACTACAATTGCTGCATTCCAATCCCACTTGACCAAGCGTCGACAGATAGCTTGAAACTAAAAACTGAGGGATTTACGCTCTCTGACTTTACGTATGAAAAGAAAACTCCTCCTCACAATTATATTTGCGCTCGCTGTTTCAACCCTCTCCGCCGAGGACGCACGCTGGTGGAAGGGCAACCTGCACACTCACTCACTCTGGAGCGATGGCGACGACTATCCCGAGATGATCGCCGATTGGTATCGCAGTAATGGCTATCACTTTCTGGGCATCTCCGATCACAATGTGCTGGCCGAGAGTGAGCGTTGGATTCACCGCGAGAAAAACGCCGGCGGCCAGCGTGCATTCGATAAATATCTTAAACACTTTGGCGATGAGTGGGTTGAGCACAAAGTCGTCAAGGGTGTCCCGCAAGTCCGGCTCAAGACGTTCGCCGAGTACAAGGCAAAGATAGCTGTGCCTGGGAGCTTCCTGCTAATGCAGAGCGAGGAATTATCCGATCAGTTCCAGGGAAAACCGATTCACATCAACGTCACCAACATCAAGAAACAGATCCCGCCCCAGGGCGGAGCAGGTGTGGCGGCAACAATGCAGAAAAACATCGATGCAGTGATGGCACAGCGCAAGGCCACCGGACAGCCTATGTTCCCGCATATCAACCACCCAAATTTCGGCTGGGCAATCCAGCCGGCCGACATGATCCAACTGCGTGGAGAACAGTTTTTCGAGGTGTACAATGGCCACCCTGCCGTCAACAATTACGGAGACAAGGATCATTTAAGCACCGGGCAGATTTGGGACGTGATCAACGCCTACCGGCTTGGTGTCCACAAGCTGCCGTTGCTGTTTGGCCTGGGCACCGACGACGCTCACAACTACCACGATCTTGCGGTAGGTCAGAGCAACACAGGCCGGGGCTGGGTGATGGTTCGCGCCGAGTCGCTCACTGCCGAGTCGCTGATTGCGGCGATGGAGCGCGGTGACTTTTACGCTTCCAGCGGCGTGACCGTGGACGCCATACGCCTAGCCAATGGTAAATACAGCTTTCGCATCCAGCCGGAGGCCGGCGTGACGTACACTACGTGGTTCATCGGCACCCGAAAGAATTTCAAAAGCAGCTCTGATTTGGCCAAGCGCAACTCAGTCAAGCCAGCGCAAGCCGGCATCGGAGAAATCCTCAGCCAATCGAAGTCGCTCGAGCCTAGCTACACCTTCAAGGGTGACGAACTGTATGTCCGTGCGGAGATCATGGCCTCAAAAAAGAAAGTCAACCCCTACGCCGTCGGCGAGCACGAGCGCGCCTGGCTCCAACCGGTTCGCTCGGCCAAATAATTTTTATTGATGAACTTGAAGCAACTCCTTTTTTCCCTGTCGCTTGGGCTGATCGCGGAGAGTGGTTTTGCGGCGGGGGATGCTCCGGCGGATTATCAGCTTGAGGCTCATCAGCTCACCCAGGCGGCGACGAACAGTGTGTTCGGATTTTCGCGTCTGGCAGCCCTGTGTGACACGTTTGGCCCCCGCTTTACTGGCTCTACCAATCTTGAGTCGGCCATCGATTGGTGTCTTACTGAGATGAAAATGGACGGCTTCCGAAACGTTCGGGGAGAGGAGGTTACAGTGCCGCGCTGGGTTCGCGGCAAAGAATCGGCCGAATTACTTCTGCCGCGTCGCCGCGCACTGCCGATGCTGGGCTTGGGCGGGAGTGTTGGCACGCCGGCCGAGGGCATCATCGCGGACGTGCTGGTGGTCACCGGTTTTGACGATCTGAAGCAGCGAGCGGCAGAGGCAAAAGGTAAAATCGTGCTCTTCAACGTGCCTTTCACAGAGTATCGCGAAACGGTGATCGTCCGCACGCAGGGGGCAATTCACGCGTCACGAGCCGGTGCAGTGGGGAGTTTGATACGTTCCGTTGGGCCGTTCTCGATGCAGACGCCGCACACCGGTGGTATGTCGTATGTCGATGGCGTAAAAAAAATTCCACATGTCGCTCTCTCACTTGAGGATGCCAACATGCTTTCACGTATGGCGGTCCGCGGCGAACCGATTCGCGTGCGACTTAAGATGGAGGCGCGCACCTTGGCCGACGGCGTTTCGCGCAACGTTATAGCGGAGATTCCCGGCATCGAGAAGCCGGAGGAGATCGTCATCGTCAGCGGCCACATCGACTCGTGGGACGTTGGCCAAGGGGCAATGGATGATGGCGGCGGCTGTCTTGCCGCGTGGGAGGCGGCGCGGTTGATACTGAAACTTGGACTGCGGCCAAGGCGCACTGTGCGTGTGGTGTTATGGACGAACGAGGAGAACGGCATGCGCGGTGCGAGGCAATATGCCAAGCGGCACAAGGCGGCTTTGGCCAGACACACTCTGGCGATAGAGTCAGATGCCGGGGTGTTCCAGCCGACCGGCTTTGGCTTCCTCGGCAGCGGACGTGGGATGGAAATCATCCAGGGAGTCGGCAAACTACTCGAACCGATCGGTGCCGCCGACATCGCCAAAGGTTGCCGAGGCGCAGATGTGCTCAAGCTGGTGAGCGGCGGTGTGCCGGTTATGCATCTCGAAGTGGATCGCGAGAAGTATTTTTGGTTTCACCACACCGATGCCGATACAATTGACAAGCTCGATCTGCTAGAGTTCAACTGCTGCGTCGCTGCCATGGCTGTGATGGCCTACGTTATCGCCGACCTGCCGGAAACGCTACCGCGCTGAATTATTTAGACGTTTCAACTTTGAGACAAAACAACACGGTATTGAATATTAAAGCGTGCAGGAACGTAGTTCGTACATTAGCATATTGGGAAGTCAATGGCGGTTTTTTTCAGAAATCTGAGTAGTTTTTTGGTGGCTATTGCCGTTGGCCAAGTGCTTGGCCAAGAGGAGATCGCACAGGATATTCAACCGTTGCTCAAGAAGTATTGCTACAAGTGCCACGGCAACAAGCGGACAAAGGCCGATCTGAACTTGGAGGCGCTCGGTGGCAAGCCAGATTTTATTCGCAAAGGGAATACGTGGGAGAAAGTCAGCAGTATGTTGCGGCAGCTGGAAATGCCGCCAGAGGAAAAAATACAACCCTCGGATAATGAGCGACTTTTTCTGGTTGAATTCATAGACGCTGAGCTCGCCAAGTTCGACTGCTCGGATCCGGCCATGCCTGTGAACCCTGGTCGTGTCACACTGCGCCGACTCAACCGAAGTGAATACAACAATACCGTACGTGATCTGTTTGGGGTGGACTATCGACCGGCGGCGGACTTTCCAAACGACGAAGTCGGCTACGGCTTTGACAACATCGGCGATGTGCTCTCTCTCTCGCCGATTTTGATGGAGAAATATCTAAGTGCGGCCGAGCAGATCACCGCCAAGGCGATCCGAACCGATATACCGGCGTACCCGCCCGAGCAGCACATTCGCGCAAAAAGGTGGGGTACGAGAGATGACAGCCAGTCGGTGCGACTCGAGAACGACGATTACTGGGGCATGTGGCGTAATGGCAGCATCGACATACGTTATCCGTTCAAGTCTGGTGGCGAATATGTGTTGAGCATCAACGCCTACGCGACACTCGCCGGGCTGGAGCCACCTAAGATGGAGGTCCGGCTCGACGACAAATCGGTGAGGGTGTTTGAGGTGAAAGTGATCAAGGATGAGCGGCGTGACTTCATCGTGAAACTCAAACCGAGTAAGGGCGTTCACAAAATCTCCGTCGCTTACCTCAACAATTACGTGAACGACGACTCGCCCGACCCGGCGCTGCGCGGTGACCGAAATTTGTTCGTAAAAAGTACAACAGTGATCGGTCCGCTCGATGCGCCGCAGCCGCATTTGCCAGAGTCGCACCGGCGGGTGATTGTGCGGCAGGCCAAGCCGGGCGAGTCGCGCCAAGTCGCTCGCGAGTCGCTCGCGCAGTTTGCCGAAAAAGCTTACCGAAGGCCAGTTGCTGAAAAGGAAGTTAACCGCCTGCTGTCGTTTGTGGACATGGTGATGGCCGATGGTGGCACCCTGGAGGAGGGCATGCAGCTGGCCACACAGGCGATCCTCGTTTCGCCCCACTTCCTATTCCGCTGGGAGCTGGATACACGCCCGGTGAAGGACGAGCCCAACCGGTTGCTCAACGACTGGGAGTTGGCTTCGCGGCTCTCTTATTTTCTTTGGAGCAGTATGCCGGATGCCGAGTTGTTTCGCTTGGCCAAGCGGGGCGAGCTGACCCAGCCGGACGTGTTGGCGGCGCAGGTTCGCCGCATGGTGGCTGACCCGCGCTCAAGAGCTTTGGTGGAAAACTTCGCGGGCCAATGGCTGCAAACCCGGAACCTCGATGGGGTCACGCCGGATCCGCTCATTTTTCCATCGTTCGACGACGATCTCCGGGCAGCGATGAAGAGGGAGACAGAGCTGTTTTTTGGGGCTGTGATGAAAGAGGACCGGAGCGTGATGGAGTTGATCGATGCCAACTTCACCTATCTCAACGGGCGTCTGGCCAGGCATTACGGCATCGATGGAGTCAGCGGTTCGAAATTCCAGAGGGTGAGCTTGGGCAAGGACAGCGGACGAGGCGGCATCCTGACGCATGCGAGCATCCTGACGATCACCTCAAACCCCACGCGCACTTCACCGGTCAGCCGTGGCAAATGGATCCTAGAGCAGATTCTCGGCACCCCGCCACCGCCACCGCCAGCTGACGTTGAATTGTTGAGCGAGGACGAGCAATCCGTCCAATCCGGTTCGATGCGCCAGCGCTTTGAGCAGCACCGCGCCAAGCCGGAGTGTGCCACATGCCACGAGAAGATGGATCCGATCGGATTCGCGTTTGAGCACTACAACGCCATTGGCGCATGGCGCGACATGGACGGCAAATTTCCGATTGATTCCACCGGCGAACTGCCGACCGGCGAGAAAATTGACGGCGCAGACGGATTGAAAAAGGTGTTGAAATCAAAGGAGACTTTCATTCGCGCCCTGTGCGCGAAGATGCTAACTTATTCCCTCGGACGCGGCTTGGAGTATTACGACAAGTGCGCGATTGAGGAAGTATGCAAGGATTTGATGAGCAACGACTACCGCTTTTCAGCGCTGTTGAACGGTGTTGTGAACAGC
>Ga0208766_1000348_pt1 | contig 25636 bp, 19 predicted proteins | sample ETN01SmetaG_3_FD_185792 | JGI IMG/M metagenome (GOLD analysis project Ga0208766, IMG submission 185792) | Marine microbial and viral communities from oxygen minimum zone, Eastern Pacific Ocean - ETNP2014F12-01SV263 (SPAdes) (version 2) | ecosystem: Environmental > Aquatic > Marine > Oceanic ... | reverse complement strand
AGTTAAAAGTCATGAAGTTGGATTATCTGTGCCGGACTGGCCAACATCCTATGGCAAACAGATGTTTTCCTTTCCAGTTTCTGAAATGGTTGGTGGAATTTTATATGAACATGGCCATAGACTTTTTGCAACTATAGTTGGATTTTTGACCTTAGTTCAGTCAATTTTACTAGGTTTTTCAAATCAACCATTATGGATAAAAAAAATGGGTTTTTTTGCTCTGCTATTAGTTGTCATACAGGGATTGCTTGGTGGAATCACAGTGCTATTCTTCTTACCGCCACAAATCTCAATTATTCATGGAATACTTGCGCAGACATTTTTTGTTTCAACGATATTTATTGCTTACAGCCTTTCATCTATTAGAAGCCATAGAAACAATATTAATTATCCATTACCCATTAAACGTGGTGCAGTAATACTAACTGCCATGGTTTATGTTCAATTAATTTTAGGCGCATTAATGCGCCACACTGCATCCGGACTTGCCATTCCTGATTTTCCTACAATGGGAGGTATGTGGATTCCTACTTTTTCTGATAGCATGATAGATAATATTAATGCTGAGCTATTTGATAAGAATTTAGATATGGTTTCTAAGTGGCAAGTCATTATTCATTTTTTACACCGTATGGGCGCTATCATAATCTCTTTAGTATTATCTTTCTTTATTTATAAATTTGGGAAAAATGTTAAAAAGAATTCTATGGAATTAAAGATGTTGATTATGATTTCAATAATTTTATTTATTCAAATTATCCTAGGAGCCGTAACTGTTTTATCTGAGCGGATGCCCTATATAGCCAGTTTCCATGTAGTCACTGGGGCCGCCCTACTTGGTTGCTGTACAATGCTTGTTATATTTACTCAGTCAAATAAATTAAAGGAATTAAGCTTTTGAAGCTTGTTAAAGAAAAAGCCAAATCAAAGATTAGTATTTATTTAGAGCTAAGCAAACTGAATATACTGTTGCTTGTTTTGATTGCTACTTTTCTTGGCTACTATCTTGGTGCTGAGGGAATAAGCTCTTGGAAGCATTTACTGATTACTTTGCTTGGCACAACGATGACAGCTTCTGGCTCTGGTGCGCTCAATCATTACATCGAACGTGAAACCGATAAGCGGATGATGCGAACAAAAAATAGACCTTTGCCCGCAGGCTTAATCAGTCCCTCTGAAGTCATGATATATGGAGTTTTAATGGTTTTACTTGGAACCATACTCCTGGTCTCATTGATTAATATTCTTACCGGATTTATAGCGCTTCTCACCTCATTTTTATATATAGTGATATACACACCTTTAAAAAAAGTTACGTGGCTTAATACATCGATTGGATCAATTCCCGGTGCATTGCCAATAATTGGGGGTTGGACCGCATCTACAGGAACTATTGGATCGATGGCATGGGTTTTATTTGGAATAATGTATCTCTGGCAACATCCTCATTTTTATGCGATAGCATGGATGTGTAGAAAAGATTATGCTGAAGCAAATTTGAAAATGCTTCCCGTATTAGAACCAGAAGGGAACCGTACTATGCGTCAAATATTTTGGCATTTGCTTTTAATGATTCCAATTTCAATTATTCCAGTTATTCAGGGGTCTCTTGGAATAATATATTTGTTTGGCGTGATTATCATAACTTCTGCTTTTTTTATTTCTGCATTACCATTAGCTCGAGATAGATCAAACAAAAGCGCATTGCTTTTGCTTAAAGCATCCGTTTTTTACTTACCAGTATTATTATTAATTATCATAATTGATTTAGGGGTTACATCATGAATCAAAACACTAGAATAAAAATATATATAGCCATAGCTGTCTTACTGATTGCTACTTTTTTTTTCAAAAACTCTGAACCGGAGAATAACCTACCTATAATAGGAAATATTCCTGATTTTGAATTCGTAAATAGCGAAGGAGAAACTATAACACTGACTAGCTTAAAAGGTAAGGTTTGGGTTGCTGATTTTATATTTACAACCTGCAATATGGCATGTCCAATCATGACGGGAAATATGAATATTATTCATAAAAAATATAAACAAAATGACGATGTAAGATTGGTTTCAATTTCAGTATATCCTGAATATGATACACCAGAGGTCTTAACAAAATACGCCTCACAATATAATGCAAATACTGATAGATGGTATTTTTTAACTGGAGAAGAAAGCACTGTTCAAGAAGTAATCAAAGATGGGTTTAAGATAGGGGATTATGAAGATATAATTTTTCATAGTGAGAAATTTGCTCTAGTTGATAGGTCAGGCATGATTAGAGCATACTACAATGGGATGAAAACCGAAGATATGAAAAAACTTAAAAAAGACATTAATAGCTTACTCAAGGAGAATTCATGAATAGGAAAGATAATTTTTGGATAAAGATAATTTATATAGTATCCATAATTATTTCTGGGGCAGTAGCCTTTCTTATATTGGGCCCAAGGCCAGATGGAATTAATGGCGCATTAGATGTCTCTACATTACCAACAGTCAATGCAAGCCTAAATGCTTTAACGACTGCACTTCTTATTGTTGGTTATATATTAATTATTCAGAAAAAACGTAGGCTGCATAAAAATGTAATGCTTGTTTCATTTGCGACTTCAGGTGCATTTCTAGTAAGCTACATTATCTATCACTGGTTTAAAGCAGGCCCTAAGCACTATATAGGTGAGTATACTTTAATTTATTATTTTATCTTATTTACACATATTATTTTAGCGACAATTATTATTCCGCTGGCTTTACTGACTCTTTATCGAGGATGGACAGATAATCTTGTTTTACATAGAAAGATTGCAAAAATTACTCTTCCGCTTTGGCTCTACGTATCGGTTACAGGAGTTATAATTTATTTAATGCTTTATTGATATCAATTTTATGTTAATAATCATATAGTTGTTCAATCTAGAATCTTTCAGTAAGTTAGTATATATTACTTTTAAGCGTATTCAATGACAAAAAAACAAACATATTCCACAGCAGAAGTAGCAAAATACCTTGCAAGCGCTCCCAAGGCCGTCCATACGTATATTTCTGATCTTGAAGAGCAGATTAGCAATTTAGCACAGATAGGCTTAGCTCTATCAAAAGAAAGAGATATGTCTAAGCTTCTAGAAATGATTTTGCTAGAGGCAAAACGTATTTCAAACTCAGATGGTGGAACCTTATACATGATGACTGATGACAAAAGGTTGAAATTTGAAATTATGATGACCGATTCTCTCAATTTTCACATGGGTGGAACTTCAGGTAAGGACATACCTTTCTATCCTGTAAAGCTATTTGATGATGAAGGTGAGCCAAATAATTCTATGGTAGCTGCATTTGTTGGAATTTCTGGAGAAACAGTCAATATTCAAGATGCATATAAAGCAGAAGGTTTTGATTTTTCGGGAACAAAAATGTTTGACGAAAAGACAGGGTATCATTCAAAATCATTTTTAACTGTTCCTCTAAAGAATCATGAAGATGAAATTATTGGAGTACTACAACTTTTAAATGCGCAAACAAACAAATCAAAAAAAATCATTGAATTTAGTTCAGAAATTCAAGGTAAGGTTGAAGCGCTAGCAAGTCAAGCTGCAGTAGCTATTACGAATAAAAACCTTATTAAAGACCTCGAGAATTTATTTGAATCATTTATTAAGCTTATAGCATCAGCGATTGATGCAAAATCTCCGTATACTGGTGGACACTGTGAAAGAGTTCCTGAAATAACAATGTTGCTAGCCGATGCTGTTCAAAAAACAAAATCTGGACCCTTCGCTGATTTTAAATTATCTGATCAGGAAATGTATGAACTAAAGATTGCAGCATGGCTACACGATTGCGGCAAGGTGGCAACCCCAGAATTCGTGGTAGACAAATCTACAAAACTTGAAACCATTTATGACCGAATCAATGAAGTTGAAACGCGCTTTGCTGTTCTCCAGCGTGATCATGAGATAAAAAGATTAAAAAAAGAATTACTAATTGAACGCGATGACTCTTTAAGTCATAAAGAAAAGAATAAAAAGATTGATATGCTGAAAAAGGATTATCGCAAAATTATCAGAAAGATAAAAAATGACCTTTCATTTGTTCAAGAGTCAAATGTTGGAGGGGAATTCATGTCTAATGATAAGAAACAAAGAATTCATGAAATTGCGCAGTATCGCTGGAAGCCTAATGGCAAGATGCAAAATTTTCTTTCTGAAGATGAGATATATAATCTAACTATCCCAAGAGGTACTTTAACACCTGAAGAAAGACAGGTTATCAATGACCATATTGTTGTAACAATTAATATGCTTGATGAGCTTCCCTATCCAAAGCACTTAAAGAATATTCCTGAGTTTGCTGGAGGACATCATGAAAAGCTAGATGGAACTGGCTATCCTAAAGGCCTTACGAAAGAAGAAATGTCTATCCAGGCACGGATCATGGCAATTGCAGATATTTTTGAAGCCTTAACTGCCCGTGATAGACCCTATAAAAAAGGTAAAACATTAAGCCAGGCCATGCGAATATTAGGCTTCATGAAAGATGATGCACATATTGATGTAGATCTCTTTGATATTTTTGTTAAACAAAAGATTTATATGAAGTACGCTAAAGGGTTTTTAGAGCCTGAACAAATTGATGAAGTCAATATATAATTAGATAATTTAAGAAATGACTTTTGAAATAGTATTTGTGCTTGGCCTAATATTATTGGCTTTCATCCTTTTTGTTACTGAAAAATTTAGCCTTGATGTAACAGCACTCCTCATATTAACCATCTTATTTACGGGTGGATTTTTAACTGTAGAAGAAGCTATTTCTGGCTTTTCAAACCCAGCGGTAATTACAATTTGTTTATTGTTTATACTTAGTCAAGGACTTCAAAAGACTCGAGTGTTAGAATATCTTATTGTGAGGATTAATAAACTTGTATCGCAGTCACGCAATCTTGGATTAGGTGTTTACTTGCTAACCATTGCCTTTGCAAGTGCATTAATGAATAATACAGCAATCGTGGCAGTATTTATGCCTGTAACAATTCGATTGGCCCATCAATATCATATGAGCCCATCAAAGCTATTAATTCCCCTTAGTTATGCAGCGATCATGGGTGGAACACTTACCCTTGTTGGTACATCAACGAATTTGATTGTTAATGCAATTTATATTGACAATGGTGGAAGCCCACTTGGAATGTTTGAGTTTGCAAAATACGGATGGGTAACACTAATTATAGGTCTGATCTATATTTTATGGATTGCCCCTAAAATTCTACCTTCACGCACTGTTACCTCAAGCTTAACACAAAGTTATCATATGGCTGGATATTTAACAGAGATGAAAATATCGGAAGATTCGCCTTTGGTTGGATCTACTTGTCAAGACCGAAATGTAAACCAAAGTTATGATGTTATTGTTCTTGATATTCAGCGCGATGGAAGACTTATAACTTATAATGTTGGAAGACAAAAACTGAAAGTTGGGGACATACTATTTGTTAAAGGGTCCGTTGAAAGTTTTTTACGGATGAAGGAAGTGGAAAAAGTAACACTTCTTACTGATGAAAAATTGACTCAAGCAGAGCTAGAGCAAGATGATAATATTTTAGTAGAGTGCATGGTAACTGATCAATCTGATATAATAGGAAAGACGCTTCGAGAGGCAAATTTTAGAAAAAGATTTGGTGCATTTATTCTTGCGATAAGAAGAGAAGGATTAATTATTCGAAAGAAAATAGCGCATGTTGTTTTACATACATATGACACTCTACTTATCTATGGAGGAAAAAGACAAATTTCAGAACTTGCTAAATCAGGTAAATTTATTCTACTTGGTGAAATGCAGGCTGATTTAGTAAAGGTACGATTCTGGTGGATTAGTATAGTTTCAATAGTTTTAACAGTATTTCTTGCTGCAATTGGGGTTTTACCGATCTTAAAAGGCGCTCTAATTAGCGCAGTAGTTTTAATGATGTTTAGGGTTATTTCTCCAAATGAAGCATATGAATCTATTCATTGGCAGGTTATTGTATTAATCGCTGCATTAATTCCACTGGGCATAGTTATTCAATCATCTGGAACAGCATCTTACATTGCTAGTTCTATTACCCAGTTCGTAGATAATTTTTCTCCCTCTGTGCAGCCGTATGTATTATTTGCTTTAGTTTATTTTGTTACCATGGTTATGACGGAGGTCTCATCTAATACAGCAACTGCAATTATTATGACCCCAATTGTTATAGCAATTACCGCCGACATGCAACTAGATCCTAGGCCATTTATTTTTGGTGTTTGTTTTGCTGCATCAGCGTCTTTTAGTACTCCGGTGGGCTATCAGACCAATCTAATGGTATATGGTCCAGGTGGGTATAGATTTTCAGATTATATGAGAACTGGTATTCCGTTAGCTCTTACTTTTTGGATTTTAGCCGTATTGATTATTCCAATTATTTGGCCATTCTAAATTAGCCTGAAGAATACAGTTTTTATCTTATAAATTACCCACGTCCTAAATCATTGATTATTCAATAATGAAAAATACTGACCAAAGAAATACTCCTTTACAATCATTTATAGAAAACCCTTCGAAGTCAATGTGGAATTTAGCAATTCCAATAATGGTAGGGATGGGCATTCAAACACTATATACAATCATTGATATGATTTTTATTGGTCGACTTGGTGGCAATGCAATCGCTGCAGTTGCATTTAACATGCCCATCTTCTTTTTTGTTATGGGTCTTTCATTTGGCCTAGGAAATGGAGTTACTGCATCTATAGCAAGGTTTATTGGTGCAAATGATAAGGTTAATGCAGATAATTCTGCTGAGCATGCCGTAGTGATGGCGTTATTGATTAGTGCAATACTTACATCTCTTGGACTAATCTATGGAGAGCAGATATTAATATTTATGGGCTGTACTCAGGATGTATTACCACAAGCATGGAGCTATTTAAAAGTTAGTTGTTACGGTATCTCTTTTGGTGTCTTTTCTGGGTTTTTTAGATCAATACTTGCAGGTGAAGGCGAAATGAAGCTCCCAATGATTATTGCAGGATTAGGTACAGTTTTAAACACAATCCTTGACCCAATATTCATTTTTTATCTTGACTATGGAGTCACTGGTGCAGCTTGGGCAACAACAATTAGTCAAATAATTGTTTGGTGCATTTTTGTTTATATGCTATTTATTAAACATCATACCTATATAAAGTTTAAGCTCAAAGATTTTTCTCTATCTACTTACATTATTGTTGATATAATTAAAGTTGGAATTCCAGTTTCTATGTCAATGGTTATAATGGCAATTGGCCAGCTAGTATTCAATCGATTGCTTGTAAATTATTCTACAAATGCGGTAGCCGCATATCAGATTGGCGGCAGAATAGACATGTTAGTATTCCTCCCAATCTTTGGAATCGCATCTGCATTAACTACTATTGTAGGTATGTTCTATGGTGCAAATGAAATAAACAAAATTAGGATTATATCTTGGTATGGCATAAAAAGCTCATTGATTATTACCAGTATATGCTCTGCCATATTATATATTTTTGCCCCAATTGTTATTAGTATTTTTACCGCAGATTCAATAATACAAAAAATATCTATAGATTACTTAAGAATTATCTCACTATTGTTTCCATTTATTTCTATTGGTTTGACCATTGGTAGAATATTACAAGGACTTGGGCAAGGAATGCCATCTCTTATCATTACAACCATTAGAGTCATTGGAGTTGCTGGTCCATTAGCTTATTATTTCACTTTTATTCAAAATAGGCCCGTAGAATGGATTTGGTATAGCATGTTTATTTCTGGTATTTTTGCTACTATAATTTCGATAGCATGGGTTACAAATACCTTTAGAAAGCTTTCAATAGCATAGCTTTAGAATAAAGCAAATAATGAGCCTTTTAGATAAAAATAAAATAGATCAAGAGTTAGATATTTTGGCACAATGGAATTATAAAAATAATATAATATCTAGAAAATTTTCTTTTGATTCATATATGGATGGTATTGAATTTGTCCATGCCCTGGCTTTAATTGCTGAAAGAGAGAATCATCATCCAGACTTATTGATTGGATGGTGTTCTGTAGAAGTAAATTACACCTCTCATGAGATTGGTGGTGTAACTGAAAAATGCCTTAATATGGCTAAACTAACTGAAAAACTATATAAGGAATAGATTTATTAATGAAATTATACTGGCATTATTTATTCATTATTATTGCACAATCTGCTTTTGGACAGAATATAGTGTTGGAAAAGAATACCATCAATGCAATGAAAGCTGAAATCCTTCCAAATATTGATGGAAGGGTTATTGATGACCCGGCTTGGAAAAATATTAATTCAGCAAAAGGATTTATTCAGCAGTCACCTGATGAGGGGCAGCCTGCAACAGAAAGAACAGAAGTTAAAATTATGTTTTCTAATGACAATTTATATGTTGCTGCGATTTGCTATCATAATAATCCGGATAAAATAATTATCTCTGATGCAAGAAGAGATTCCCCATTAGATGACATGGATAGCTTCATATTTATTTTAGATACATTTAGAGATTTTCAAAATGGTTATGCTTTCGGAACAAATGCAGCAGGTATAGAATATGATGCACAAATTACAAAAGGTGGAGAAGGTGGATCAATTAGTCGAAGATTTTCAACGGGCGCTGGTGGTGGTTATAATATTAATTGGGACGCTGCATGGAGTGTAAAATCATTTATAGGTGACTTTGGATGGAGTGCTGAATTTGCAATTCCACTAAAAACATTAAGATATAATTCAAAAGAAGATCAAACTTGGGGTATAAACTTCCAGCGTGTTATTAGCAGTAATCAAGAAAAAGCCCAGTGGTCGCAAATTTCACGACAATTCACAGTAAACCGACTATTATCTGCTGGACAGTTAGTAGGAATCAAAATTCCCTCTTCAAGGAGTTATAAATTTATACCCTATGTCCTTGGTCAAACAAATGTTGTATCAGACTCATCTGATAATAGTTCCAAGGATAGCGATCTTGGATTTGATGGAAAAATAAATATTGGATCGAGCCTTACTTTAGATGTGACATATAATACAGATTTTGCTCAAGCAGAAGCAGATGAACAGCAAATTAATTTAGATAGATTTAGTCTTTTTTTTCCAGAGAAAAGAGCCTTTTTTCTGGAAAATGCTGGTCTTTTTTCAATCGGGGAAGCAGATCGCGGAGGTTCAGAGCTTTCTATGTTTTTTAGTAGGAGGATTGGCATAGGGAATGATGGCCAACAAATTCCAATTACTGCTGGAGGAAGACTTACTGGTACATTTTCAAATATGCGAATAGGCTTGTTATCGATGAGTACTAAATCAGAAGAATTTTCTATTTTTAGAGTTAAAAAGGAGATGCCAAATAGAACCTTTTTTGGTGCTATGGCCACGAATCTTCTTAATCTGAATAGTAATGGTTATTCCAATCAGGTTTATGCGCTTGATGGCCAATTAGGTATTGGTGAATTAGCGCAGGTAGATGGATTTGTTGCCACATCTAATACTCCAGATCTAGATAATGATAAAGCATACTCCTATCGATTCAGAGCCAGTAGAAATGGCAAGCAGGTTGAAACTGTCCTTTCTTATACTGAAATTGGCGAAAATTTTAACCCTGAAATGGGTTTTTTAAAACGAAGCGGTGGATATAGAAAATGGTCTGGTAGAATTTTCACCAGATTGCGGCCTGACGATCTTTTCGGCTTATTAGAAGTTCGGCCTCATACCAATTATGATGGTTTTTGGAAATTAGATGGTTTTCATGAAAGTGGAAAATTACATATTGATAGCCATTTTGAGTTTAGATCTGGTTATGAATTCCACACGGGAGTAAATTTTATTAAAGAAGGGTTATTAGAAGAATTTTTAATTAATTCAGATAAGCAAATTTCTGTCCCAGTTGGGATATATGATGAAATTGAGGGACAATTCTATATAACAACGCCTCAAACTAAATTTATTAGTTTGAGCGCAATGAATAGAATTGGAGGTTTTTTTGGTGGAGATCGATTTAATACAAGACCTACTCTTAAGGTTAGATTTGGTGATCGTTTTAATTCTGAGTTCAGTTATAATTATAATAGCGTTAAACTTCCTCAAGGAGATTTCAAAACATATCTTTCTAAAGCGAGATTAACCTATGCTTTTTCTCCTAAGATGTACTTGCAGGCGCTTTTGCAATATAATAACCAATCAGGCGTAAGTTCTATAAACTGGAGATTTATTCTTCAGCAGTCCGCAGGGTCAGGTTTATATATTGTCTATAATCAAATGGAGGATTATGATGGAATACCAATTGACTCTAAATCTAAATCACTAATTTTAAAATATAGTCAATTATTTGATTTAAGATGAAGATTCATTCTTTTTTAAAATGAATTGATGCTTTATCTTATTATCACTACAATTATATGGTCATTCTCATTTAGTTTAATTGGTTATTATTTATCACCTGAAATAAACTCCTGGACACTCGCATTTCTACGTTCATTAGTGGCATTTATATTTTTTCTGCCCTGGCTTAGGATCAATACTACTTATAGCTATATAGTTAGAATGAGCTCTATTGGAGCATTGCAATTAGGTCTGATGTATATATTTTATTTAAGTGCATACAACTACACCACAGTTCAAAGAATTCTTTTGTTTACTATAACAACACCATTTTATGTAGTATTGATTTCAAATATACTAGATAGAAAATTCAAATTACCGATTATTGCACTATCTTTATTATCAGTATTTGGAGCTGGATTACTTCGCAGTACTTATTTTGATCAAAATGACTTAATTGGGTTTTTATTGATACAATTGGCTAACCTGTGTTTTGCGTATGGACAAATTATTTATAGAAGAATAAAAATAGCGAACCCAAATCAACAAAATATAAGAAATGATTTTGCTTATTTCTTTTTAGGGGCTTTAATAGCGAGTTCAATTGGCCTAATAATATCACCGCATAATTTTACTGCTCCAGCCACATCTATGCATTGGATATTAATAATATGGCTTGGTATTGCTGCTTCTGGACTGGGATATTGTTTCTGGAATCATGGGTCAACTCTCGTTAATAGTGGAACGTTAGCTGTAATGAATAATTTAGTTATCCCATTAGGGTTATTTGTAGAGATAATATTTTTTTCAAAAAATATGAATATGGAATCTTTTGTTATTGGAGCAATAATTATTATCACATCAATTATCGCCTCAATAAAATATAGATCAGACTAAAGCTTGATAAAGATCTTTTTTGTATGCATCCAAAATAAAATTAACCAAAATACAAATACGTGGAAGATTGCAAATAAAAGAGACCCATTAATATTTCCAGCCATCGGTAAAAAGACTGTTTGATATAAATACGAATAACCTGAAATCTCATCACCATTTAGGCTAAAGCGAATTTTTAATAGAATCTTCGCCCAAATACCTGATAAGGCATATATAAAAATTGAATTTGAACCGAATACAATAAATGGGAATGTCCATTTATTGTATTTCATAATATCAATTAGCCAGATCATTGCAGATAAAATAATCGTTCCTATTCCTGCAGTATAAAGCACGTAAGAGCTAGTCCATAACTGCTTATTGATAGGAAACATTAATCCCCAAATCCATCCCAAAATTATCATTAGTGATCCCAAGATGAACATTCTCTGGCAATTATCATTGTGGTCTTTTGTTGTTTTAATCATTGTGCCTACGAGAAAACCTATAATTACGGTAACCGCGGATGGAAATGTGCTTAGGAGGCCTTCAGGGTCAAACTGTATTCCAGTTCCCCCATACAAATGGCTCTCTCCAAGGATTATTCTATCAACAGCAAGTGGTAAATTAGAATTCAAGGCATACGGGTCAAGACCGCTTATTAGCCCATATGCATATAAAGCTATCCAATATAGTATTAATATAATAAATGATATTTGAACCAAGCCCTTTACATTTGCTCTTAGAATAATAAATGCAGCAATAAAATACGCAAGAGAAATTCTTTGCAATACTCCTAGAATTCTAAATGAAGACCAATCCCAATCTTGCCTAACAAATGGAAATGCATTCAAAATCAGTCCAAGGGAGAATATTGATATTGTACGAAATACTATCTTATTAAATAATGGACCGGTTTTACAAATATCATATTTTTCAAATGAAAAACTCATTGCTATACCAACAATAAAAAGAAAAAAAGGAAAAACTAAATCTGTCAAAGTACATCCATGCCATTGCGCATGTCTTAGTGGGCTATAGACATGAGACCAAGTTCCTGGATTATTGACAATGATCATCAACGCAATAGTTACACCACGAAAAGTATCTAGAGCTAATATTCTATTTATCTTATTCATTTATTTGAGTCCTTCTTTAATCCAAAGCTTGAATCAATAGAAATAAATTTAATCAAAATTAAACCTGGGATGGTGGAAAACATAACCCAGTAAAAAAAGTTTGTATATCCTAAGCTTTCTTGAATTGCTCCACTAAACATGCCTGGCACCATCATACCTAACGCCATGATCCCTGTGCATATTGCGTAATGTGCAGTTTTATGATTACCCTCAGCAATCATCATCATATAAAGTAGATAAGCAGTAAAGCCAAATCCATATCCAAATTGTTCTATAGATACAAGGAAGCTTATAAGTGTCATATTGTCTGGTTGCGAATAGGCCATATAGATATAAACTAGATCAGGTAATTTCATTGCTAGCGCCATCCAGATAATCCAAAATTTTAATCCATTTTTTGCTATAAACAACCCACCAACAATACCACCCAATGTTAGCATTGCGATTCCTAGAGTTCCATAAATAAAACCATATTCAGATGTTGATAGACCTAATCCTCCCGATTCAAGGGAATCAAGCATAAACAGTGGAGCGATTTTTACCAACTGCGCTTCTCCAAATCTATAGAGTAAGATAAAAGAAATAATCAGTAAAATTTGAGGCTTTTTAAAATAAGCTTTAATAATCTCAAAGTATTCTTTTATAATATCCTTCTTAGAAATATTGAATTCTTCTTGATCGTTTTTAGGTTGAGGTAAAACCAATTTATGGTAGATAGCTAAAAGGATAAATAGTCCTGATAAAATTCCAAAAACTAATGACCAAGCAAGTTTAAGATCTCCAGTGATATTCTCTAATTGACCAGCAATAATGATAATAATACCCTGCCCAAAAAGAATCGCAAACCGATAGAAAGTATTTCTAATTCCAATAAACCAGGATTGATCATGGCTGGATAATCCTAGCATGTAAAATCCATCAGCTGCGATATCATGAGTTGATGAGCTAAATGCCATGAGCCAAAAGAATGCTAGTGTATATTGAAGGGTATTAACAGTAGGAATAGTGAAAGCAACACCTGCTAAGCTTGCACCAATAATGAGCTGTGTAAGCACTATCCAATATCGCTTTGTTTTAATTATATCCACGAACGGACTCCACAGCGGCTTAATAACCCATGGTAAATAAAGCCAACTAGTATACAAAGCTATATCTGTATTGGATATATTTAGGTTTTTATATAATACTACAGATACAATCATTACGAATGCATATGGAAGTCCTTCTGCAAAATATAGAGTAGGAACCCAAGACCACCCCTTCGTTTTTGAAAAGCTATTCATCTAATATATATTTTTTGTTTCTGTACCTGGATAATAATGATTAAGTATTTGATTTGAATTTTTTCCAGATAATGCCATGCTCAAAGCACCAATCTGGCACAAACCAACTCCATGTCCCCATCCTTTACCATTAAGACTAAATCCTTGCTCTTTTTTTTCAATAGTAAATGCAGAGCTGAATAGGAAAGAATCTGATAAAAGATCTCTAATTTTGTATTCAGACTCAACAATCAAGTTCTTTTCCTTATTTTTTTGATCTATGTATATAACTTCTAAGTTGTATATCCTACCTGATTTCCCTTTTTTCAATGCTATAATATTTCCAATCGCTTTTGCATGCGTATCATAATAATTCTTTAGATGGTTTATAATTGATTGATTATTAATTTCATGATTCCAATGATAATACTCTAGATCTTCATCTACAGATCCAATAAATCTTGTGATTGATTTTTCAGGAAATTGTGATGGATTGCAATAATTAACCCCTTTTTCATCACAATCATTAATTGAAATCAGATATGGAACTGGCTTACCGGACCAAACATTTTCATAATTCTCTGTTTTACCGCCACAGGATTTCGAGTATCTAGTATCACAAATAGAATTGTCAAAAATTAATACCTTACCATGTGATTGATCAGCAGCTTCTATTGATTCAATAGTACAGTTATCCATACCTTGATATCTTTGGCAGCAATCATCATTACAAACATCAAAGCCTTGCGATTCATGTTTTTGTTCAGAGCTTGCGAGTAGCCATGAGCGAGCAACTATTGTTTGTGAGATGAGAAATTCTTTCGGGCAATGCTGGCTCATCTCTGAAGTTGCAACACATTTTAGATAGTCTTCTAGTTTTAATTCATTTATGACCATTATATTATTTTCAACGATCACAAATTCGAGACTGCCCCAATATTTTATATCGACCACCTTTTCCCAATGAAATCCTCTGCCGGCTACAACTTCCTTGATCATGGAAAAATTATTGCTTGAATCAATGGCTGGATTAATAATTATTTTTTTTGTTATAACGTCTAATTCGTTTATCCTCATCTTCTCATCATTAAGAGAGATTGTTATATTAGAATTATTTTTACAAGAAGGGTAAATCTTCTCATTCGTCTCAATTTCAAAAGAATCACTATCTGATAAAACAAGCTCGATATTTTTAATATTATCAGCAGGCAGGATAATACCTACCCTGATAATAGGTTCTTTAGATGGAGCGATTTTAGAAGTCATGAAATTTCCATCCATGCTTTTGACCCTAACCCAATAATGGGAGCTTCTCTTAAGCTTGACAATACAATCCTATCATCATTTAAAAAATGTTCTTTAATAGCTCCCCCATGATGTGCGCAAAGTTCAATAAAATCAGTTTTTATTTGTTCAAAGATATTATTTCCAACTTTGGAGTTAAGATATTCCGATAATCTCTGACCAATAACTATTCGATCCAACAATATTCCATGATAGGAATGAGATTTATCAATCTTTCTTTCTACGATAAATTGATTATCCCAACCTTCATAAATTGTCCGGACTCTTTCAAAAATCAACAATGCGAAAATCTTACTGATGGACATGACTGAATTTTCTGAATGATTATTAATTGCTGGCATTGATATAAGAGACTCAATAGAGCTTCCATTGCTTGATTTTAGCTCCCAGGTTTTAGTAATCCAGCCTGACTGGCTATCAAAACTCAACAATTGATTATTTAATTTCATTCCATCTGCGATTCCAGTACCGCCACCTATATAGTAGGCATTATTTATGCCTCTGAAAAAACCGTTTATTGCAAATTCTTCACCCCATGCGCACATATCAGAATCACTTTCAATATTTGAAATATTGCTAGAAGATTCAATCGCATTTTGGATTTTTTTACATAGATCAGGCAATCTTGGCCCATTAGACATTGCTTGAATACCTTTTTTATCATCTGATTTAATGCCAGGCATAGCAATAGAAATAAATGAATCTGTATATCCACCTAATTGCCTAATGACACTTAACAATGTATCTATATATACACTTCCTTGGTCTTTTTCCTTTTGTAATATTGATGTATCATTCAATTGTTTTGTTAAATCAACAGGTTTAAAGGAATGATCAAAGGATGGATGATCTTTATAGCGCAGCTCAATTATTTTTCCTGATATCTCAAAAGTATCTTCATTTATTCGTTCAATAATAGCTCCCGATACTTTTGAGGCACCCCCATCAATTCCAAGTATTTTCATTAAATTCCAATCATAGATTTTAGATTAATTATTCTATCATAAGATTTTACTAGCCTTGAAATTGTTATTCTATTTCTGTTCAATAAATCATCAATAATATGATGTATTTTTTTTACTATGTCCGGATCGTATTCTAAGTTATTTCCAAAGCAGAAAATATCGATACCAGCATTGATCATCAGTTCAATTATTTCTTCTAAGCTATATTTATTTGTCAATGCCTTCATTTGGGGGTCATCGCTAATTATTACGCCAGTGAAATCCATTTTTTTTCTTAATAAATCTGTTATGATTGTTTTTGATAGAGTAGCTGGATATTTATCATCAAGGTATTTATTAAATAAATGTGAAGTCATAATTGCTGAAATAGTACCTGAATCAATAAGATTTTGATAGGGTAAAAGCTCTTTTTCTGACCATGATTCAGAGACATCTACCCATCCTTCATGGGTATCTCCAATTGAACTTCCTTGACCTGGGAAATGTTTTGCCGTAGCAATTATATTATGATCTAAATGTGTATCGATAACTATTTTTGCATGATCAGCAACATTATATGGGTTTGAGGAAAATGAACGCTGCTTTTGTATAATAATATTATCTTTTGTTAATAATAGATCCAATACAGGTGCAAAATTGAGATTTATTCCATTTGCTTTTAGGGTTTTAGCTGTACGAAGAGCTTCATTAGCGGTTTGTTCAAGGTCATTAATCTTTCCCAAATTTTCCCAGCTAGTTGAAGGTTCAAACCCGTACTTTGTTTTTAATCTATTTACCTTTCCACCTTCTTGGTCTAATCCAATCAATAAAGGAATATCGCTTAAGTGTTGAAGGCAAGATGTTAATTCTTTTAATTGTTTTGGAGATCTTATATTACGAAGTGAGGGTGGAGAGATAGTGATATCTTCATCGTATAGTATGATTCCGCCAATTTGATAACCTTGATTTAATTCAAAAAAATCTTTTGCTGCAGCGTCATCATGACCTTTCATTCCAACCATTATCATTTGACCGATTAATTCTGGCACATTAGGGGATATTTTTTTCATATTAATAATTTAATAAAGTTAAAGATTTAATAAGGGAAGTAAAGTTAATTTTTATCATATTATGCTTAGGATATTTACTCTACTTTTCTCAATTATATTTTTGACCTGTTCTGGAGCTGGAACAATTTCCTCTTTAGAATCATCATGGGCAGAATCTACACTTAAAAAATTATCATTAAGAGAGAAGATTGCACAAATGATGGTCTATAGAATGAATATGAAATTCATGAACTATGAAAGTGACGAATGGAAAGAGATTGAAAAGCTCATATCATCGGATGGAATTGGGATTTTGCATATTTGGTTTGGAGAGGCAGGCAGCGCACTAACTCTTTTAAATAAAATGCAAAAAGCATCAAAGGTCCCTATCTTAGTTGAGGCTGATATAGAATCTGGTCTGGGTCGAAGGTATAGTGGCGCTGTAACATTGCCACCCATGATGGCAATTGCAGCAACAGGTGACCCGCAAAATGCCTATGATGCAGGCAGAATTTCTGCTGTCGAAAGTCGAGCAGTTGGAATACATTTTAATTTGGCTCCTGTGGTTGATGTTAATAATAATCCTAAAAATCCGATTATCAATACGCGATCATTTGGTGAGGATCCGGATTCAGTTTATCGCTATTCAAAAGAGTTCATAAAAGGTCTACATGACTATAACATGCTAGCGACCGCAAAGCATTTTCCTGGACATGGTGATACAGAAACAGATTCTCACTCTGCGCTAGCTCAAATACCAAGCGACTCTGCCAGACTATGGACAGTGGAAATTCCTCCATTTAGAAATGCAATTAATGCAGGAGTCGATGCTATTATGGTTGCCCATGTTAACGCTCCTGATTATCAAAAAAATGCTGATGACCCAGCTACGCTTTCCTCATTTTGGATAAAAGATATATTGAAAAATAATCTTGGTTTTGATGGGGTAATAATCACCGATGCAATGGGTATGGGAGGGATAATAAAAAATTATTCAGATGCTTACGCTTTAATCGCTACCATTAACGCTGGTTCTGATATCATTATTCAAAACAACAAAATGAAAGAGTCGATTGATCTGGTAGAGCGTGCGGTGCTGGACGGAATCATTACTGAGGAAAGAATTAATCAATCCGTCATTAAAATTTTAAAGATGAAGGAAAAAGTTGGACTGCATAAAGATCGAGCGATATCAGCTGATAGAACTCACTTGGATATGGGCAAAAAGATTAACTTGGAAACCGCAGATGAAATAGCATCAAAATCACTTACGGTGGTAAAGAATGATAATAATATTTTGCCGCTAAATCCTGAGCTTAATGAAGAAATATATGTAATTGATCTTTATGATGGGCCAAACAATCATACTGAAAGCAGCTTAACTAAACAGCTTCGACAAAGTAAGCGAAAGATAAAAACATTTCAAATTGACAAATCTGATAGCTTAGCAATCGCAGATTATATATTCAATCAAATACCGGATGAAAAAATAGTTTTTGTTAATGCATTTGCTAACCCTGTAGAATGGAAGGATAATATTTTTTTGCCACAAGTTGAGGCCGATTTAATTAATAGATTGATTAATAAAAGCAGTAAGGTGGTGGTGACAAGTTTTGGTAGTCCATATTTAATTCAAGATTTTCCTAGTGCGCCTGTATATATATGCGCATACAAAGGAAGCGGAATTATGCAAGACGCTGTAGCAAAATTATTAATGGGCAAATCTAATGCAAGCGGCATATTACCTGTTACAATACCAGATATCGCCAATAGAGGCTCAGGGTTATATATAGAATCACAACCATGGATGGAACAAGAAAATCCATTGGAACCGGGTACTGAATTAATGACAATTAGGGCAAATGAAATTGGAGTAGATATCGCACCAATTACAACAATGCTAAATGATGCGGTGCAAGATTCAGCTTTTCCTGGTGGCGTTATTCTAGCTGCAAAAAATGGTAAAATCTTTTTACACAAAGCATTTGGTCATCATACCTATTTAAAGAGTAATCCTACAGCAAGGGGCAATATTTTTGATCTAGCTTCAATTACGAAAGCAATATCAACTACATCGGCTATCATGAATCTTGTAGAAGAAAAAAAACTTAAACTTAGCGATAGAGTTATTGATTTTGTTCCAGAATTCAAAGGACAGCAGGGTAAGTATTTTAAACAAAAAGAAAACACTACAATTCAGCAGCTCATAACACATACAGCAGGCCTTCCTCCATTTAAACAGTACTACTTAATGGATGGAAGTCAGCAGGCTCGGCTGGACTCTATCTTCAATACGGAACCTCAAAGAGTATCCAACGACACACTCATATACTCAGATATCGGTTTGATCGTACTAGGCAAAGTTATTGAGGTTGCATCGCAGCAATTATTGGATGAATATGTTGATTCGGTAGTGTTCAAGCCGCTTGGAATGAATTCTACATTTTACAACCCTTCTTTGGAAAAACTTCAGCGAATTATACCAACTGAAAATAGCAAATTTCACCAAAAATTGATTAGAGGATTTGTTCATGATGAAAATGCCCATAGCTTAGGTGGTGTTGCTGGGCATGCTGGTCTTTTTTCTACGGCAAAGGACCTGGCCATTTTTTCACAAATGATGCTGAATGGTGGCCGGTATGGATGGAAGAGAATTTTTATGGAAGAGACAATTATTCAGTTTACAACAAGGTCCAATGAAGTAGAGGGTAATTCTTATGGAATGGGATGGGATACTCCATCTGGAAAATCTTCAGGAGGTGTATATTTATCAAATGATAGTTTTGGGCATACAGGATATACAGGTACATCACTATGGATTGATAGAGAAAACCAAATTTTTGTCATTTTACTTACAAATGCAGTTCACCCTGATCGATCCTACAAGAAAAAGAGCTATTTTGACTGGAGACAGCGATTACATTCATCGGTATATGAATCTCTAGGCTTTACGGCTAAAAATGAAGATCTTGAACTACGGGATAGATGGAAAAGAGAAAAAAATTGAAGATAAATCATTCTTTAGCATTAATCCTGTTTTGCGTTGTCCAGTTTGCTTGCGAATCGAAAGAAGAATGGATAAATACGCTACCAAAACCATGGACGATATCAGAGAATGATTTTTCTGAAATTTTGCCAAAATTTCATAAAAAATTTCCCAACTTTCACGAACGACTTAAAGCTTTTTCAGTTTGGCAGATTGGAACACCATATCAAATGTTTTGTTTAGGTGAAGAAGTTGAGCCAGACCCAGATCCAATTTTTAGGCTAGATGTTTCAGATTGCACCGTACATATTCTTACAGGCTTAGCAAGCGTACAAAGTAAATCTTGGAATGAGGCAAAAGATAACCTTATTCAAATCCACTATAAATCTGATAATAAAGGAAGAAGTGCACCTTCATATAAGCATAGATGGCATTTTACTACCGATCGAATCCAAGATAATTATTCAACCCAAGATATTTCTAGTTCTTTATTGATGGATGATCAATTAGAGAAGCGCACAATTACGCTGAATCAAAAACAAAATGGAGATGAATTCCTAGAGCTTGATTGGTCTAAGAAAACAAGCGCGAGCTATATACCAAATGATATGCTTTCAACTGAGCTATTAAAAAAATTGCCAACTGTTGCTGGTGTTGCTTTTGTAAAAGAATCATATTTTAAGATGGGCTTGATGATTGCTCATGAAGGGATGATTGTTGATCAGAAGGATATTATACACGCATCCCAAGAATTCAAAAAAACAGTTCGAATGGATTTCATGGATTATTATTTTAATGAGGATGGTCCTCGTTTTGATGGGATAATGATCTATTCATTTCATCCTTTAGAGAGCTGAATTTTTGCACTGGATAGATCAGCTAGTTATATTATTCTTTTTGCTATCGTTTTCTATTTATGGGATTTGGCAGGCAAAAAGCAATAAATCATCTGGGGATTATTTCTTAGCCGGTAAGAATCTACCTTGGCCCGTTGCGATGTTATCGATTGTAGCAACTGAAACATCTGTTCTGACATTTATTAGTATTCCAGGTTTGGCCTATAGAGGAGATTGGTTTTTCCTTCAATTAGGTTTTGGCTATATAATAGGGAGAATCCTAGTTAGCATTTTTCTTTTGCCTCAATATTTTCAAGCTGGTATTGTATCTATATATGAGGTTATAGGGCAAAGATTTGGTGAAGTGTTTCAAAAAATCGCTTCACTCATTTTTTTAATCACCAGAGTATTAGCGGATGGAGTAAGGTTTTTAGCAACTGCTGTTATTGTTCAGGTAATCACTGGGTGGTCTCTTTTTTTGGCAGTCATGATTATTGGTGTTGTAACATTGATATATACGCTTTCAGGAGGAATAAAAACGGTTATATGGATTGATAGTATTCAATTTATACTTTACCTATTTGGTGGATTAGTTTCGATTGCAATAGCAATAAACTACCTTGAATTACCTTTTTTTGATATTATTACGAATCTATCCTCGTTGAATAAACTAAGAATTTTTACTATTGAAGGTAATGTATTATATGATCCATACTTTTTCCTAAGCGCAATTATTGGTGGAATCTTCTTATCCTTTTCTTCGCATGGAATAGATCACATGATGGTCCAGCGAGTATTAAGCACACGGAATATTGAATCTGCTAAAAAAGCAATGATCGGCAGTGGAATTATAGTGTTATTTCAATTCACTATTTTCTTATTCGCTGGCTCCCTTATTTATTTAGTTACAAATAATATGGATATCCAAAAGGATCGCGAGTTTACCTATTTTATAGTCAACTTTCTGCCAAAAGGGGTAAAAGGTCTTTTGCTTGCAGGAGTTCTTTCTGCCGCAATGTCAACCCTAAGCTCTTCAGTGAATTCCCTAGCTTCTTCTACGATTACAGATTGGTTCAAAAACAAACAGAGTATTAAAACTTCACGCTTAGTTAGTCTGGCATGGGGTATTATTTTAATTATGATAGCATTAGTTTTTAATGAAAGCAATACTGCAATCATTGTTGTTGGGCTTCAAATTGCATCCTTTACATATGGTGCCTTATTGGGATTGTTTTTGTTAAGCAAGATGAAAAGAGATTTTTCATCAATTAGTCTTATTTCTGGATTGTTATCAAGTTTGCTTGTTGTGTTTTTACTAAAATATTCTGGATTTGCTTGGACTACGTTTATCGGAGCAGCGGTAATTTTGAATATCGCAATAACGCTACTAACAGATTCAATAATTAAATTTATTTATAATTCAAATCGTTGATTGAGGGTTGTCGCTCCATAACCTTCTTCCTTTAATTTTTTCCGTTTTTCAGCAGCAGGGTCAAGCAAAGGATTGGTATGATTAAAATGAATAAAATTTATATCAACCCGATCTTTGATTTCTTTGAAGTATTCAATTGATTCAATAATAAATGGATGAGGGATTTCAGACATATTTCTGCCTGGCAATTCACCTTCATTATAAAAGGTTCCATCAAGCAAGGCATAGTCATTCTCTTTAATAGTTCCCAAAACATCGACATCCCATTTATTCCATTTATCGATATCTGGGATAAAAATTAATGATTTGCTAGGTCCATTGATTTGGAATCCAACCGTTTCGGAAAATTCATCTCGATGAGGCACTATCAATGGTTTGATTGTAAGTCTTTTATTTAGAATAATTTCCTTATTCTCTTTTAATTTATTTATTTTAACATTCTTTAGATCAATTAACTGGCTCCATGGACCATTAGTTTGTAGAAATTTCGTCATTTTGGGTGCTGTATATAATGGCATATTTTTATATCCCATTGTTTCCCTTCCTAAATGCATCAATCCTGAATAGTGCCCTATGTGTGCATGGGTGATGAATATCCCTTTGATCTTATTTTCTTTTGTAAGTTGATTATGCTGGCGTGGAAAGTCGGGCGTAGCCTCAATCATCCAAGCTTCATTTGAATTAGGGTCAACAATACCAAGAGAGGTAACAAAAAATTCTTTTTTTGAATTTGACCATCTATTAATACAGCACTTCTTCTTACATCCCGCTTGGGGAGCTCCTCCATCTTGAGTGGTGCCCAGAACGATAATATATGGATTTTCAATAGGACTAGGAGAACAGCTTATAAATAATAAGAAGATCGTCAGATATAAATTATTGCGAATCATTTTATTTCTGCTAGCTGACTTACAATCTTGTCTTGCAATTCACGGAATGGGGCAGATGAGCCTTTATATCCATTCATTAATATAGAAAATGCTAGAGGTTTACTATCTGAGTTCAATATATAACCAGAGAAAGTTGTAACTCCTGATAGTGAACCTGTCTTAGCATAAATACCATTCGGTAAATTTCTATCAATCAAGGTTCCATTTTTGCCAGTGAACGACAAAATATTTAATAGCTTATTTCTGATTTCTGGCTGATGATACGCCCAGCTTAATAATGAGGTAAAATTATTTGCACTTGAGTAATTATATCTTGATACGCCAGATCCATCGCTAATGGAAAAACTAGTGGTATCCAAATTTGTTTGATCATTTAAAAAAACCTTTATAGCGTGTAATCCATTTTGCCAATTTCCTTCACTTCCATTTGATTCATAGCCTATTATTTTTACTAGTAATTCTGCTGTAAGGTTATCACTTTCAACCATAAGATTCTCAAGAATTGAGGGTAAGGATTTTGAATAATGTGTTGCAATTTCTGTTCCTGAATTAGGGTAGATACCTTTATCTAATTTTTTAATTTTCACTCCCTTTTTTAGTAACATTTCTCGGAACAGATATCCAGTATAGTTGGTTGGTTCATCTATATTTCTAATAATGGTATCTGTTGATGCGGTATCCATTACACTTCCAGTTATTAAAAATGAATTTTTATTATTTTTCCAATCACGAGTTATTTTTAGCTTTTCAAAATTTGCTGTATCATTTACTGTATAAGCCTGATTAATAATAGTATAATAGTTTGATTTAGGATATGTTTCTAAATTAATAAGATTACCGGCTGTACTTGGATTGATTATGAAATCAATGCAATTATCATTAATGGAAAGTGCGCTAATTTGCGCGGAATACCATTCATCGCCTTCATCCCACATCCAGCCGGGGCCGTATGTAAGTGAATCCATAATTGTATCATCTAGAATTAACTCGTTTATTGAGGGAAATTGTTTTGCTACGATACTAGCCAATGAGTCAAGCTCTGCTAACGCAAGGTCAGGATCACCACCACCCACTAGGTAGATTTTATTCCCATCTTTATAAATGGATGTCTTAAAAGTGTAGCTAGTATCTAGAATTGAAATCGCTGAAAGAGATGTGTATAGCTTATTATTGCTAGCAGGATTAAATAGGGAATTACTATTCAATTCAAAAATTGTTTTACCGGAATTAAGATCAACAGCTTTTATTCCAATATTTGTTTCCAGTTTAGAAGCATCGATTAATTCATTTATAGAATTTCTTATAGGGGGGAAACCGCTGGATTTATAGATTTGCGGAGGCGCATAGCAGCTACAAAGCACTAGAGCTATAATCATAGCTAGCTTTTTATTCATAAATCCAGTATTGCTTTGAAGTATTCTTATATTTTTCAAGCGGTATATTAAATTGATTCGTATTGTCAGAAGCAATTTGTTCAGAAAATTCAGCATTTCCCCATAAACGATTAATCCCAGAAGTCTTTAGTTTAAACTGATTTGGATATTTTTCTTTAATCATATTAATTATTTCCATGCCAGTTGCAATGCTTCTGTACTTATTACGGTCTGTTATTATAATCTCTGCACCATGACACACCTGGTTTTTATATTTAGGATTATTTGCCATTCCTTTGATTGTGCTAGGTATAAATCTAACTGGCTTAAAAACAACGCCAGGCAAATTAAGCTTGTTTAATTCTATGGTTAAATCTTGTTTGTTTATCCATGGTGCGCCAAACCGCTTAAATGGCTTTTCTGTTCCTCTTCCTTCGCTGAGATTAGTAGCTTCAAGCAAGCACATTCCAGGGTAAATAATAGCAGTATTTATGTCAGGAATATTTGGCGATGGCTTAACCCATGGCAGAGTTGTTTCATCATACCAGAGATTTCTTTTCCAGCCCTTCATCTTTATTACTTGAAGTTTTGGTTGATTTTCAATCCATTCTTCACCATTGATCATATACGCTAACTCACCAACCGTTAATCCATAGCGAATTGGGATAGGATAATATCCGACAAAAGTTTGAAACTTTAAATCAAGTATAGGACCTTCAATGGATTCTCCCGTAATTGGGTTTGGCCTATCAAGAACAATCACTTCCACGCCAGCATTTGATGCGCTTTCCATAACCAATCCCAATGTAGTGATATAGGTATAGAATCGTGCGCCAACATCCTGAATATCATAGAGAATAATATCTAAACCCTTCATTTGTTCTTCCGTTGGTTTGCGATTACTTCCATATAGACTGACCACTTCAGGAAGGGATTTAACTTGTCCATCATAATTAATTTTTTCACCTGCAGCAGCTTCACCAAATAGGCCATGCTCAGGAGAAAATATTATTTTAATACTGACATCTTTTTGATTCATCAGGCGTTCGTAATTTGGAGTACTAGCCGCATCTACACCTGAGTGATTTGTTACTAATCCGATAGATTTATTTTTGATTAAATCAATTCTTTCATTGAGAAGCACATCTAATCCAACCTGTATTTTTGATAAATTAA
>Ga0208766_1000340_pt1 | contig 25926 bp, 17 predicted proteins | sample ETN01SmetaG_3_FD_185792 | JGI IMG/M metagenome (GOLD analysis project Ga0208766, IMG submission 185792) | Marine microbial and viral communities from oxygen minimum zone, Eastern Pacific Ocean - ETNP2014F12-01SV263 (SPAdes) (version 2) | ecosystem: Environmental > Aquatic > Marine > Oceanic ... | reverse complement strand
CGAGGGTTTTGCCGAGTAGAAATAATAGCGAAAATTATTGCCAATAATCCAATAATTAAGCCAAAGCAGCAGGTAGAAAACATAAGTAATACAATCGGATTAGTGAATATTTCTTTTTCAGCAGCAGCATCATCAACTAACCAGAGAGCACCATTACCATCATTGTGGAGAGTATAGTTCGCCGAATCATCGAGATAATAAGTCCAAACGGGTCTATATTTCGGGCCATCTTCCTCTAACACTCTATCGACATGTAGTGATGTGGGGGCCTTTCCTTCACTTTCTTCCCCGTTAGGATCAATCAATCTAGCTTCATGCCCAGGTTCCTTTCCATCCTCTAGAGTCCTGAGAGCCACATAATACCGGTTTTTGTCAAGTTCAACAACAATAGATTCCCCAGGTTCTAATCTAGCAACATTTTCTTGCTCGGGGTCTAGTAATGGAATCATTTCATCCATTGCATTTCCGGCTGAAGCAAGGGCCACTAATAGTAACACGAACGAAGTGGCAGCACCCCACTTCGCCCAACGCCTGAAGTCCACAGCCACGGCCAACTCAAGCCGTCGTTACATTTGATGCTTGGCCGAACCTCATCGTCCCATAATTTCGGCTAATTTCTCTGGAAGGTATGTGTCTGTGACGAAATCAAGACCATACTTGGCTAGTGACTGCTGTTCAGCCTTCTTGCCAAGTTCCAGCATTAGGTTGATTTCATTTTGCCATTCTGCATCGGCAAATCGAGGGTCACTTAGTTCCGCTTTCAAGGCTTGAATATCCTTACTGGACAGGTCATCAGCAGGGAGGTCATACGACATAATGTCGGATGCCCTTATTCCAAGATATATTGCAGTTGGAGTTGCAAGATATTCTGAAATGTGCGCGGTCTTTATTGCCCCATAAGCAATTGAAGCATAGATTCTGTAAGACCAAGGATCACCGTCAAGGAATACTAAAACAGGAAGATTCCATTCCTCATTCATTCTCTTGATTATTCTTCGAGTCGAACGAGCGGGCTGCCCCTTCAGATGAATTAGTGCACACCTAGAATCATCATCAAACCCATTCTCTACCAATCGGTCAAACATTCCACCGGTCTCGATTGCCATTATGAAATCTACATCATGGTCTACAAGTTTGAGTTTTTCAGATTCTACATTATATGGAACTCCGTATCCAGAATCTCCTACATCATCCCTGCAGTTTATTCGCATCCATTCACCCTTTCGGTTTCGTTCTTCGAAGGTGATATTGCCAATAATCCGAGCTCCATCTTCTTCAGGTCTAAGTTTGAAATCTTCTCGCATACATTTGGTCACAATTTCAAGATCTTCTGCAAGATTATTACTTTCATTCTGCGAACCAAATTTACCATGACCCCAACCTTCGGAAATGTAGTACATTTCTCTGAGTGTTGATGATTTTCCAGCCTCAATCATTTCTTCAATAAATTCACTAACATGTAAAGCCCGAAGTAATTGCCTAGCCGAGCCTAGAGATGTTGCATCACGTGTAGATTTCTTTTTCCCATATTTGTAAACACCGAGTTTTTTGTCGAAAGCGATATTTTGTTTAGTTCTGACTGGAAGCGTCATTCTAGGAGGGTCTCCTTTCAACATTTTATCGTGCATTTCAGCAGCGATGCCATGCAACGCATCAATTACTTCTTCCTTAGTGAATCCATTTGCACTCATTCATTCCCCTCCTCGTAAGCCCAAAGGCCCATTGCATCAGTTTCACTATTTCCTCCAACATCCACAACTTCTTCGGTCAAATTTCCCTCGGCACTCTCAATTTCTTTAGTAGGGGTTCTTTCGACCAAATGTTCGATGGATTCAGTTCTAGGGGCAGCGCGCTCTGCCTCTGCTGCAGCCAAGGCGTCCATTTTCCGCATCTCATCGAGAAGTTTCTCATCAATCCTCGTAGCGCCAATAATTTCTCCATTACCTCTAAAGAAAATATCAGATTCATTCCAATCTCCCTTTGATAGTCCAGAAACTGCAAAGCGTATCTCAGCCGATTGTCCGGGGTCTAAAGTATCCAATCTCCAGTTCCAAAGACCTGTTGTTTCTTTTCTCCCTCCTCTTGGATTATCAACAATACATACTCCATCCGCTTCCGGCCATTTTGCCAATATTGTGTAGGCCCGAGCCCTAGCGGTGTAGTTGTAAATTGTAATTGAGCAAATGGTTTTCTTAGTTTCCTTATCCCAAATAATTTCATCTTCAAGGAATACTGCATTCATTATTTTCGTAATCACAGGGGCGAGATCAGGTTCTTCTCGCTCTAGAAGTTCAGAAGTCTTCTTTGATATTTCAGGTAGAATGATATTGATTAAATCGAATTTTTCCTGAGCCTTTTTTCGCTGAGAGCTCTTCTTCAGATGATTTCGTAATCCTCTTCCAACTTCTAACATAGCCTTTCTGATTTCTTCGAAAACTTCCTCATTGTCTGCTACAGCTTCCTTTGCTTCACTAGTGAATTGAACATTAGTTGATGCAAGATGAATTAGAACAGCTGCAGGCCCCTTTGGCAAGCCCCTTCCACCGGGATGATCTAATCCATATCTCTTCCAATCCACAGACTCCAACCCTTTCGTCAATAAGCAGCCACCTTGTTGATACATTAGGGGAACACGATTGGCAAAGCGCAACACTTCAATGGGTCCATCCGCCTGTAAATCGCCTCCGAAAACAAGGCCCACTTCAATTTGGAATGGATTTCCTAGAGACACAGCCGGCTTTCGAGTTACAGTTGAGGCGAATCTTGAATCAATTGCTTTAGAAAGCCCCTTCTTGATTAGCATCTCTTCAATTGGTGACAAGCAATCAGTAGGAGGGGCTAGTAGTTTGACACCTTGAAAAGCCTCAACCATTGCTTGCGCTTCGTCGGCCTTTACTCGAACAGGAGTCCGTCCTTCTTCAAGCCCCGCCGCCTGAAGAATTTCTTTGGCCGCTCGCACACTTACTCCCGAAAAATTATGTCTAAGGAACGAAGTCAGTTTTCGTTCGTCCGCCTCTTTGAGCATACGTTGTAATTGACCGAGTTGTATTCCGTGAGGATGTGGTTTAATCTCTTCAACAACTCTAGGTAAGCGATCAGTTGTCCGAATCCAGTGCCCTTGTTCAATAATTTCTCCTTCCTTATCTTTGACAATTAATTTGATTGAGGCATGAGGATTTACTATACTCGTCATTCGTAGATATTGGTGAACAGATTGCCGACCGCGTTGATATTTTGCTCTCATCACAGTCCGGATTTTGAGCCCATGCTCAACTTCTTCTCCATTCTCGAACCAAACATCTCTACGCTCATTTGACTTTGTGGCACGATTCTTTCGAGTATCTAATCCTAAATCCACATAGACAGCCGAAGAATCAGAAGCTACTTTTGATACAACACTGGTTTTCGACCCTGTGGTAAGTTGGCTATACATGACGACGCCAGTAATCCCGATACCCTGCTGCCCTCGCGTTTGTCTAATTGCGTGGAATCTAGAGCCCAGCAGGAATTTTCCAAACACATTCTCAACCGAATCCCGTGGGATACCTGGCCCATTATCCTGACAAATCAACTCAAGGCGATCGCTTCCAATGCGATTTATTTCAATCTTGATTTCAGGTAAGATGCGGGTTTCTTCACAGGCATCAAGTGAATTGTCAACAGACTCTTTGACCGCGGTAATTACAGCTCTCTGAAGGGTGTCGAATCCGAGGAAATGTTTGTTCTTCTCAAAGAATTCACTAATTGAAATCTGCTTTTGTTTGCTTGCAATTTTCTCTGCATCTACCATCGCGAATACCCCCCTCAGGTCCTCCCATAGTCCGAATGACTCGGGGCCTGTTTGCGGTCGAACTTGTCCGAGAGCCTGACCCACTTAACTATGCATGACTCTTCTGCGGCTTAGTGTGCGAAACTGATTGATTTAGAGAATGTCGCCAACTCTTGTTAATACTAATCACCCAAATAGTTCAGGATGCCAAGCAGTAATATATCCAGTAAAAGCACTAGCCATAACTGTTAATGGACTCGCAAGATACAATTTTCCGGGACCAGACCTACCTTGGAAATTGCGATTTATTGCAGATATTGAGACTTGTTCGGAGTTATTTGAAACACCCGGCCCTGCGCCTATACAAGCACCACAACCAGGGTCGATGAGTTTGATTCCAGCCCGCTCAAACATTTCTGTCCAACCTTTTCTTTGAGACAAATCTTTCACAGATTTCGAGCCAAATTGGATGTAGCAATCAACACCTTTTGCAATAGTCAATCCCGCATCAAGGGCGGCTTTGGTAACCATAGCGTAGTATGCAAAATCATCATCTTTCCCGGCTGTACATGAACCAGCATATGCGATATCGATAGAAACTTCACCTAATTCATCGATATAGGCCCCATTAGTAGGATCTGAAGGTATTCCTTTGTTCGGATCGCCTGGGTGTGCAACCATTGGGCGAATTTCTGACAAATCTATTGTGTGAACGCCGCCATGATATACAGCATTTTCATCAGGATTAACAAAAGCTGCCCGAATTTCATCTTCACTTAGATTTGAACGTCGCTCAAGAAGCCAATCTACAGTTAAATCATCGGCTTCACAAATACCAGTTTTTGCCGAACACTCAGTAGCCATATTGCACAAAGTAGCCCTCTCATCCATAGAGAGGGAAACCAAGCCCGGGCCGCCAAATTCCATTGAACGATCTAGCGTATCGGATTTTGTGGCATATTTCCAAAGTATGTGCAATATCACATCCTTTGCAGTACACCCCGAATCAAGATTTCCAGTGAGTTCAAATCGAATACTTTCTGGAACTTTCACAAATGCGAATTGATTGTGAACAAGATTTGCATATTCGGTAGCTCCTACCCCATAAGTCAGAGCATTGGAAGCCCCACCCATGCAAGTGTGACTATCTGTCGCTTGAATGAAATCGCCCACGTCGATAAATTCCTCTCTTGCCACCTGATGACAAATACCAGGGCTAACGCCATCCACTGCCGAGTAATCCCTAACTCCAGAGTGCCTTTGAAAATCCACCTGCAGGTCTCGCAGAGTTTGTATTTTATCGGCAAATCTTCCAAATCTAGGAACACCCGTTGCATACAACAAATGGTCCTCAAAAACAGCAAATTTTGGAGGATTTGGTATTGTATAATCTCCTCCATATTCTGCTGCTAGAAAGTTGTGAACCTGAGCGGTAGTAAATTCGTGTGAATAACCTCCATCTACTTGTGCAATTACTGCATCCCCCGGTTTCACAAAACCACGTTTACCATTTTGACCGAGTAATTTGTTTGAGATAATCTTCTCAGCCATTGTCATTGGAATTGGATTTGTACTTATTGCCGGTAATGCAACCCCCCCTCCCTTCAATTGCTTAGCAAAAGGCAAAATCCCTCCATTTTCTACAATCATTTTAGTTACAGCATCATACTTGTTGGTGAACTCGTTAAGAGATATGGTTTCTCCATTTTGCAGCCTCTCCAACATAGCGTGGTCGCCCATCAACTGTCCAAGATTGATATTATTCCGTTCGTGTATTGGGGCAAAGGATGCAGCAATAACAATACGAATTCCAGACCACCTTTCGCATTGAGCCGCAGTTTCTCGGCTACTACCAGTTCCTTTGCGGTGGCCGCTTACGATAACAGAGAATCCTCCGTCCATCAATGCTTTTTCTTCAAAGACACGCTTACCATCGTGAAGTAGGCCCGCATACGCATTTTCAGCTAATATGGCAGGATCATGATCAAAGCAGACCCATGCAGGAGTCATCACGTCTGTATTGATATCATCTAGAAGATCATTGACACTAAGATCCTTCATTCTCAAATCCAATCCTTCATACAACTGTTGTTTGATGAGATCAAGATCCTTAGTAAGAAACAGAACTCGCGATTCGGCGTCTAGTGACACTTCAGAGGGTGGCCATTGTGCACTCATTTTTCCCTCTCCTACAGCACCCCCAAGATACGTTGCTATTTCACCCTTAGTGAAGTGCAACACAGATTAGTAAATTACAATATTATTGGTTAACTATAGTACTCTAAGATTTAAATAAGAAGTCATTTGCGAATATATTACCTTTCTCACGAAAGGAGGATGAGAGTATGTCAGAATATTTAGTCGAAGACATTGTGAAGTGTAGCGAATGCGGGTCGAGAAATCTCAACAGAGACGAGACCCGAGGCGAGGTCGTCTGCGACGACTGCGGCCTTGTTTTAGAAGACAAGGTGATAGATCAGGGTGCCGAATGGCGCGTATTCAGTCCGGAACAGGGCGACCAGCGTGCACGTACTGGTGCACCAATGACCGTGATGCTTCACGACAAGGGTTTGTCAACAGATATTGACTGGCAAAACAAAGACTATTCTGGTAAAACAATTTCATCCCGATACCGTTCGCAATTTTATAGAATGAGAAAGTGGCAGAAGCGTTCTCGAGTTAGCAATGCTACTGAGCGAAATCTAGCCATGGCATTGGCTGAATTGGATAGAATGGCAAGCCGTCTTGATTTACCCAAGAGTATCCGAGAAACCGCTGCTGTGAATTACAAAAAGGCAGTTGAGAAGAGACTGATTCGGGGCCGTTCAATCGAAGGTGTCGCTGCTGCGTCTCTCTATGCGGCCTGCCGTCAGTGCAACAACCCTCGAACACTTGATGAAATTGGTGAAGCAAGTCGAACCGGACGAAAAGAAATCGGCCGAACTTACCGCTTCATGGTACGTGAATTGAAGATGAAGATTCCACCAACCAAGCCAGAGGATTACATTCCACGATTCTGTTCAGGACTCGATCTTGATGCAGAAGTGCAAGCTAAGGCATACGAATTGATTGCCAAGGCTCAAGAGAAGGAATTAACCAGTGGTCGTGGACCAACTGGAATAGCCGCTTCAATCATTTACATTGCAAGCGTTCTTTGTGGTAAGCGTCGAACTCAGCGCGAGGTTGCTGAGGTCGCGGGTGTTACAGAGGTCACAATTCGAAACAGGTACAAGGAACTCATCCAAAACCTGAACATCGAGTTAGAGATTTGAATTAGGTGGCCTTTTGATGGCCAGACGCGAAGGCAAGGCACTTGTCTGGCAGCGAACTAATGAGCGACTAGGAGAGTCAGTTAGGGATGCCTATGAGATTGCACCTCTCCCTAATCCTCCTCTAGAATTACCAGATTTTCCAGCCATACCTCCTCGTGATTCTGAATCTTTAGTTCGGCAAGCAATGGGAATTTTCTCAGTTGATAGACAAGGTTTCGAGATTCGATTAGTAGAAATCACCGATCTCATTCTTCCCGATTATGTGAAAAGAGCAATAGATCCAGAAGAAGCCGAATCTCGATGGCTCGAAAAGAACGCAGATGAAATCTCGGAGAGAATATTAGTTCTCATTGCTCGTGATTGGCTAACTTCAGCACTGGATGAGCATTCACCCGATACAGATCGTTGGTACCTTGGTGTTTCATTGGTCACCGGCATTGCTCTATGTGGCTCAGATGTGGCTCGCGATGATTGTTATCCTCTAATCGAATCGATTGCATATGCAGTTACTCCAAGATCCCTTCCTTACTCTAATACATCAGGGCGCCACCAATTATCTTGGAATCCTGATAGTGCCACCAAAGCCTCATTCCCCCCTCATCCTAGTGGGGTGATGGCCGCCACAGCAATTCTCGACACACTTTCCTTACGTGATTCATCATTACACAATGTACTACCTATTTGGCTTGAGAATCTTTCAGTATCATACTCTCTTTCCCCGGTTCTAGATATTTCTAATCGCGTACTCCAGGGGCTTAGTCAGGCTAATTCCGAATCGGCGCCGGCCTACGTCAACGCGGGGTTGCAATTACTACCCAATTTACCTGAAGAAGCCAAAGACATCCTCGTTGCTTGCTCAGAACATAGTGAACCACAAGCACGTCGCCGAGTAGCCGAATCACTACCTCGCATTTCTTCTGAATATCCCTCTTTTGCACTAACTCTTGCCGATAGACTTCTCAAAGATGAGGATGATTCAGTTGTGGTATTGACAGCAACCTTTGTGGGTTCTCTTTCCCGTACATCTAACGAGAATTTCATAAATCGTGCCTCCACTATTCTTGATTTAGGAAATCAAAAAGCAATCCAAAGAATTGTTGAATCAGGACTCAGGGACTATCTTTCTCAGAACGCAGAAGATTCCCACTCACTCCTCGTGAAGGCGTGGATTAATTCTTCAGAATTAGGGCGTTCAAGAGTTGCTAATTTGATTGTTGAGCAATTCAAAGTAAATCCTAAAGCTTTCTTGAAGACCTGTTCAGAAGTTCAACAATTAGATTCAGACTCAAATTCAGAACTTATCCGCTACATCGAGATGCGCAGCCCAGAAGCCAGGTCTCTTCTGAATTAATTAGGAGCAACCTGTAGTTGCCCCACAAGCATTGCACTTCAGACAGGTTCCATTCCGAACCATCTGACTACCTCCGCAGTCATCACAGATGTCTCCAGTGAAACCGCGTTCTCGAGCCAATCTTCGAATTCTCGCATCACTATTCTCAGTAGGGGTGGCGGCGGCTAAAGTCAATTGTACATCTCGGCGATCACCTTGAACTCGCATGACTCCATCATCAGTCTGTTCAGGTCGGCTAATCGAGGTGGTTTCGAGATCTTCCGCAGATACGTGTGCCAAATCATCTCGGTTTAGGTGTTGAATAGCCAATTCTCTGAATATGTAGTCCACAATTGATGTGGCCATTTTCACCCGACCGCTTCCACCAGTGACCATACCACTAGGGTCAAACTTCTGGAATGTGAAGGATTTGACAAAGGCATCGAGAGGAACTCCATATTGTAAACCAATAGATACTGCAATTGCGAATTGATTCAGTAATGATCTCCAAGCAGCCCCTTCTTTCGATGTTGTAATCATGATTTCTCCAAGTCTTTCATCATCATATGTGCTAGAAGAGAGATAGACAGTGTGGCCACCAACTCTAGCTTTCATAGTACTCGATGAGCGAACATCAGGCAAAGGCCGCCGTGTTGCAATATAGTTGTGAACAAACTGCTCTGCTAGAACTTGTGCTGCTGGTGCTGGAACGGGCAGAGCTTGAGCAGTCTCCTCTACCATCTTGTGCACAACAGTTACCGCTTCATCTTCTTCAGTCAATGTACTCGCATCAACCAATTGATTCATCAGTGGTTGAGATAACTTCGAACCGTCCCGATAAACCGCACATGCTTTGTTCATTGTTTCATGACTCAATTCGTATGCCTCCCTGATATCATCTATAGAAGCATTTGCGGGCATATTGATTGTTTTCGAAATGGCCCCTGAGATAAATGGTTGAGCTGCGGCCATCATTAGCACGTGAGCCTTCCATTCGATTGACCTCTTTCCATACTTTCCACAAGGTGTTGCACAATCAAAGACAGCTAGGTGCTCATCTTTTAGGCCCGGTGCACCCTCAATCGTTCCATATCCAAAGACATGGTCATTTGCCTCATCAATTTGTGAAGCAGTGTATCCAAGATGACCAAGGACATCGAAGAAAGCATCATTGTATTGTGCTTCAGACATTCCTAGAGATTCTGTACAGAATTCTTGGCCAAGAATAGATGGTGCGAAAGCCGAACGAATATCGAAAACATCAGGGAAACTACTCTCTATTTTCTTTATTGTTGAATTATCGAATCCTTTTTCCTTCAACGTCATAGATGAAACCGTCGGGCAATTTTTCAGTGAAGCAGTACCCATGATATATTCTTGAATTGCTTCAGTCTGCTTTGCTGAATAACCGAGTCTTGTGAGGGCATTTGGCACTCCGTGATTGATGATTCTTAGTGAGCCGCCGCCAGCCAGTTGTTTGTACTGTACCAATGAGAATTGTGGCTCAACTCCAGTGGTATCAGCCCCCATCACGAGGCCAATAGTTCCTGTTGGCGCAATAACAGTCGTCTGAGCATTCCGGAATCCGTGCTCTTCACCTTCTCTTAGAGCCCGGTCCCAAGAGTTTCGTGCAGCCTCAAGGAGATCCTTTGGACACTTCTTAGAATTGATGCCCATAGGGGTGACACTCAATCCTTCGTATTCATCAGCAGGAGCGTCATATGCTGCTCGGCGATGATTCCTCATCACTCGCAACATATGCTCAGAGTTTGACTCATAATCGGGAAAGGTTCCCAGAATAGATGCCATTTCCGCACTTGTGGCATAAGACTCTCCACACATTATCGAAGTAACTGCGCCACATATTGCGTATCCTCGCTCGTCATCATAAGGAATTCCCATATGCATTAGCATCGAACCTAGATTGCAAAATCCTAGGCCAAGAGTCCTGTATTCGTAGGACTTACGAGCAATTTCATAGGAAGGGAATTGAGCCATTAGCACGCTAATCTCAAGTGTTGTAGTCCAGAGTCTGACCGAGTGTCTGAAATCATCAACATTGAATGTTTGAGTAGGTTTGTCGTAGTAATGTAGTAGGTTGATACTCGCTAAATTACAAGCGGTATCATCGAGGAACATGTATTCACTACAAGGATTTGAGCCATTGATTCTACCACCTTCAGGGCATGTGTGCCATTCATTGATGGTGGTATCAAATTGAACACCTGGATCCGCACAGGCCCAAGCGGTATATGCAACCTTATTCCACAAATTGGCAGCGGGCATCGAGCGATTCGGAACAGGGTCTCGTCCAGCTTTTGCAGCTTTTTCTAATTCAGTGCGGAAATACAAATTCCATTCACCGTTATCTCTTAGGGCATCCATGAATGAGTTTGGTACACGAACAGAGTTGTTACTGTTCTGTCCTGAAACTGTAGCATATCCCTCGCCTTGCCAATCAGTATCTAGAACTTCAAACTCTAGACTCTTCCAACCCTGACCAGCGAGGTCAAGAATGCGTTTGATATGCGGCTGAGGTATACTATCACGAACTGCCTTCACCATTGCCATCTTCAGAGAGCCATTTGTAGCAGGGTTGAGTCTTCCATCATCTTCATCAAAAGACCAAATTGCTTCCATTATTGCGTCGGAATGTTTCTGTAGAATATTAGAACCTATGACAAGAGCTGAAACTTTTTCTTCTTCAGTAAGTTTCCAATCAATGTATTCTTCTATATCGGGGTGATCCAAATCTAAAGTTACCATCTTCGCTGCTCGGCGGGTAGTGCCTCCAGATTTTATCGCTCCAGCCGCCCGGTCACCAATCTTTAGGAACGAAAGTAAACCACTAGAAGTTCCGCCACCAGAGAGAGGTTCCCCCGCTCCTCTAATTCTAGAGAAGTTTGACCCGGTTCCCGAGCCATACTTGAACAACAAAGCCTCCCTATTCCAAAGCCCCATGATTGATTCACTTCCACCTACAAGTGAATCGCTGACGGACTGGATAAAGCAAGCGTGAGGTTGAGGGTGGGTGTAAGCATCTTCTGACAATTTCACTTCCCCAGTTAAAGGATCAACATAGTGGTGTCCTTGAGCTGGCCCTTCAATTCCATAAGCCCAATTTAATCCAGTATTGAACCATTGAGGGCTATTTGGTGCTGAGCGCTGACTTGCGATAAGATAACACATTTCATCATAGAATGCCCGAGCATCAGCCTCACTAGCGAAGTACCCATGTTTGTATCCCCAGTATGTCCAAGTTCCGGAAAGGCGGCGGAATAATTCTCGCCCATCATTTTCCCCTACGAATCTACTTTCAGCGTCGAGGCTCTGAAGCTTCTCATGATCAGGCTCACTCTTCTGGAGCCATACCGGAACACCTTCTTCTGGCACTTTACGTAGAGCAGCGGGTACACCTGCCTTTCTCAGATATTTTTGAGCACAAATCTTACCAGGCACACCAGCAAAACCAGATGGAAGTTTCACTCCTTGGATTTCGTGAGCAAGACTTCCGTCGGGGTTTCGGATTTCCACACTCATTTCGATCCAATTGAATTGTTCGAAGGGGTCAGCCCCTGCAGTTGTGAATCTACGTTCAATGACGAGACCTTTCTCAGCCTCTCCAATTTCTTCTATGGATTCTTCTTCTGATCTCGTCTGCATAGTCCCCTCTCCAATAATTCCCCGGCTCAATTCTGAAGCTTCCCTCGCGCGAAGGGTTTGGTTGTGCTCAGAGAGGGTGTTTAATGATTCAGTATAACTCACCCTCCTTGGAGGAGGGTTTGCTTTGAAAAACTAACATATCAGTAATCGCTCTAATGATATTTTTTCCCAGATTAAGATAGCATTTCTAATTCCCAATCGAGAGAGGCTCCAGATCGAGTAATCATTATTCCCACTCTGCAAAATTTTTCGTGACTGCCTTCAATCAATCGTCGAACTAACACTTCAGGAACATCTCCTTTTATGATATATTTCATCTGAATCGAAGTAATTACTTTAGGGTAATCTTCAGCCATTTCTACTTCTATCTCAATTGTAGCAAATTCGACATTATCCACTCTCTCTTTCAAGCCGCCGACTACATCGATTAGTGAGCAGGCGGCATGAGCGTGAATGAGCATTTCAGTAGGACTTGGCGAATCCTTGCCATAGATGTTGAAACTCTTGCCCCCACCTGTTGTTCCGACGTAACCGCCAGCCCCCGTCCAAGTGACTTCCCCCTTCATATCCCTTCCAAGTAGTGGGGTCTCTTCAAGGGTTGGCTTCATCAATGTCGGGCCAGCCGCCAGTCTGAGAGACATGAGTGGAGGCGCGGCAATAACGATGCGGGAAGGATGCCTAAACGTTCCATCCCACCCCATAATCCATTACATCGAAGGCGATGGAATCGGCATCGACATAACTCCTGTAATGATGAAAGTAGTCGATGCTGCAGTGGATTGCGCATACGGAAACAGCCGTAGTATACATTGGAGTGAGGTGCTAGCCGGTCAGAAAGCCTTTGACGCAACCGGCGAATGGCTTCCTAGTGAGACTCTAGATGCAATGCGAACAGGCCTTGTATCAATCAAGGGTCCTTTGACGACTCCCGTTGGAGGAGGAATTAGATCACTCAATGTTGCACTCCGTCAACAACTCGACCTATTCGCCTGTGTACGGCCAGTACGTTGGTATTCTGGCACCCCAAGTCCAGTGAAAGATCCGGGTGCCGTTGACATGATTATTTTCCGAGAGAACAGCGAAGATGTTTACGCGGGAATTGAGTGGGAATCAGGTAGTCCTGAGGTTCGCAAGGTCATAGATTTCCTTCAAAATGAGATGGGTGTTTCCAAGATTCGATTTCCTGATACTAGTGGAATAGGAATCAAACCAATATCTAGTGAAGGAACAGCACGAATTGTTCGAGCGGCTATTCAGTATGCTATTGATAATGACAAGGATAGTGTAACTCTAGTTCACAAGGGCAATATCATGAAATTTACAGAAGGCGGCTTCAGAGATTGGGGCTATCAATTAGCTCAAGATGAATTTGGAGCAGAGTTGCTAGATGGAGGGCCTTGGTGCACCTTAACCAATCCAAACACAGGCACTACAATCACCATCAAAGATGTCATTGCAGACGCGATGCTCCAGCAAGTTCTCACCCGTCCACGCGAGTATGGTGTGTTAACAACAATGAATCTCAATGGGGATTACATCTCAGATGCCCTTGCCGCTCAAGTGGGAGGTATTGGCATAGCACCGGGTGCCAACATCAACTACGATACTGGAATTGCGATTTTTGAAGCAACACATGGAACCGCTCCTAAGTACACAGGACAGGACAAGGTAAACCCAGGCAGCCTAATTCTTTCGGCAGAGATGATGCTACGTCATATGGGCTGGCTCGAGGCCGCAGATCTAATCGTCAAGGGCATGGAAGGAGCGATTTCTGCAAAGACAGTGACCTATGATTTTGAGCGTCAAATGGATGATGCCACCCTACTCAAGTGTAGCGAGTTCGGCGCTGCTATTATCACACATATGTGAGTGATTTAGATGAATTTTGCTTCTCTGAATCTATGCCAACCTTTGTTGGACGCCCTCGACAAAATTGGTTATGTCACTCCAACTCCAATTCAGGCTGAGGCCATCCCCTCACTTATTGAAGGACACGACATGCTCGGTTGTGCTCAGACAGGCACAGGAAAGACCGCAGCCTTTTCACTACCAATTCTCGATGCTATGGCTAATGATCCGTGGTCCAGTCCACGTCGTATCCGTACTCTGATGCTATGCCCAACACGTGAATTGGCAGCTCAGATTCATGACAATATCCAGCAATATGCTCAACACCTTGACATTCGTTCTATGGTTATGTTCGGTGGTGTATCACAAAAACCTCAGGTGAAGATTTTGCGTCGAGGTGTCGATATTCTAGTTGCCACCCCTGGTCGGTTACTCGATCTCATTTCACAAGGGCACGTCGACTTGTCTCATGTGCAATTTCTAGTTCTCGATGAAGCAGACCGTATGCTTGATATGGGTTTCATCCGAGATATCCGAAAGATTCTCGCACAGATTCCAGAAAAGCGTCAAAGTCTGTTGTTTAGTGCCACCATGCCACACTCAATCGTTGAATTGTCTCGTGACATGCTCCACAATCCAGTAAGTGTATCAATCACACCCGAATCAACTACAGTCGAGGCAATTAAACAATCATTGATGTTCGTTATGAAGAGCGACAAAAGAGGACTTTTGACTCATATTATTAACGAGGAAAAACCCGAGAAGGTACTCGTTTTCAGTCGCACCAAACATGGTTGCAACCGTATTGTCAAGCAACTTGGACAAGATGGAATCAAAGCCCTCGCCATTCATGGAAACAAGAGTCAAGGCGCACGTGAGAAAGCTCTTGCCCAATTCCGCAAAGGCACCCTAAAAGTTCTAGTCGCCACAGATGTGGCTAGTCGTGGAATAGATGTATCAGACATCAGTCATGTCATTAATTTGGATTTACCCAACGAACCTGAGGTCTATGTGCATCGTATTGGACGTACGGGACGTGCAGGACAGGGAGGAATCGCGATTGCCTTCTGCGACGAGAATGAAGGCGAATATCTACGCCGTATTGAGAAAATAATTCGTCAAGGTATCCATGTAGATACAGATCACCCATTCCATTCCGAGAAGGCCAAATCACGTAAGGGCGATAAGGCCCCAAAGAAGCAGCAAAATCGGGGCCGAGGGCAACGACAGGTGCGAAATGACAACTCCAAAGGTCAACCGTTCTTTGGGCATTCGAAAGGCAAATCCAAAGGTAACCGCTCTAGAGGGAACTCGAAAGGAAAGTCGAGCGGTGAACGCAATAGTGGCCGCTCCGGCAACAATCGAAATCGTCGACAACGCAAGCGCCGAACTCGTTAATGAATAGTAGATGCGCTAATATCTCACAGGCAGTGTCGAACTTCATGGACGAGGTTAGGCAAAACACTCAGCGAATCAGAGATGAAGCCGATGGCGACTCTTTGTCTTGGTTTGAGACACTTTATGCAACAGCCAACGGGGATGAATATTGGATTCCCTGGTCAGATGGTGCACCACACCGTTTCCTTGTTGAATGGAGTTTCAGCATCAAATCTCGAGGACGAGCTCTAGTTGTCGGGTGTGGCCTTGGGGAAGACGCAGCATATCTGTCGCGGCAGGGTTGGGATGTGACAGCATTCGATATTTCCTCTTCTGCTGTCCAGTGGGCCAAAGAAAATCATCCAACAGAGGATATTGATTGGCAAACTGCAGATCTTCTTTCACTACCTGAACACTGGAAGGAATTATTTGACCTAGTTGTTGAAGTGCACATTCTACAGGCAATACCAGAACCACTTCGTATTCTCGCTGCACCAAACTTGGCCCCCTTACTCACACCAACTGGCCATCTAGTTTGCATTGGCCGATTAAATGAAAATGAAGAAGAGTTTGAAGGCCCACCTTGGCCACTTACTCGACAGTTCATCGACTCAATAGGCTCGGATTTTAATCAAGTTGACTTTGTCAAAGGTAATCTTCCTCATGATGAACCAGAGGTTGTCAGGTATCGATCTGTGTGGAAAAGGGGAAATTAACTAATTTCTTCCTTTTTTTGTGAAAACGGGTCATAGCGGCGGTGTAATTTGAAGCACTAATTGCGCAAAATGGAAGCCGTTGTGCATTTTTTCACCCTACGGTTTAATTATTGCACCGAGTGTTGGTTGACTGTATGACGGTAATCGCAGGATACGCTCGCTCGCCCTTCACACCCGCCCGAAAAGGCTCTCTCGCCAGAACACGCCCTGATGACATAGCAGCTACTGTTGTTGACGGACTCCTCCAAAAATTGGATTTAGATCCCGCATTAATTGAGGATATTATTGTTGGAACAGCCTTCCCAGAGGGGGAGCAAGGCTTCAATTTAGCAAGGATGATAACTTTCCTAACCAAATTACCCGAAACAGTTCCAGGAGTTACTATCAATCGGTTCTGTGGCTCCAGTATGCAAGCGATTCACGATGCTGCTGGGCGTGTTGCGATGGGTGCAGGAGATGCTTTCATCGCAGGAGGAATTGAATCAATGTCTAGAATTCCAATGACAGGCTTCAATCCAATGCCTAATCCCAAACTCAGTAATGATGCTCCAGAGGCATTCACATCTATGGGAGTTACAGCCGAAAATTTGGCAGTGAAATATGGAATCGACCGTCCAACACAGGAAGCATTCGCCGTCGAGAGTCATTCACGTGCAACAGGAGCCCGGGAAGCAGGCAACTTCTCCGAGGAGATTATCCCAATCGAAACCAAGGGTGGTGTTGTAGATACTGATGGATGTATTCGTCCAGATACAAGTGCAGAGACTCTAGCAGGACTACGCCCTGCTTTCGACGCCAAAGGCACCGTCACAGCAGGTACTTCTTCGCCTCTCACAGATGGTGCGGCCTTCGTTCTAGTTTGTACGGAAGATTTTGCTAAGGCACACGGCCTGAAACCACTTGCTCGAATCCTATCTACAGCAGTCTCGGGATGCGCTCCTGAGATTATGGGGATAGGTCCGGTAGAAGCCACAAACAAGGCTCTAGCACGCGCAGGACTAACTCTCAATGACATGGATGTAATTGAACTGAATGAGGCCTTTTCCGCCCAGTCTCTTGCAGTAATCGAGGAATTAGGCCTTGATACATCCAAGGTCAATATCGACGGTGGAGCTATTGCATTAGGCCATCCACTAGGTGCTAGCGGTGCTCGAATAACCGGAAAGGCAGCTTCACTCCTTCAGCGCAGTGGGGCCAAGCATGCTCTCGCTACCATGTGCGTTGGTGGCGGGCAAGGAATTGCTACAGTTTTACAGAAATATGAGTGAGGTGGTGCTGTGACAGAAAATGGAATCGAACGTGTTGCAGTAATTGGCAGCGGCGTGATGGGGGCTGGAATTGCAGCTCACTGCGCCAATGCTGGCTGTGATGTTTTGTTGCTTGACATAGTTCCAGATGGTGCTTCTGATCGAAATACCCTAGCCGCTGGAGCCATCAAGAAGATGTTCAAATCAAATCCAGAGATGTTGATGCACAAATCATATGCAAAGCGCATCACAGCAGGTAATATCGATGATGACTTACCTCTTTTGAAAGATTATGATTGGGTAGTTGAAGTCATAATCGAAAATCTCGAAATTAAGCAAAGTCTCTATCAAAAACTCGCTGAACATATCGGTTCTAAGACTATACTTTCATCCAACACATCTACTCTTCCTCGCTCCGCCTTGATTGAAGGCATGGATTCGGACTTAGCCTCACGCTTCCTAATCACTCATTTTTTCAATCCACCCAGATATCTTCCACTCCTTGAGGTAGTATCTGGTGACGATGTAGACGAATCCGTAGTTTCTCAATTTTCCGAATTCGCATTAGTTCAATTGGGCAAGCGCGTAACACATTGTAACGATACTCCTGGATTTATTGGAAACCGATTAGGTGTGTATTTTGTTCAGCGTTCAATCAAAGCGACCCTCGAACACGGCCTCACAGTCGAGCAGGCTGATGCGATGCTCGGCCGCCCAATCGGCTTACCCAAAACTGCAGTATTTGGTTTGATGGATTTAGTTGGAATCGACCTAATTCCACATGTCATGTCTAGTATGCTAACTCACCTAGAGTCGGATGACCCATTCCATCAGATTGCAGGAGCTGGCGACCAAATTGTCCGCGACATGCTTGCAGATGGCTATACTGGTCGTAAGGGCAAAGGAGGCTTCTACAGATTAAATCGAGAAGGTGGTGCTAAAATCAAAGAGGCCCGCAATCTAGTTACAGGCGAATATGCAACTGCGAACAGGAAGGCTGCTTTTGCCTCAGCAAAAATGGCCAAGCAGGGTATTACTCGAATGCTTGACCACGATGATGAGGGTTCGGCATTCGTTGCCGAAGTTCTTCTTGATACTCTATCTTATGCAGCATATCTTGTACCTGAAGTCACAGATGACATCTATGCTATTGACGGAGCTATGAAAGTTGGTTACAATTGGAAGAAAGGTCCTTTTGAAATGATTGACAGTATTGGTGCCGCAGGAGTTGTAAAACGCCTACAAGCGCTTGGAAGGTCTGTGCCGGAATTCCTTCAGACAGGTGCCGATAAGGGCTCATTCTATTCAATTCAAAATGGAGAAATCCACCGATTAAGCCCTAGTGGTGAGATGGTACAGGTTAGTCGCCCACCAGAGACGCTGACTGTTGCAGATCTCAAGAGACGCGGAAAACCAATCCAACGTAATGCATCTGCCAGCATTTGGGATGCTGGAGATGAAGTACTACTAGTCGAGTATCACTCGAAGATGAATGCTATGGACCCACTAAGTATGGAAATACTCCTTACAGCAGTCGATATGGCAGAGTATGGTGATTGGAAAGGAATTCTAATTGCTAATGATTCTAACAATTTCTGTGCTGGCGCGAATCTAGGTCTCGCACTCTTCGGAGCAAATCTAGCCGCATGGAAGGATGTAGAGGATTTCATTGCACTTGGCCAAGAGGCCTATCAGGCACTGAAATATGCCGAAGTTCCAGTCGTGGCGGCATCAACCGGAGTTTGTGTAGGTGGAGGAGCAGAAGTATTACTCCATTGTGATGCAGTTCAAGCACATTCTGAATCTTATGTAGGCCTCGTCGAGGTCGGCGTTGGAATAGTGCCTGGATGGGGCGGCTGTAAGGAGATGTTAGCACGACTTTCTGCATTCGGAATCGCCCCAAACGGACCTATGGGCGCTGTGATGAAAGCATTCGAGATGATTGGAACCGCCCAGATTGCAAAGTCGGCCGAACAAGCCCGCAGGATGGGATTTTTGCGCCCGGACGACAGAGTCTCGATGAATCGCGACCTTCTCCTTGCAGATGCCAAAGCTAGAGTGCTAGAATTAGCCGATGATTACACACCACCAGAGCCACATACATATCATCTGCCTGGCGCAACAGGTCGAGCCGCCTTAGATATGGCAGTATCCGACCTTTCGCGCTCTGGTCAAGCAACTCCTCATGATGTCATTGTGACTGGTGAACTTGCCAATATCTTGACTGGCGGAGATACAGATATGCTTGACGAATTAAGTGAAGATGATATCCTTGCTATGGAACTGGCAGCGATATCCAAATTATCTCGAAACGTGGCAACTTTAGCAAGAATGGAGCATATGGTTCAGACGGGGAAACCATTGAGAAATTGAGGTGATGAAATATGGTAATTTACAACCCACCAATTAGAGATTATGAATTTCTTTTCAATGAGGTATTCAACGTAATTCCAACAGTTCAGAAACTAGGCTACGATTTTGATGAAGACTTTCTTTCAATGCTAATGGAAGGATGGGCTGATCACGTCAAAGAGGTTTGGTTGCCAATTAATCAACTAGGAGATAGAGAAGGAATCAAATTTGAAAATGGTTCAATCAAGATGCCACAGGAATTCAAGGATGCATACAAGCAGGGTATAGAGGAAGGTTGGCTTTCCACATCAAACAAACCGGAGCATGGGGGGATGGGAGTGCCCTCATTCTTCCAAGCGGTAACTTGGGCTGAATTCGGCACCTCAGCTAATATGGCGATGAGTGTTCTTCCCGCTCTATCAATTGGTGTTTACGAGGTATTGACGGAACATGGCGATCAAGATTTAATTGACTACTTCGCAACTCATCTCGCTAAAGGAGAATGGGCCGGAACAATGTGTTTGACAGAGCCACACGCCGGTACTGATTTGGGAATAATCACTTCAAAGGCAGAACCTCAAGAAGATGGAACATACCGAGTTTCAGGCACTAAGATTTTCATCACATACGGTGAACATGACATGGCCGAGAACATAATCCATCTCGTATTAGCAAAAACTCCTGGTGCACCCGAGGGGACAAAAGGAATCTCTCTATTTTTGGTGCCTAAATTTATGCCATCAGAGTGGAAATCAGGTAGTGTTGATGGGCTTTCCCATGATATTCTAGACACTCACAATGGAGTCACATGCTCAGGTAGTGAGGAAAAGATGGGCATCCATGCGTCACCAACCTGTGTGATGAATTTTGATGATAGCATTGGATGGCGAGTTGGTGAACTCAACGAAGGTATGCCATTAATGTTCCAGATGATGAATAGAGAGCGTCTAGCAACAGGAATGATGGGTATAGGATTAGCAGAAATTGCTTACCAAAATGCCCTTTCTTGGGCTCGCGAAAGAAGACAGGGACGAGATCTCAAAGGTACACGTGAACCAAATGAGAGAGCCGATAATATTCTAGTTCATCCAGATGTTAGGAGGATGCTACTTACTTCCAAAGTGAATACAGAAGGTTGCAGAGCACTTGCCGCTTGGACAGGCCTTCTTCTCGACCAGATGCATAGTGATGACCCCGAAGAAGCCGAATATGCCGAGGCCTTAGTTGCTCTATTTACCCCGATAGTTAAAGCACATTTCACAGATTTAGGCTGTGAAACAGTCAGTGCTTGTATACAAGTCATGGGTGGTGCTGGATATTGTTCAGAATATGGTGTTGAGCAATTTTATCGAGACGTTCGAATTTCAAAAATATGGGAGGGGACTAATGGAATCCAGGCACTCGATCTTGCCGGACGCAAGATCACTCAAAATCTCGGCCGTAACTTGCGCCATTTGATGTGGCCTTTGACAGAATTCATCGAGGAGAACCGTGAAATTCCAGAGATGGCGGAATTCAACAAACCATTGTACAAAGGTGTTCGTGGATTGCAGCAACTAACTCTTTTGATGATAACTCAAGGGATGGCAAATCCTCATTTCCTAGCCGCAGGTGCTACCGATTATTGTCGCTACTTTGGCAATGTCATGTTAGCGTATATGTGGGCAAAAATAGCCCGGGTTTGTCTTGACAAGCCAGACTCAGATTTCCATCAGGCAAAACTCGCCAGTGCCCGTGTTTTCTTCAAGCGAATATTCCCTGAAACCGTATCACTAGGAGCCACAATACAGGCGGGACACAAGCATTTAATGGAGTATCCAGAGGAGATGATGTAGTGCAAAAAAGCCGCAAACCCGGGCTCAAGTTCCGAGCCCGAAGAGCGGCTGCATATGCTAAAACTCCTGTTCTTTGGACTCCAACTATCCCAACCGTACTTTCAATTATAGGAACAATTGAATTGTTAGTATTTTTTCTCTTTCCGGAATTAAGAAGCAATCAGTTTTTCATTGCCTTCGTGGGGCTTTCAATCCCATTTGCAGGATGGTTGTTTGTTTATTGGAAGATATATCTCTCAGTATTTACCACTCCTTTTCGAGAGAGAGCTGATATTACCGATTCTCGTTGGCAAAAGGTAAGTTTCATGGGTTGGGGGGATGAAGAAATGGACGCCTATATTTTACCATCAGAAACTTCCAGTAAGGATTTGGTGTTGTACTTACATGGTTATCCCTCTTCTCTTGGTAGGGGTGAGTCTCGTTGTTTGCATTTGCACGGCATGGGCCTAAATGTAATTGGACTTGACCAACGTGGTTTTGGGGCTCAAAATGGACGTATGGACTGGACTCTTCTGAAGGTAGTTGCCGATGCTGAGGCCCTTCTTGAGACGGCCCCACAATATTTCGGCTTCACTCCCGAGCGACTTTGGATTTACGGACACTCAATGGGGGGCTTCATTACAATTAGATTAGCCAGTCATACTTCTGGATGGTGGGAGCACAAGTTGCAAGGAATAATCCTTGAATCACCAGTCACTTCATTTCCCAAAATAATCAACGATAAACTCCCTGGAAGAATGGTCATGGCTCGACCTTGGGTTCGCCACGTACTTCGTCGTGAGCATGAAAGGATTCATCCAGATCTAAGCATACGTTATGCTAACACAGAGTTGCCATACATGGGGATACCTGAAACTCAAATTCTTGTAATGCAGTCTGAGGAAGATGACACATTAGGGCGAGATCATTTTGATTTGCTTCTCAAATATCTAAGTCCCGAATTGGGAGTTGATTCTGAAATACATATCATTAGTGGAATGCCACACACATCTACGTTTGATCACCCGGAACGGCGTGAAATTTTAGAAAATTGGTTGGAGGAAATGATTTGAGCATCGAGAAAAAATTTGAGAAGGCAACAAAGCGAGTATGGCGCCTGAAAGAGAAACCAGACGACATGACTCTATTGGAACTCTATGCGCTATACAAGCAGGCTACCGAGGGCGATGCAACAGGCCCCCGCCCCTTGTCTGGAGGACTGGCCGGGATGGCAAAGTGGCGTGCTTGGAGAAAACTACGTGGAACTAGCAATGAAGAAGCAATGGAGAGTTATTGTGCCATAGTCGATAGACTGATGAGTGGTGACTGAACCCTTAATTTAGAGGTGATTACTATGGTTAGAATTGATGCCACTTATGATGGAGAATTACGCTGTACTGCGACCCATGTACCTTCTGGTAGAACTTTGGTAACCGACGCCCCAGTCGATAATCATGGCAAAGGCGAATCGTTTTCACCTACTGATTTGTTAGCAACATCAATGTTGACTTGCATTATGTCGATAATTGCAATACATGCAGAACTTCGCGGCCTCGATGTTAGTGGAATGCACGGTTCAGTCGAGAAGCATATGTCTGCAAAACCTCGTCGTATTGGTAAATTAGAGGTTGAAATTACTCTTCCAGATGGGCTTTCATCAGAAAACCGTGCTTTGCTAATATCAAAGGGATGCGAATGTCCTGTTCACAAATCGGTTAGTGAGGATATGGAAGTCGAAATCAACTTCATTTGATGTGTGGGTTTGAAATGATTGACAATGATAGACTTGAGAAGGAGTTGAAATCCCTCTCTGGCTGGGCTAAATTCAGAACCTTCACAATCCTCAAAATGCCTTCGGCAGCTTTCGTTGGCTTACGTTTTGTAGGTGCAGATAGCGACTCTTGCACTACTTCAATTCCAGGAGGTTGGCGCTCTCAAAACCCCTTCAAAACGATGTATTGGGCAGCACAGGGGATGGCTGCTGAACTTGCAACTGGTGCTGTGCCATTTGCAATTTCACGATCATGCGAGCGAGGTCTGCGAATGTTTGTTGTAGGTACTGAGGCAACATTCGTAAAACGCGCTAAAGGACGAATTCATTTCACCTGTAACGACATTGCCGCCGCGCGTACAGCTATTGAGGCGGCACTGAATTCAAATGAAGCAACAGAATGCGATATGCGAGTTGTAGGTATTGATTCCTCAGGTGATACTGTTTCAGAATGGGTGTTTAAGTGGAACTTTAGAGCTCGTTGAATGAGGTGAAGACATGGGAAAGAGTACACGATTCACCGAGCAAATTGGAATAGAGTATCCAATTATTTGTGGAGCGATGTATCCTTGTTCAAATCCAGAACTCGTAGCAGCGGCAAGTGAAGGCGGGGGGATAGCAATCCTCCAACCCGTATCGATGACCTATGTTCATGGCTGGGATTTACGAGAAGGTATTCGTCACATGCGCACTCTTACCGACAAACCAATTGGATTCAATGCATTGATTGAGAAAGGCTCAAAGAAATACTTTGATCGAATGTCCGAATGGATTGATATTGCTCTCGATGAAGGGATTCGTTTCTTCGTCACTTCATTAGGGAAACCCGATTGGGTTTGTGAGAGAGTACACGCCCAAGGTGGCTATGTGTATCACGATGTAACCAATCGCAAACATGCATTAAAGGGCTTAGAATGTGGCGCTGACGGTCTGATTTGCGTCAATAACAGAGCAGGAGGGCATCTCGGTGACCTTTCAGCCGCAGAATTGTACGCCGAATTATCCGATTTGGACGTACCTCTAATTTGTGCAGGAGGGATAGGCAGCGAATTAGAATTAGCCGAAGTAATGGAAATTGGTTATGATGGAGTTCAAATGGGGACACGTTTCATAGCAACCACAGAATGCAGTACTCCAGAAGATTACAAAGAAGCAATTGTCGAAGCCGGTGAAGAAGATATTGTTTGGACAAATAGAATATCCGGGGTGCCAATTTCTGTGATTAAATCTGATAATTGGAAACAAGAAAATTCTTGGCTTATGCGTAAGTTACTGAGAAGTCGATTCAAACATTCAGCAAGAATGTTGTTGAATCTTAAATCGGTGACTAAACTACGCCGCCTTAGCAAAGCCGGAAGCGCTTCAACCTCATCAAAAAAACAGTATTTATCGGCAGGTAAGAGTGTCGAGACAATTCATTCCATAGAATCCGCTACGACAATCATGCGCAACTTAGGCGAATCACTTGAAGACTGAACTTAGACAATGTATCGATTCAACTGCTGAGATGTCCAAATCACTCCAAATCCGAAATTATCCTGTAGTGCTCTTGATATGAGTTTGAAATCGGAATCTCGAGTAGCAATCAGAACACTGCCAACATCAGGAATAGTCGATTCAGCATGAACTGCAGAATCCTTCATTATTTCGATATCTCCACTTTCAGGATAAATTTCATCCCCATCAATTATTGTTCTTGGAGGTGGATTATCGCTGGCCAATTGTTTATTTTCTGAGACTCTCGTGAAAATATCCTTATGACGAATTAAGAATTCATTGAAATCATAGAGTGATTTTTCCTCTTCACTGGCTTGTACACGGAATCCACCGAAATCTCTCAAGACATTCTGAACTCTATCTTGCAACAGTTCGGCAGTAACGGTCTTTTTCCATACTTTGTGATCGATGTAGACATAATTGAATAGTCCTAATGCAGTCTTTGGATTCTTTGTCCGATTTAAGAATTCAGCCTGAGCCGCAGGCGGTATACACAGAAGTGCTCGCCCTTCTTTTGCTCTTCTTCTTAACATCCAGACAAAAGCACGCTCGACAGACCAGTCGAAAGAACCTATACGGTCTTGCGAAATTTCACTCAGGAGGTCATCCTTCAGGGCATCTATGAGAATATTAGTATCAACGACCACTAGAGGTTTCAGGGCAATGTTGTGTAGTGCACGGCGTTGCCGTACTGGAATCGTCCGACTGAATCTTCTAAACATCGCTTTTTGCGAACGCACTAAAGTCTGCATTTGGCGCACATCAAAATTACCAGAATTTATTGCAGTTTCGAACATTCGCAGTCCTCTTACGGGGGATATTTCAGCAACTTCCTCAGCAATCATTACAATTTCCAAAACATCCTTCTTTTCGTTTAATTCTAGGAGGAACCGTCTTTCTAATTCACTACGACGACTTGTCTCTCTCCTTCGCAGCATCATCTGAGCTGCCCGAACTCTTCCGCTGAATGGATCTTGAGGTAATCTATGTTCTGCAGCATATCCAAGGGCTCTGTCTAGAACTTCAAGTCGGCGTTTTACTGCATCGTGATCTGTGCCTTGAATACTAGGATCATTGGGTTCACGCTCAGAGATGTACTCGATAATTCGCTGAGTGGCAACATCATTTTTTCCTGCTACAGTATCTGCACAAGTTCTCAGATATAGTTGGAATCTTGAAGTCACGGAAGCGGTTAACTCTGGATGATTATTTATCAGGTTTACAGCTTCTTTCCACCCGCCTGCATGAGCAAATTCAATCAGGGCTTTTC
>Ga0208766_1000334_pt1 | contig 26000 bp, 20 predicted proteins | sample ETN01SmetaG_3_FD_185792 | JGI IMG/M metagenome (GOLD analysis project Ga0208766, IMG submission 185792) | Marine microbial and viral communities from oxygen minimum zone, Eastern Pacific Ocean - ETNP2014F12-01SV263 (SPAdes) (version 2) | ecosystem: Environmental > Aquatic > Marine > Oceanic ... | reverse complement strand
CCGCGGTCATATACAGGTGATGATTTAGTTGAAATATCATGCCACGGAAACCCATCCCTAGTAGATATGATAATGGATCTCATATTAGAAAACGGAGCGCGGCTTGCTAACCCCGGCGAGTTTACTAAAAGAGCGTTTATTAATGGAAAAGTTGATATACTACAGGCTGAAGCTGTTGGTGCCCTAATAAAATCTAAAACAGAAGTTGCCGCAAAAATACATACAAACACACTAAACGGAACGCTTTCATCAAGCATTAAATCAATTTCCAATCAAATAATAACACAACTTTCTAGCATTGAACACGCAATAGATATTTCAGAAGATGAAATAAAACAAAGTTTTTACAACCAGTGTGGAGATTCAATGGTTGATATAATAACACAAATTGATACGCTTTTATCAACGTTTAGCGCTGGAAAGTTGATAAATGATGGAATTAGGGTAGTAATTACAGGCAAACCAAACGTTGGCAAGTCAACGCTCTTAAATTACCTTTCGGGTTTCGATAAGGCTATAGTAAGCGCTGAGCCTGGTACAACCAGAGATATTATAGAAACCTTAATGGTTATTGATGGGGTTCCAATAAAATACATTGACACTGCAGGTGTGCACACCACCGACGATAAAATAGAAAAAATGGGAATCGACAAAACAAATCGTGAAATTAAGTTTGCTGATCTGGTGCTACATATCAATGATGACCCCAATACTAGTAAATTGGAACAATTTGATGCGCCAACAATACATATTTTGAACAAAATTGACTTACACAAAATAGTTAATACAAATGATTCTATTATACATATATCAGCAAAAACAGGTAAAAATGTAGATATTTTATTGAAAAAAATTAAAAAAACACTATCTATTAAACCCATATCTACCACTACCCCACACCTAACAACTAAACGCCAACAGCGGTCGCTCATTCAATCTGTAGATGCATCACGGCGCGCGTATGATCTTATGAGTGTTAAAACACCAAATATGGAGCTTGTTGCTTTTGAGCTGCGTACTGCCCTTGATGAAATTGAGACCCTACTTGGTAAAACCTCGCCTGACGATATCTTAAATCATGTATTTGATAATTTGTGTGTTGGTAAATAGTTTCACGTGAAACCGGATAACAAATATGATGTTGTCGTCTGTGGTGCGGGCCACGCGGGAGTAGAATCCGCGTTGATGTTAAATAAGTTTGGTATACATACAGCCCTGATTACGATTGACCCGGTAGCTATTGGGCGCATGTCTTGTAATCCGGCCATTGGTGGCCTTGCAAAGGGTCAAATTGTAAAAGAGATGGATGTCCTGGGTGGTATTATGCCCAAAACAACCGATCATAGCGCCCTGCAATATAAAATACTTAATAAATCTAAAGGTAAATCGGTTTGGTCCCCTCGCGCACAGGTTGATAAGCGCGCCTATGAATCGTTTATATCGGATACTATATCAGATGCTGATAGTGTATCTATTATTAAGGGGGAGGTTGTCAATTTAGAAATCATCAATGGTGTTGTAGTTGGTGTAGTTTTACGTGATGGACAATTAATTCATTGTAAGTCAGCCATTCTAACCTGTGGAACGTTTTTAAATGGATTGGTTCATGTTGGTCAAAAAAAGATTCGCGCTGGAAGAATGGGTGAAAGCGCTGCTGAGGGAATTACCGAATCACTACTAGCGCTGGGTTTTAAATCTGGTAGGCTTAAAACGGGAACACCTCCAAGGTTAGATGCCTCAACAATAAATTGGAGCAAATTAAAACTAGCACCAGGAGATAACGACGCTATTCCCTTCTCTTATAGCACGGTTGACTTTAAACCAAAAAACATACCATGCCATACGGTCTACACAACAATTCAGTGTAAAGAAATTATTCAGGAAAACTTGAATAAAAGCCCAATGTTTTCAGGGGATGTTGGGGGTGTGGGACCAAGATATTGCCCTTCTATCGAGGATAAGATTCACAGGTTTAGCCACCACGATACACATATGCTTTTTTTAGAACCAGAGTGGTTTAAATCTAATCAGATTTATGTAAACGGGTTTTCAACAAGCCTGCCCGAGTATGTACAGCTAGAAGCCCTAAGATCTATTGATGGTCTTGAAAGCGTCCAGTTTTTACGACCCGGGTATGCGGTAGAGTATGATTACCTACTACCATCGCAATTAAAGTCAACGCTGGAGACAAAAGATATAGCTGGGTTGTTTTTTGCAGGACAAATAAATGGAACATCAGGATATGAGGAAGCTGCTGCTCAAGGCTTAATAGCGGGGTTAAATGCCAAACATTATATACAAAACACAAATCCATTAATTCTAAATCGAGATGAGGCTTATATAGGCGTTATGATTGATGATTTAATTACAAAAGATACTGACGAACCCTATAGAATGTTTACATCTCGAGCAGAGTACAGAATACTATTGAGGTTTTCAAACGCACATGCAAGACTAATAGACAAAAGCACAAAACATAAACTGTTATCAAAGAAAGAAGTGGATAACATCAATAGTGTTTTACATCTTATTGGTGAGTACGAGCTTGCATTAGAATCCAAAGCAACGCCAGAAGAAATAAACGCGGTTCTTAAAACTGTAAATGAGAGCAAAATCAGCTCAACAAAACCATATAAAGAAATATTAAAAAGACCCAACGTAAGTATAGATATCATAAATAATTATATTAATAAAAACCTAAAGACAAACAAGGTGAATAAAGCTTTTATAAATGAAGTATTAATAGAGGTAGAAGCAAGGATCAAATATGCGGGATATATAGCGCGACAACTAAAAGAAATAAAAAGACTTAAGAAAAACGAGCACATAAAGATTCCAAAAACATTTGATTATCTCAACATAAAAAGTATTTCAAACGAAGGAAAAGAAAAGCTAAATAAAATAAGACCAGAAAGCTTGGGGCAAGCAATGAGAATATCTGGAATAACACCAGCAGACATATCTATACTGTCAATCATGTTAATAAAATAAATGTTTCACGTGAAACCATATTAGTATGAGCCCAATAGACCACATATTAAACCAAGAGATAATTAAAGAAACAATTAACTCTATCAAAAAAAACAGGACTGAATTAATATTAAACAGTCCACAATTATGCTCATTGATAATCGAGTCAATATATACAAAGCTGGGCAACAGCCTGGGTGTTGTCTTTGAAGACAACAATTACCTTGATATTTGTAATAATAACATACAATATATAGACAAATCTGAGGTACACCAATTTTCAGATTATCTCAATTCAAACCTTACCATACAGGGGTTTACCTCAATAGAGTCGGAGCGGTTTGAAATAGCAAGTCGTTCTTTACAAAAAAACAAAAAGGGTATGTATTTAGCAACAAAAAACTCATTGGGGTTAATCGTAGATAGTCAAACTAACAAAAAAGAAGATCTGGAAATATCTATTAACAACAAACTAAACACCAAAAAACTGTTTGGTGTATTAGATAGCTGGGGCTATACCCATTCAGATTGGTGTGTATCAAAAAAAATGTATGCGGTTAGGGGGGGCATAATAGATATCTTTCCAACGCTACAAAAAAGACCAATACGAATTGAGTTGGATGGTAATCGCGTTTCCTCAATGCGAAAATTCAATATAACCAGCCAAGAGTCTGTAAAAAAAATCAATAAAACAGTAATTTATAAACCAATAATCGGTTTGGGCGAATCTCATGACGGAAAACTAAACACCATTTATGGTGATAGGTTGAAATATATATTATACATAATGTCTGAAAACAAACCAAAAACCACCGCTAACACCACAAGGCTGGAGCTGTTTTGTGAAAAAATTATTTCCAAAACCCTTCCGGCTGGTTTGTTAAATAAAAAAACTGAGGAATTGGCACGTGCGGTAGATCGTGTTTTTATATTTAACGGAGTTAACGGTGTGGATCTAAAAAACAAATCAATAGAATATTGTGGTGGTTTTTTTAATGACAATATTAAATCAATACAGTTGGGGGCGGCTTTTATAGGAAACAGTGGAATACCCCAAAAACCGCGGGAGACAAAAATTGATGGTGTAAAACAAAAAAAAGTATTCAAACTAGATGATATAAAGTGGGGTGATGTGTTGGTCCATCAGGATTATGGTTTGGGTTTATATAGGGGTTTGGATTTTGTTGGTTCTAAAGAAACTGGTGAGGAAAACATTAAAATAGAATACCTTGGTGGTACCAGTGTTTATGTTCCAATAAATAAATTTGATCGAATTCACAAATACGTCGGGCCGGGTGGCGGCTCCCCCAAACTAACCAAGCTTGGCTCGGGCCTTTGGGAAAAACAAAAACTTACTACCAAAAAAAGTGTAGAGAAGGTTGTGGGTCATTTAATTGAAAACTATAAACAAAAACAAAAGCCGCGGGGTTATAAATATATTGGTGATGATGAAATAATACAGCGTGTTATTAATGATTTTCCATACACAGAAACACCGGACCAGTCCAGCTCTATTAAAGATGTTTACGCTGATATGATGGGTGATAAACCTATGGATAGGTTGGTATATGGTGATGTGGGTTTTGGAAAAACAGAGGTAGCTATTCGGGCAGCTATATTAGCAATCACATCTGGTCGTGTGGTGTTTTTCCTTGCCCCAACCACCGTGTTGTCCGACCAGCACTATATTACTTGTATTAATAGATTGGGTCCTGTTGGGGTAAATGTTGAGCTATTGTCTAGGTTTAAAACTAGGGGTGATCAAAAAAAAATATTAAACAACCTAGATAATGGTGGTGTTGATTTGTTGGTTGGAACACATAGGTTGTTGAGCGGTGACGTAAACACTGAGCGGTTGGGTTTGTTAATTGTTGATGAGGAACATCGGTTTGGTGTTAAACACAAGGAGGCAATTCGAAGAATAAAAAACAAGGTTGATGTATTAACGTTGACCGCAACACCAATACCTAGAACACTACAACAGTCGTTGGTTGGTGTTCGAGATACCTCCAAGATCGAAACCCCACCACAAAACAGATTACCAATTAAAACGTTTATTAGTCGGTTTGATTGGGTAGATATAAAAAACAAAGTTGATTATGAAATGAATAGGGGTGGTCAAGTATATTTTGTTCATAATGAAATTGAGAGTATGCCGTTTGTTGTGGATAAGTTGACTGGTTATTTCCCGGATAAAACCATAAAGGCTGCTCATGGACAAATGCCCAGCGGTCCTTTAGAAAAAACAGTGTTGGGGTTTTTTAATAACCATGTTGATATAATGGTTTGTACAACTATTATAGAGTCAGGCTTGGATGTTAGAAACGCAAATACGATAATTGTAAACAATGCTCAAAACTTTGGATTGTCTCAATTATACCAAATACGTGGTAGGGTTGGCAGGGCAAACCAACAAGCTTATTGTTATTTGTGTGTTCCAAAAAAACTAAAACTACTGCCAGACGCTCATCAAAGATTAAAAACAATGGAGTACTACACAAGCCTTGGTTCTGGGTATGGTGTAGCTATAAAAGATCTAGAAATTAGGGGGGCTGGTAATATGTTTGGCTATGAACAAAGTGGTCAAATGCTTCAGGTTGGGTTGGAGCTTTATAATAAAATACTTGCTGATGCAATATTAGAAGAGCGGGGTGCAAAAACCACAAAAAACGAGTTTATTACAAGGGTAATAATTGATAGGCCGGCGCTGATTGATTCACAATATATGCCCTCAGCCCAAGACCGGTTGTATTATTATCAAGAGTTGGGGTTGGCTAAAACAACAAAAGAGGTTGATGAAATAAGGGGTCGTTTAATTGATCAGTTTGGGTTGGTTGGGGGTTCTGTTGAAAACCTGTTTATTGTTTCAAAAATACAGTGTTTGCTTTTTACCACACCAATAAAAAAGTGTTTAATAAAAGAGGGTGTGGTTGAGTTTTTTTTAGGTGGGGAGCTAGGTTTGGATGTTGATGTTTTAATTAAAAAAATATCCAACCTATCAAACAATTGGGGTAAACAACACAGGTTTGAGACTGGTGGTCGAGATTTTAAAGTTGTTTTTAATAATATAAAGGTGGTGGAGCTGGTGTCGTTTGTTGCTGCGTTTGGTGTGTTGTTTTCTCGGGTGCGGGTTGATTAATTTATAATATGCGTTTTTTAATTATAAACACAACCTTATTGTTTGTTTGTTCTTGTGGTTTGTTGGACACCAACAAACAAGGATCAAACCCTGTTTTTATAGCCGCCGAGGAGGCACAGTTTTTAAAAGATGGGGGTTTGCGCTCAAAAATAAACGCCTTTAATACAAAGATTGTTGCTGCAAAATATGTTGAAAGTTTGATGGTGGGTCGGGTTTCGGTAACTGTTGCAGAGATAGATGGTTATTATAATAAAAACATGGGGCAGTTTAAAAGGCGGGGTGATGAGGCGATGGTGTTGTTGTTTGAAGGGCAAGATAAAAATTCAGCTATTAAAATAAAAAATGTGTTGGATCGAAACGGTTTGGATAGTGAAAAATCTTCGGGTGTTATAAAAAAACATAAACCGCGAAGAGTTTTTTTAAAAAAAACACAGTTAAGTGAAAATATGTCTGATCGTATTTTTAACTCAAACCCAGGTTCTTCTTTTATTTTAGAGAAAGACATTGGTTTTGTTGTGTTTTATATTGTTGGTGTTTTTAAAAAAGGAACTGTTAAGGATTTGGTGTATGTAAACGATGAAATACAATCAAAAATATTGGCTATTAAAAAATACCAACTAAAAGAGAAAATAATTGATAGTTTGAGCGTTGAGTATGGTAAAAATTAATTTTATAAAAACAGGTGTTGCGGGTTTGTTGTTTGGTCTTCTTTTTGGTCAACAGGTTGGTGGGGGTCCACAAAAAGTGGATGGTGTTGCGGCGGTTGTTGGTGAAAGGGTGGTTTTGTTAAGCGATGTTAATCAGTCGTTGGCGATGGCGGTTTTTCAACAAAAACTAGATCCTCAAAAAGACGGTGTGTTAATACAGGAGCTTAAAAACAACATAATCAACACAATAGTAAATAGAAAAGTAATATTGGCGATGGCGGAGCTTGATTCTGTTGAGGTTGATGAAAAAGAGGTGGATAGAACCCTACAACAACAGGTTGACAATATTGTTCAACAGGCTGGTGGTGAAGAGGCTGCTGAGGCTGCCTTGGGACAGCCGTTGCGGGTTTTTAAAAGAGAATATTGGTATGATGTTAGAGATATGCTTGTTACACAAAAATACCAACAAACGTTGATTTCAAAAATAAATATTAACCGGGGGGGTGTGTTGGATTTTTATAACCAATACCAAGATAGTATACCCGACTTTCCAACCACCGCTAAAATAAGACACCTTTTAGTAAATATTGAACCAAGCGAAGAACAAATAAAAAAAACCAAAGCGCTTTTGGTTGATATAAAAAACAAGATATTGTCTGGTGAAAGCGGTTTTGAAGAAATGGCTATACAGTATTCACAAGACCCGAGCGCTAAACAGGGTGGTGGTTCTTTGGGTTTTGTAAAAAGGGGGAGCTTGGTAACAGAGTTTGAGTCTGTTGCTTTTAATTTGAAAGCTGGTGAAATCAGCGATCCGGTAAAAACAGAGTTTGGTTACCATATAATTGAAACAGAAGAAATCAGGGGTGATAAAATAAATGTTAGACATATTTTAATTAGCCCACCCATTACAGAGCAAGACGAATCAATAGCGTACAAAACAGCATCGACCTTTAAAGATTCGTCAAAAAATCTGGAGGTTTTTATAGGGCTCGTAAAAAAACACTCTGCAGATGAAGATACAAAAAAATCTGGGGGAAACCTTGGTTGGATTAACCCCGACACATACCCAATACCCGAGTTTGGTTTGGTATTAAATCAAATTAAAAAGGGTGAGTGTGCAGGACCAGTCCGTACAGATTTGGGATATCATTTGATCTGGTTAGAAACAATAAAGCCGGGTGGTCGTGCTGATTTAATAAAACATTGGACCGAAATCGAAACAATGGCTTTAAACAGAAAACAGGCCGAATGGTTTGAGGTGTGGATAAATAAATCGAAGAAGGATTTATATATTTCAATAAGCGAGTAGGTTTTTCCACATTTGTTTTCCACAATTATTATTAAACAATAGTTGTTTTGGTTGTGTTTTTGTTGTTGTTGAAAAAGTAAGGGTTATCCACTCTTTTTTGATGTTTGTCCACATTAAGTTATTCTTTATCTCTTATCTGTTATCTTTTTGTTCTTTTTTATTTAGCGCGGTGTTTTTGTTTTATTGGTGGTTTATCCACACCCTATATAATAAATAAGTTTTTAAATTTATATATTTTTTATTATAAAAATGCTTAAAAACAGCTTAAAAAAACTTGATAAAAGAAGAGTTTTACGGTAAGATTGTATTGATGATTTAACCCATAAATATCTTATTAAATCTTGGTTATTAAAATTAATAAAAAATGAAAATTTCCACTTCAAAATCAGAACTTCAAACAGCGCTTCAAAAACTATCAAAAGCTACCCCAAGCAGGGCAACGCTACCCATTTTGAATAGTGTCCTTTTTTCTGTTGGTGAAACAAACACAACGATTAAATCTACCGATCTCGAAATAACAGTTGTTGTTCAGCTTTCCGCCAGCGTTGAGTCTGTGGGGGGCGTAGCAATTCCCCTCCAGGTGTTATTAAACATAACAAACGAACTTCCCGACGAAACAAGGATAACGATTGGAGCTGACGAAGAAAATAAAATTAACATTTCAACCGATCACGGGAATTATAATATCGTTGGAAAGCCGGCAGAAGAATTTCCAAACACACCAGAAGTTGAAACAAAAAAACAAATAGACTTAGAAAGCAGTGTTTTAAAACAAATAATTAATAACACAGCATTCGCCGTAAGTAGAGACGATTTAAAACCAGCGCTTACAGGGGTTTTGTTTAAGTTTAATCAAAAAAATATAACCGCGGTAGCAACAGACGGACACAGGCTTGTTAAATATGAAACAACCAACAACACAACCAGCGAAGAACTAGAGGATGTAATTGTTCCAAAGAAATTTCTCAACCTCCTTTCTGGTGGTTTTGAAGAAGAAAAAATAAACCTTTCTGTTGGGGAAAACCACCTAACAACAACCGTGGGCGCTGATCAATATTTTACCAGAATAATTGATGAAAAATTTCCTGATTTTGATGGGGTTATACCAAAAGATAATGACAAAAATTTCACAGTAAACAAAAACAATCTATTGTCCGCTGTTAAAAGGGTTTCAATTTTTTCAAACAAAACAACCCACCAAATAGCTTTAAAACTAAACAACAAAGAGGCGCTTATATCAACAGAAGACGCTGAACAATCAACTAGGGCCAACGAAAAAATTAAAGGGGACTACAAAGGTGAGGATATAACCGTTGGTTATAATGCGGCCTACCTAAAAGACGTTTTATCGCATATTAATAACGATGAGGTTGTTGTTCAGTTAAAATCCCCTATTAGCGCCGCGCTGTTTTTACCAAAACAACAAGAAGAAAACACAAACCTAACTATGTTATTAATGCCAATACGATTAAACGACTAGGTAAAACCTATTAAAAACCAAGCCAGCACCAACCTATTGTAAGGGTAATGTCGATAGAAAAAATCGAAATGACCAACTTCAGAAATCACAAAGACTTTCTTGTTGATTTTTCACCAGGCATAAACATAATATGGGGAGAAAACGGCTCCGGAAAAACATCCATATTGGAAGCTGTTTATCTTGCAAGCAACGGTAAAAGCTTTAAAACAAACAGACTGTCCGAGACTATAAAAACAGGAGCAAACGAAACCACGGTCAAAGCTCTTTTTAGTGATCATAAAATAACGATCCACCAAAACAAGAGAGCATTAAAAAAAATAAAAATAAACAACACCGACAAAAAAACAAAAGACCTAATTGGTAAAAACCCCACAGTATTAGTTTCGCCAGAAGAAGAAAAAATTACCAAAGGACCACACCTTGAAAGGAGAAAGTATTTTAACCGCCTATTTGCAACCGTTTCTAAAAAATACCTTTCAAATCTTGTTAATTATTCTGCCGCCATTAAAAACAGAAACTCCTTACTTAAACAAAAAAAAACCAAAACAGAAATAGAAATCTGGAACGAACCGGTTGCCAAATATGGATCATTGGTTTGGTTAGAAAAACAACAACTAGAAAAAACATTTAATAGTGAACTAGTTGCGGTTTGTAATAGATATAGTAATGATATTAAAATAAATATCAAACCCGACACACCGACCGACAAAACAAAAGAAACACTATTACAACAACTCCAAAACACGATTAATAAAGAGATTGTGGTTGGAAGAACGCTTTGTGGACCACATTGCGATAAATATAACATCCTTTTTAATAACAAAAAACTTAGGGTGTTTGGATCACAAGGGGAACATAAACTGTCTTTTGTAATAATAAAAATCACAGAACACTCTTTTATAAAAACCGAAACAGGAAAAAGCGCCACCCTACTTCTCGATGATCTTTTTGCCAAACTTGACCTTGAAAGGGGTAGTGCTATTTTTGATCTAATTAAAAAATCATCACAAACAATTATAACCAACACCGATCTTATAAGCGCGGAAAAACACGGCATAGACACAAACAACCCAAACAACCAAACCACCCACCTAAAAAGAAATTGGAAAAACTAAACACAACAATTAAAAAATTTCTTAACAATTTTGGACTAACTCAAAGTGTAAACCAAAACACCGCTATCATATTGTGGGATGAGGTTGTGGGTGAAAAAATATCTAAAAACACAGAACCTATTAGCGTAGAACACGGAACCCTTACAGTTTCAGTTTCCAACCCAACCTGGAGGCAAGAACTTGTGTTTAAACAACAAGACATTATAAACCAGCTAAATAAAAAGCTTGGAAAAAACACCATAAAGGAGGTTCGCTTTATATGAACGAATCACAAGCAAACAAAAATTATAGCGCAGAAAACATCAAAGTATTAGAAGGCTTAGAGGCTGTAAGAAAACGCCCCGCCATGTACATTGGTGATGTTGGAAAAAGAGGCCTTCACCATTTGGTTTATGAGGTGGTGGATAACTCTATAGATGAAGCCCTTGCTGGTTACTGTACAAGGGTAATTGTTGTATTTAATAAAGATGGCTCAGTAACCGTTGAAGATAATGGGAGAGGAATCCCTGTTGATATTCACAAAGAAGAAAAAAAACCAGCAGTAGAGGTTGTTATGACGGTTTTACATGCGGGTGGAAAATTTGACAAAGGCTCCTATAAAGTTTCGGGTGGACTTCATGGTGTGGGGGTTTCTGTTGTGAATGCGCTATCGGAGTGGCTTTGGGTTGAGGTTAAAAGGGATGGTAAGATCCACAAACAAGAATATAAAATAGGAGAGCCCCAAACCAAATTAAAAACCACAGGAGCGGCTAAAAAAACAGGCACAAAAGTTTGTTTTTATCCAGACAACAAAATATTTAAAAATATAAGTTTTGAATATGATATTATTAGTGAAAGACTACGCGAATTAGCATATCTAAACAAGGGTATTGAAATACAACTTATTGATGAAAGGTCTGAAGAAGGGCAAAGCGACACTTTTAAGTTTAAAGGCGGTCTAAGTGATTTTGTAAAATACCTCGACGAACACAACAACCCACTTCACAATAAAGTTATTACTGTTAATAAAGACATTAACGATGTACCTGTTGAGGTTGCTATGCGCTATGGAAACACATACAACGACAATATTTTAACATTTGTTAATAATATTAATACAATTGAGGGTGGTACCCACCTGTCTGGTTTTAGGTCCGCGCTAACCAGAGCAATGAACAACCACGCGTCCAAAAACAACCTTATAAAAGCAAAGAAGAATGAAAAAATAACACTATCAGGGGAAGATTTTAGGGAAGGGTTAACCGCTATTATTAGTGTAAAGGTTGCAGAGCCACAATTTGAAGGGCAAACTAAAACAAAACTTGGCAACGGAGACATTAAGGGGGTTGTTGATAAAATTGTTTATGAAGGTATATTAGATTTTTTAGAACAAAACCCATCAATAGGAAGAAGAATTATTGAAAAAGCACTTCTTGCTGCACGCAGTAGGTCTGCTGCAAGAAAAGCGCGTGAATTAATAAGAAGAAAAAGCGCCCTAGGTGGATCTTCCCTACCTGGAAAATTATCCGACTGTTCTAATAGAGACCCTGTTTTTTGTGAGATTTATTTAGTTGAGGGGGATTCTGCTGGTGGGTCAGCCAAACAAGGAAGAGACAGAAGAACACAAGCAATATTACCACTTCGCGGTAAGGTTATTAATTCAGAAAAAGCAAGGATAGACAAACTCCTCTCTAATAATGAAGTACAATCAATGATTACCGCGCTAGGTGCTGGGTTTGGTGGATCAGAAGACGAGTCTGGTGAAAAAGCAGCTGGAGATTTTGATTCTGAAAAACTCCGCTACCACAAAGTTATAATTATGACCGACGCTGATGTGGACGGTTCACATATTAGAACACTTCTACTAACTTTTTTCTATAGAAAAATGAAAGAGATAATCGATGGCGGCTATTTGTATTTAGCACTCCCACCGCTTTATAGGGTTTCCCAAGGAAAAAAAGAGTCATACGCTTATGATGACAATGAAAGAGATTTATTAATTGAGCGCATGAAGAAAGATAACAAAAACACAAAAGTGGGTATTCAAAGATATAAAGGACTTGGCGAAATGAACCCAGGCCAACTATGGGAAACCACCATGGATCCAGAAAAAAGAACATTAATGAAAGTAACAGTTGAAAGCGCCGCAGAAGCAGCGGAAACTTTTCAAAATTTAATGGGTAGCGACGTTGAGGCAAGGCGCAGTTTTATTGAGCGCAATGCAAAATTTGTTGTTAACCTAGATGTATAATTATTGGAGTTATAAATGACAGATTTTAACAGAGACAATACACTACCAAGAGATATTGTTGATGAAATGAAGGAGAGCTATCTCAACTATTCAATGTCTGTAATTGTATCTAGGGCGCTGCCAGATGTTCGCGATGGATTAAAACCGGTACATAGAAGAATATTATATGGCATGAGTGAGTTGGGATCTAGTTGGAATAGACCATATAAGAAGTCAGCAAGAATTGTTGGAGATGTTTTAGGTAAGTACCACCCCCATGGAGATAGCTCTGTTTATGATGCGCTAGTTAGGATGGCACAAGATTTTTCTATGCGCTATGAGCTTGTTGATGGCCAAGGAAATTTTGGATCCATAGATGGTGATAATGCCGCAGCTATGCGCTATACCGAGTCTAGAATGACCAGGCTTACAAGTGAAATGTTAAAAGATTTAGAAAAAGAGACAGTAGAGTGGAATTTAAATTTTGACGAGACACTAAAAGAACCAAGCGTACTACCATCAGCAGTTCCAACATTACTTGTAAACGGATCAGAGGGTATTGCGGTTGGTATGGCGACAAAAATTCCACCACACAACTTAGTAGAAATCATTAATGGTCTAATCGCATTAATTGACAACCAGTCTATTGATACAGAGGGGATAATGCAACACATTAAAGGGCCCGACTTTCCAACAGCGGGCTTAATTCTTGGTATGGATGGCTTAAAACAAGCCTATGAGACTGGGCGGGGTAAAATAAAAATGCGCGCAAAAGCCCATATTGAGACCAATAAAAAAGGAAGAAATAGTATTATAGTTACAGAGGTTCCATACCAAACAAACAAAGCGTCACTTGTAGAAAAAATTGCTGATTTAGTGCGTGATAAAAAAGTTGAAGGTATCAGCGATCTCCGCGATGAATCAGATAAAGACGGAATACGTGTAGTTGTAGAAACAAAGCGCGATGCTGTTCCTGAGGTGATTTTAAATCAACTCTACAAACACACCCAACTACAAGATACGTTTGGAATAATTTTATTAGCACTAGTAGATGGTATTCCAAAAATCATGCCACTAAAAACCGTACTAAATCATTTTATTGATTTTAGACACGAAGTTGTTGTTAGAAGAACCAAATTTGAATTAAAAGAAGCTGAGGCCCGAGCCCACATATTGGAAGGGTTAAAAATTGCACTAGATAATATCGATGCTGTAATTAAAGTGATTAGAGGAAGCAAAGACCCCGCCCAAGCTAAAGAAGGTCTTATGAATAGCTTTAATTTATCAGAGTTACAATCCCAGGCTATTTTAGAAATGAGACTTCAAAAACTAACCGGCCTTGAGGTTGATAAGGTTGTTGGTGAGTATAAAGAGCTAATCAAGATTATTTCAAACTTAAAAAGCATATTGGAAAACAAAACAAAACGGATGGACATTATTAAAACTGAGCTATTAGAAATTAAAGATCAGTATGGCGACGAAAGAAGAACTGAAATAATCCCCGTTGATACAGATTTTTCTATGGAAGATATGATTGCAGAAGAAGAGGTTGTTCTAACTATTACTCATCAAGGATATATTAAAAGAACAGCCCTTAATACATATAGAACACAGCGGCGTGGTGGGCGTGGCGTTCAAGGTGCTATGAGTAAAGATGAGGATTTTGTAGAACACTTATTTATTGCAAATACACATAATTATATGCTTTTCTTTACCGACACTGGAAAATGTTACTGGTTAAAAGTATACGACATACCGCAAGCGGGACGCGCCTCCAGAGGTAGGGCGATTGTCAATCTAATCGGTTGCAACCCAGAGGAAAGAGTAGAAGCTTTTGTTAGTGTAAAAGAATTTGATGATGACCACTACATTGTTATGGCAACCAAAAATGGCATTATCAAAAAAACAGTTCTATCTGCATATGGAAAACCTAGAAAAGGCGGAATATATGCCATTGAAATTAGAGAAGGAGACAAACTTATTCAGGCTCGAGTTTCTAATGGTGAAAACGACATTTTATTGGGTACGCACGAAGGTAAATCTATACGCTTCTCTGAAAACGACGTAAGGGCCAGCGGAAGAAAAACAATGGGAGTAAAAGGCATCAAGCTTAGCTCAAAAGTAGACTATGTGGTTGGCATGTTAATAGTAAAACGAGAAGGAACAATTTTAGTTGCGACTGAAAAAGGATACGGAAAAAGAACCGAAGTGTTACAGTATCGTACACAAACACGAGCCGGAAAAGGTGTATTAACAATGCGCTGCACAGATAAAACCGGAAAAATGGTTAATATAATGGAGGTTGTTGATTCGGACGATTTAATTGTAATTACTGATTCAGGTGTGTTAATGAGACAGCCGGTTAAAGCAATACGAGCGATTGGTAGAGTCACCCAAGGCGTCAGGCTTGTTAAATTAGACGATGGAGCAAACATATCATCTATTACCAGAGTAATCAGTGAGGATAGTGCAACCAAACAAGAAGAAGACAATCAAATATCTATAGATACCGAAACAGAAGAAAAGCCACCCGAATCTGATTAATGAGTATTGAGAATAACCTTCACAATATATTAAGTGCAATAAAGTCTTCAAAAAAGAATAGTAGCCAAAACCAAGAGGTTACACTGGTTGCTGCAACAAAAACCCAACCCTTTCATTTAATTGAAGAGGTTTATTCTTTAGGGGTTTTACATATTGGAGAAAACAGAATACAAGAAGCGGTAACAAAATTCAAATCATTTTCTTCAATGCCAAACATAACCCGCCGATTTATTGGACATCTCCAGTCTAATAAAATAAATAAATTTATAGATCTATTTGATACAATTGATTCCATTGATTCATATAAATTGGCCAACAAGATTAACAATAAAGCAGAACTGTTGAACAAGCCTATTGTTGGGTTGGTCGAGATTAATACCAGTGGAGACAAAAATAAGAACGGCTTTAAACCGGTGCTTAGTGATGATTTAATTAAATCTATTAACCTTGACCATATTACTATAAAGGGACTTATGACCCTTGGACCTTTTTCCCAAAACGAACAAGAAACCAGAAAAGCATTTGTTGATTTAAGAAAATTTTTAGATTTGCTTAACAAAGAGTGTGACTCAGAAAAACTAACAGAACTTTCAATGGGTATGAGCGGGGATTTTACTATTGCAATAGAAGAAGGAAGCACGATGGTGCGGGTCGGCACCTCCCTATTTGGATCTAGACAATGACCCAATTTATATATTGTTGCTCACAAAGCATTGTAGATCAATTGAACATCAAATACGATGATTACCTTTATGATCATGGGGTAAAAAATAATGATCAGTATACTTTTCTATTTCCACTTAATAATACAAACAAAACTATTAACCCTAAAAATTATTCAAAAATAAAAAATAAATACCAACTAAAGAGCCTGGTCTTAATTGATAGGGTGTATACAGACACCATCACAACCCGCGCTATTGATCATGTAAATAAAACAGGTCAAAGCTTTCTACGGGGCAACACGCCACACGAAAACCTCCCAACTTTTCCAGACATTTCCAAAATTTATAATTCCAATAAAGGAAAGATATTTGTAAGTGTTGGAGAGAAAAAACCCTTGAATATTACAGTTTCAAAAAATGAAATTCTATCTGAGTGGATTGCTATGATTTCTCCGGTTTGGCATTATATAGGTGTGAATATTATCGGCATAGGCATAAATAAAAAAATTAAATCAACAGATCAAATAACAATATAATTTAATGAAACCATTAATTCTTTTATTATTGTTCATGCTTACAACATGTACCAATAAAAAAATCGCTATTGCTCATATAAAAGGAATTGGCTCAAACCCAATCAATGGTATAGCAAAGTTTATAGAGAAGAACAATATTATAAAGCTATCTATAGATATACGGGATGCCAACGCAGACCAATTAGCAATCCATATTCATGAAATAGGTGATTGTGAATCATTAGATGGCCTTAGCGCGGGCGGTCATTGGAACCCTACCGATGAAGAGCATGGTAAATGGGGAACATCACCATTTCATAGTGGCGATATCGGTAATTTGCTCATAAACGAAGAAGGGGCCGGGGCTTTGGTTGTTGAGGATTATTATAAGCGGTGGTCGATTTCTAGTTCCGGTAAATCAAATATAATTGGGCGCGCTATCATTATTCGTTCAGGAGTAGATGATATGCATACCCAACCAAGCGGAGCCGCGGGCAATCGAATTGCTTGCGGTACAATTGAGTAGCTCAATGCAATTGCTGGACCCAAAACGCTACAACCTCACCCCAAGAACTAAATTGGTTAGAGTTGATAATGCCATAGGAATTATTATTGATAGAAAATCACGCATTATAATGAAAGATGGTGGTAAAATATTAGACCAAGCCAATACAATTCAAAAAACAGAAAACTCCCCAATTGTTTTGCTTACATCAGCGCCCGTTTGTGGTAAGACAAAAAATTATTTATTAGATAATAATATTTCAATCAAAAACCTATAATCATTAACCAAATATTCTAGTTGCAGTGCAAACGAAACCAAGAATTTTTTTCCATGAAAAGTCGTAATTTCCAGTGCTAGTATTATTGTATTGATTAAAAAAACATGTATAGAGATACAGACCCACAAGAAACCAAAGAATGGCTAGAGTCTATCGAGGATGCGCTCGAAGAATACGGACAAGAAAGAGCACAGTTTCTATTACAAACCCTTATTTCGTATGCACAAACAAAAGGCGCAAGGCTACCATTTAATACCAACACGCCCTATATAAATACAATACTACCATCAGAGCAATCAGATTATCCAGGCGATCTTGTCTTAGAGGAAAAAATAACATCAATCATACGTTGGAATGCAATGGCAATGGTTACACGAGCGAATACAACAACGCCCGGAATTGGTGGTCACATTTCAACTTATGCATCTGCTGCAACCCTCTATGAGGTTGCATTTAATCATTTTTTTAAAGGCTTAGAACACCCCGACGGTCAAGACCTGATATTTTTTCAAGGACATGCATCCCCAGGTATTTATTCCCGCGCATATCTTGAGGGTAGATTAACTAAGCAAAAACTTCACAATTTTAGACATGAGCTATCTGATGGCGGCGGATTATCTTCATATCCGCACCCGTATTTAATGCCCGATTTTTGGCAGTTTGCAACGGTATCTATGGGACTGGGGCCTATCATGGGAATATATCAAGCACGATTTATGAGATATATGATCGACAGAGGTTTTATTAAAGACACGGGAAGAAAAGTATTTGTATATACCGGTGATGGTGAAATGGATGAGCCCGAGTCTTTAGGGGCACTGACGTTAGCATCAAGAGAAAACCTTGATAATTTAATTTTTGTTGTAAACTGTAATTTGCAAAGACTTGATGGTCCAGTGCGCGGTAATTCAAAAGTGATTCAAGAACTTGAGGGGGCATTTAGAGGCGCTGGCTGGAATGTTATAAAGGTAATTTGGGGATCTGAGTGGGACGACCTTTTTCAAAAAGACATAAACGGCAAGCTGGTTAATAGGCTTAGTGAGCTGGTTGATGGGGATTTACTTAAATATACGGTTGAGGGTGGAAAGTTTTTTAGAAAAGAATTTTTTGGTAAAGACCCCGAGCTTCTCGCTATGGTTAAGGATTTATCAGATATAGACCTAGAACAAATGCTCGCAGGTGGACATGATCCGATAAAAATGTATTCAGCATATCAAGAAGCGGTGAATTATAAAGGAAAACCAACAGCAATTTTAGCCAGAACAGTTAAAGGCTATGGTCTTGGTGAAGCAGGTGAGGGCAGAAACATAACCCATAACCAAAAAAAGCTTAATGAAAAAGAGCTTCTATATTTTCGTGATCGATTTGACATACCATTAAATGATAAAGATACTATAAAGGCACCATTTCAAAATTTTAATAAAAATACAAAAGAATATAAATACTTAAAAAATCAACGTGAAATGCTTGGTGGCCCCGTACCGGTTAGGGCTGATAAGTCAAAAAAACTTCAGGTTCCCAATATAAAAATATTTGACGAGCTATTAAACGGAACGGGCAAACGCGAAGTTTCAACCACCATGGCTTATGTGCGACTACTTACTTTATTAACGAAGGATAAAACAATTGGCAAACATATTGTTCCAATTATACCCGATGAAGCTAGGACGTTTGGAATGGATCCATTGTTTAGGCAATTGGGTATTTATGCACATAAAGGTCAGCTGTATGACCCGGTTGATTCCGACCAGTTTTTATATTATAAAGAAGCGAAAAGCGGTCAAATTTTAGAAGAAGGTATCAATGAAGCTGGTGCACTGTCATCTTTTTGTGCAGCGGGTACAAGCTACAGCAACCATGGCGTTAAGATGGTTCCTTTTTATATTTATTACTCCATGTTTGGATTTCAAAGAGTTTGGGATCTTATTTGGGCATCCGGCGACATGAGAGCGCGCGGCTTTCTGTTGGGCGGAACTGCCGGAAGGACAACGCTTAATGGTGAAGGATTGCAACACCAAGACGGGCACAGCCACCTTGCTGCTGCTGCCACACCCAATATAAAGGCATACGACGTCGCCTATGGTTACGAAATCGCAACAATTGTTCACCATGGACTTGGTGAAATGTGCCAACAAGATATGGACGTTGTATATTATTTAACTCTTGAGAATGAGAACTATCAACATCCACCAATGCCTAAAAACTCCAGCAGGGGAATCATAAAAGGATTATATAATATAAAAAAATCAAAAAACCCCGCGCTTCGTCTTTTAGGTAGCGGACCGCTAATGGGAGAAACCTTTGCAGCGGCAAACTTATTAAAAAAAGATTGGAATATTGATTGCGAAATTTGGAATGTTACCAGCTTTAGTGAATTAAGAAGAGACGCTGAAGAGGTAGAGCGTTGGAATTTAATGCACCCAGCAGGAAAAAATAAAAAATCACACCTAGAAGAATGTCTAAGTGATAAATCTATTCCTGTAGTTGCAGTATCAGACTATGTAAAGATGGTTTCAGAGCAAATTGGACCCTATGTGCCCGGTCCATATTATGCACTAGGCACCGATGGTTTTGGTAGAAGCGATACTAGAGAAAATCTTCGACACTTCTTTGAAGTAGATAGATATTATATTACTTTATGTGCTATACGTTCATTAATTATCGATAAAAAATTAGATGCTTCAACTGCAAAGAAAGCAATTTCAAAATATAAAATTGATCCCAAAAAACCCAGCCCGATTAGTGTATAGATGGCCAAATCAATAAAAGACATAATACTGCCAGATCTTGGCGAAGGGATTTCTGCTGCAGAAGTTAGCGAAGTATCTGTTTCGGTTGGAGATCAGCTTAATAAGGGAGACACTATCGTTGTTTTAGAATCAGATAAAGCATCGATGGAAATTCCATCAGATATAAACGGAACCGTAAAAGAGGTTTTAGTAAAAATAGGACAAGAGATTGAAGTTGGATGCCTTTTAATAAAATTAGAAGCAGACGGCGCCCGTGACAATACAAAAGAGACGAAAAATCAGACAGATGAAAACAGCGACAAACAAGATGCGCCTAAACAACCAACCCCAGAAAACGCACAATCCGATATTCAGCAGACCTATTCCTCAGGTGATAAAATTTTTGCATCACCAGGAGTGCGTCGATTAGCAAGAGAGCTTTCAATAAACTTATCCCAGATGAAAGGATCCGGTGATAAAGGGCGTGTTACAAAAGATGATTTGCACAAACACATTAAATTACAAATGGCAAGTCAACGCGGCGTTGCTCAATCTATCAACAAAAAAGTCGATTTTAATCAGTGGGGTGGCACCAAGGAAGTAAAATTAAGTAAAATAAAAAAAATTACAGGTAAGCGATTACAAGAGGCCTGGCAGTCTATACCTCACGTAACCCAATTTGATGAAGCCGATATTACAGAATTAGACTCTAGGCGACGCGCTATAAATAAAGAGTTAGAAAAAAAGAAAATAAAAATTACCTTTCTACCCTTTCTAATAAAGGCTATTACACACGTATTAAAATCAATGCCCGAGTTCAATAGTTCATTAAACCACACAGCCGAAACGCTTATTATGAAACAATATTATAATATTGGTATAGCAGTGGACACACCAAGCGGATTGGTTGTGCCCGTGATAAAAGACGTTGACAATAAAAGCATAACAGACTTATCTATTGAATTGTCTGAAATAAGCAATAGGGCAAGATCAAACAAACTTAAACCAAAAGAGCTTTCCGGTGGAACCTTTACAATCTCTAGTTTAGGCGGAATTGGTGGGAAGTTTTTTACACCAATTATCAACCCACCAGAAGTAGCTATTTTAGGAATATCAAAAAGTGTCTGGGAAAATGTTTATAACCACGAAACAAAATCTTCTTCCCCAAAATATATTATGCCGTTTTCATTATCCTATGATCACCGGATTATAGATGGTGCAGCAGCAGCTAAGTTCACCAGCGCATTTAGCCAGACGATAGAAGAGCTTTCGTTTAAAGAAAAATAATTATGAGCAAAACTAAACATACAGAAATTCTTGTAATTGGTGCAGGACCCGGCGGATACGCGGCAGCCTTTCGAGCGGCAGATCTCGGCAAAAAAGTAACGCTAATTGATCGCGATAAAGATATGGGGGGTGTCTGTTTGAATCGCGGGTGCATACCATCAAAAGCATTATTACATATAACCAAAGTAATGGATGAAGCCGCTTCGCTTACTAAGGCTGGTATTACATTTGCAAATCCCAAAATTGATTTAGATAAAGTTAGGGAGCATAAGAATAAAATTGTATCCCAACTAAATAATGGAATAGCCAGCATGGCAAAAGCTAGAAAGGTAGACTTTATACAGGGCAATGCAACATTTAAATCTAATTCAGAAGTAGAGGTGCTCAACGGCAAAAAGAAAGAATCATTATCATTTGATCAATGTATAGTTGCTGCCGGGTCATCTTCTTCTATGTTACCCAACGTACCGAAACACAAAAACATACTTACTTCTAAAACCGCACTTGACCTAGAGAGCATACCTAAGAGCCTTCTTGTTATCGGTGGAGGTGTAATTGGAGTAGAGCTAGGGCAAGTATATTCTACTCTTGGCTCCAAGGTGTCGTTAGTTGAGTTTTTACCAAGTATTATTCCTGGCGCAGATCAAGATATTGTTAAGCCTCTTGAGCGTAAACTAAAAAAACAATTTGATTTGATAATGATGAATTCAAAAGTTATTAATATTAAAGAAACAAAAAACAATCTACTCAGCGTTACCATTGAACAAGAATCAAAATCCAAAACCATGGATTTTGAAAAGATTTTGGTTGCTGTGGGCAGGAAGCCAAACACAGACCTTCTAAATTTGAAGGCAACAAGCATCGCAGTAAACAATCAGGGGTTTATTAATGTTGATCAATATCAACGCACCAACGTTAAATCAATTTTTGCAATTGGTGACATATCAGATAATCCAATGCTGGCTCACAAAGCTACACACCAAGGTAAAGTTGCTGCAGAAGTTGCATGTGGTAAGCCTTCAATTTTTGATCCTAAAGCAATCCCAAGTGTTGTATATACTGACCCAGAAGTAGCTTGGTGTGGATTAACTGAAGCGCAAGCAAAAATAGATGATATAAATTATGAAAAAGCAGAATTTCCATGGGCCGCTAGTGGTAGAGCGATTGCAATGGGCGCGAATCAAGGTAAAACAAAAATATTATTTGACCCTGAATCTAAAGTAGTATTAGGTGTTGGCATTGTTGGCCCAGCCGCCGGCGATATTATTTCTGAGGGTATGCTAGCTATAGAAATGGGCACTGATGCAGAAGATATTTCACTCACTATTCACCCACATCCAACGGTTGGTGAGACCATTGGCTTAGCCGCTGAAGTGTTTGACGGCACAATTACTGATTTATACATTCCAAAAAAATAATAAATGCCTAAACTGTTTGAACATATAAAATCGTCAGGCGGTATCGAGGAATACCAATTAAAGTCCAACGGATTAAAAGTTTTAATGCTTCAAGATAATTCAACCCCCGTTGCAACTTTTATGGTAACCTATCATGTTGGCTCACGTAATGAGGCAATTGGATATACTGGATCAACGCACTTGCTGGAACATCTAATGTTTAAAGGTTCCCGTAATTATAATAAAGAAAAAGGTACCGCAATTTGGGATGAGCTCCAAAGCATTGGAGCTCAAATAAATGCGACCACATGGAATGACAGAACAAATTATTTTGAAGTTGTGCCTAGTGAGCATCTTGAGAAAGCAATCTCTATTGAAGCTGATAGAATGCGGTATTCATTTTTAAAAGATGAAGACAGGCAACCTGAAATGACCGTGGTTAGAAATGAATATGAACGAGGTGAAAATAGCCCTTTTGATGTCTTAGATAAAAACATATGGGCTACTGCTTATCAAGCGCACCCATATCATCATTCAACTATTGGCTGGCGATCTGATATTGAAAATGTTTCCACAAAACGGTTGCAGGAATTTTATAATGTTTATTATTGGCCAAACAATGCCACTGCTACTATTATTGGTGATTTTAATACAGATACTGCCCTATCGCTTATTTCAAAATATTTTGGCGAGCATAGCAACAGCAGTCACGAAATCCCTAAAGTATATACAGAAGAACCAATACAGGAAGGCCCTAGGCGAGTGATTGTTAAGCGCACAGGCCAATCTGGAATTACAGCTGTGGGTCATAAAACCCCTCATGGGCTTCATAAAGATATGCATGCAATACACTTGCTAGGTAAAATCCTGTGCGATGGCAAATCTAGTAGATTGCATAGAAAGATTGTAGACAAAGGACTTGCAACATCACTGTTTATGTATGATTTCCCATTTAAGGATAACGGTCTATTTATAACCTATGCTTTTTTAACACCAGACACACCCAATCAGGATGTTGAAGATATCATTATTGATGAATACACAGATATTATTGCTAACGGCATTACAAAAGAAGAGCTTAAGAGAGCCATTGCTCAAACAAGGGCGACGGTAGCTTTCAGCAGGGACGGGTCTTACGCTGTGGCGAGTGCCTTAAACGAAGCTATAGCTATTGGTGATTGGGAGTTCTATACTACTTTTCTTCAAAAAATTGAATCCATATCAATTAATGATGTTCAATCTGTTGCAAAAAAATATCTTATTGAGGATCAAAGTACAACAGGATGGTTTATACCAAAACAATAATCATTACATGAAATTTGTAGATTCAGTAAATATCGATAATCAACTTGATGGACTAACTACCTATGTAGTTCCAACTAAAATAAAAGACGTAATTACTATTGCGGGAAGTATGTTGGGCGGTGCTGTATATAGTAAGGAAAATAATCCTCGATTATCTTCTATAACGGTCTCAATGCTGGACAAAGGAACCGTTGATAAATCTAAATACGATATTAGTAATATATTAGAATCAATTGGTGCGGAGATAAGTTTTATATCTTCAAATCACCATATTAATTTTTCAGCACATTGCTTAAGACAAGACCTACCTGTTGTAGTGGAATTATTGACTGAGCAACTTCGAACACCTGAATTTTCTCCTGATGAACTTACCTTATTGAAAAAAAGAGTTATTGCAAACCTAGAAAGATCCAAGGAAGATACTAAAAAACAGGCACTAATTGGTTTATTGGAACATCTATATCCTATTAGACACATCAACTATAAAAACACTATTGAGGAATCCATAGAATTTGTTAATAGTGTCAATTTATCAGATATTAAAAAATATCATCAAACTACATTTGGTCTTGGATCAATTAATATTATTGCTGCAGGTGATGTGCCTTCTGAAAAATTCACAGGTCTTGTAAATAATAGTTTTAAGGATTGGGGCACACAAAAGCTTGTTGAATTAGATATACACGCCGATGCAAATAAACGGAAGCATGCTACAGGCTCAATGGAAATAAAAGATAAAACAAGCTCTGATATTTACATTGGACAAACTGTTAATATTACAGAGGAACATGAAGATTATTATGACCTAATGATGGGTATCTATATACTGGGTGGTAATTTTTCTGCTAGATTAATGCAAACAGTTAGAGATAAAGAAGGGTTGACCTATGGTATTGGATCATCTATGTCCGGGTGTAGTTATGGGGTCAATGGTCATTGGTATACCTGGGGAACATTTGCACCTAAATTAGTTGATCAGGGCATTAAATCAACCATGGCGCAAATAAAACAATGGTACGAAAATGGTATTACCGAAAAAGAACTTGCAGCAAAAAAAACCACTCTAAGTGGCTTGTTCAAAGTTTCACTGGACACAACAAGCGGCTTAGTAGATAAATTATTATCAAATGCCGAAAAAAATAGAAAATTAACGTTTCTTGATGAATATCATCATAAAATTAATGATTTAGACCATCAATCAATAAATCAATCAATAAAACGTCACATCGATATAAAAAAACTTACCACAAGCATAGCCGGCAGTAAAGCTTGAAGCTTGTACTAATATGTGCTACCACGCTAGATGGATTTATTGCTCGGCATAGCAAGGAGATAACAAACTGGACTATGGATCTTAGCTTATTTAAAAAACAAACAATGGGCAATACTGTAATAATGGGATACAACACATTCAAAGTACTTGATAAAGAACTTGAGGGCCGAAATATTATAGTACCAGACAAAAATGATAGGGCAAAAGATATCATAGATAAACTAACAAATACAGTAGATATATGCTACCTGGCAGGTGGCGGAAAAACAAATTCAAGATTCATTGAATACATAACACATATATATATTACCCCACACCCAATCATATTTGGTAGTGGAGTAGGGCTATTCAATGATATACAATTTGAGTATAATATTTCGCTTCAAAATACAATTGATGTATTAGGTGATGGTAAATTATATCAATATCAATATAAAGTACTAAAATAATAGAATTCGGATAATATCATTATTACGTTATATATATTTCGGATATCCGTTATTATAATATAAAATATCGGATTATTGGAATATAAAAATATTTAGTAGCTTACTAATTCAGTAGAATTAGCGTCAATAAAGCTATGTTATAAGATAAGATTCATTATTGATTAGGGGGCTATTTATATGCCTTA
>Ga0208766_1000333_pt1 | contig 26071 bp, 18 predicted proteins | sample ETN01SmetaG_3_FD_185792 | JGI IMG/M metagenome (GOLD analysis project Ga0208766, IMG submission 185792) | Marine microbial and viral communities from oxygen minimum zone, Eastern Pacific Ocean - ETNP2014F12-01SV263 (SPAdes) (version 2) | ecosystem: Environmental > Aquatic > Marine > Oceanic ... | reverse complement strand
TTAGCTACGGATCGTATTCGCTCAATATCATCATTAGGGTTTCCGCCAACCTTCAATTGAAAGCGCCTATAGCCTTCATTGCGATACTTTTTAACATTACTTGCCATTGCGTCAGGTTCATCTTGTGAGATAGCCCTATAAAGGACAAAGTCTTCATCGTAGGTTCCTCCTAATAGTTTACTAATAGGCATATTGGCAGCCTTGCCTTTAATATCCCAGCAGGCGATATCAATTGGCGATTTTACATAGGGATGGCCTTTTAAGCATTGATCCATTACCATATTTATATAAGAATGATCCGTTGCGTCTAAGCCAATTAGATGAGGACCAAGTTCTTTTAAGCCTGCACGAACACCTTCAGCGTATGATGGCAAGTAAAATGGTCCCAGTGGACAACATTCACCATAGCCAATAAATCCATCACTAGTCTCAATTGCAACAACTGTTGAATCGAATATATTAACAGTCTTTCCTCCAGACCAATTATAAGAGCCTTCATGTAGTGGAAGGTCAACCTGATAAGCAGTTATGCGTTTTATTTTTTTCATCAATGGTTCTTTTTATTCAATTTATTAGTTAAAATATATATTAGAATATAACAAATGAGGTAACTATGAGATATAAGAGTATAATTATAAATTTATTTTTGATTTCAGGTCTAATTTTTGCCCAAGGTAAAAAAATATATATTTCAGCTGATCTCGAAGGGGTTGTTGGAGCTGTTACAGGCGAGCAGTTGGGACCTGGAGGTTTTGAATATAATCGTTTTCGTGAATTTATGACAGGCGAAGTCAATGCAGCTATTCAGGCGGCAAGGGCTGCGGGTGCAACTGAAATACTCGTAGCTGATTCCCATGGTAATGGCCAAAATCTATTAATCGAAAAATTGCCAAAAGATATCAAAGTGATACGATCCTGGCCCAGGCCCTTAGGGATGATGGAAGGTATAGATAAGAGCTTTGATGGGGTAATTTTTACAGGCTACCATTCAAGCACAGATAACCCAAAGGGGGTTAGAGCGCATACATTTTCAAGTGCACGCCTTACTTCTGTTAAGGTAAATGGAAGGGTGATGTCAGAAGGATCTTGGAATGCAGCAATAGCTGGTGAATTTGACGTACCGGTGATTGTAGTGTCTGGTGATGATGCCGCTGTGGATGAGGTAACCTCATTGATTGGAAATGCAGAGGGAGCCGTGGTAAAAGAAAGCATCAGTTTTCATTCTGCAAAATCACTTCACCCTGAAGCTGCGTATGATCTAATTGCAGAGAAAACATCTATTGCTGTAAAAAATATAAAGAAGTATAAACCTTTTAAGATCAGAGGGCCTATTACCGTATCAGTTAGCTTTAAACATTATCAACCATCTCAGATTCTTTCTTATGTAAAAATGTTTAAGAGAACAGACTCTCATACAATTGAATTCAAGGCAAAAGATATGATTGAAGCCTCACATATTATGAGAATGATTACTTCTTATAAGGGTGGCAGTACTTCACCTTAGAGACTATTTTGAAAATAAATGGCCACTCATGAATTCTTGAACAAATTGGAATGCAGCCTGTCTTGATTCTGGGTTACCACCCATAGTTGGGCCTCTTTCAGCGCATATTCCCAACCCAATTTTTTGCCTTAAGGGAGTTGTCATTGGAATGTTAAGAAAACCCATTAATACTGCTCCATCATCTCGTATTTGGAATCTGCAATCCACAGTACTGTAGGCCTTTTCTTTTACTACAATAGGGCTTTCCCTATCAAAAGAATGATGTGAGTTGGGGAAAACCGTAAGACCAATATTCGATCCTGCAGCACGGGCTTGTTGGGCGAGTTCTTTACAGGCATCTGCGGGAACCCAATCATCTAACTCACCGATTAGGATATGCATCGGAGAATCAGAAAAAATTGGATTTTTTGGCTGAGCAATGCAAGGGGGGTAAATTGATAAATGTGCCGCAAATTTATTTTGAGGATTTATTTTTTCAACCAAAGGAAGCCATCCAGAGAACAAGGCAACACCTCCTCCAAGGCTCCAGCCCATAATTGCAATATGGTCTTTATTGATCTTAGGATGAGTAGATAATTTATCAAGTGCTTTATAGGCATCTAAAACCATCATTGAGGTTGTGACTTCCACTTGTGACCCAACCGTAGATTTAACTCCGCGACTAGAAAAACTTTGCAACTCAAGCGTTGCGATACCTATCGATCTCAACATTTCTAAGTATTCTAGATGATGCGAACCCCAGTCCAAACTACCTGCAACCCCAATTACCAGTGGGAAAGGGCCATCGCCATTAGGCAATTTTAATATTGCCTCAACTTTTTGCGGTTCTTGGTTATCGAGATTTGTAATCACATCTTTAAAGCCAAAAGGATTTGCACTAGAAAGAGAAATCAATTCTTGGCCAAATACATGTGTTACTAATAAATTGATTGCGATTAGATATATTAATTTCAAAAGTAACTATTTGTTATTAGGTAGGTAAAATAATACCATTTAACATATTTGTTTAATGAATAGTTTATTATCATTACTTTATTTTTTTAAATAGGAGGAAAAATGATAAGGTGGGCTCTCACTTCGATAATATTTTCAGTGCTATTATCAGCTAGCAATAGCGATACCACACTTTCTTTTGATGCTTCAGAAGGAACATTGATTAGCGTAGATGTTTCTCCCAATGGCCGGACTGTCGCATTTGATCTGTTAGGACATATTTATCTGATGCCAATTAATGGAGGTAAAGCAGAGGCAATTACCAAAGGTACTTCATGGAATATGTTTCCAAGATTTAGCCCGGATGGTGAACAGATTCTTTTTACCTCTGACCGAAGCGGCAGCGATGATTTATGGGTTCAAGAGCTTAAAAGCGGTGAAATGAAAAATATTAGTAAAATGAATAGGCCTGTCCATCAAGGAACCTGGTCAGCAGATGGCAAGCATATCTTTGGTACTGCACTTAATATGAAAGTACGCCACCCGGTATATATGTTCAATATGTATGGGAAAAAACATGAAATTATTCCAGCCGGATCACGTTCTCCAGTTACCCACTTTGCAATGCATCCAAGCAACGATCTTGTCTATTTTGCGCATGGAGATGCTGCTCTATATCGCAGCGGAGATAGAATCAAAACCTATAATATGAATAATGGAGATATTGAAATATATATTGATAGACCTGGGGGCGCAGCTAATCCTACTTTATCTAAAGATGGTAAATTTTTAGCTTATGTTCATCGGGATGATAGACATACAGTGCTTGTTGTAAGAAATATTCAAACCAATGAAGAGAGAATTGTAAGTAGAGATCTCGACTATGATCGCATGGATAGCGGCAGTTTTTATGGTTCTTATACCAATATGAGTTGGCACCCTAATGGTAAAGAAATTTTTGTATCATTTAATGGTGGGATTCATTCGGTCAATGTGACTACATCAAAATCTAAAAAAATTAAATTCACAGCAAAAGTTAAGCGCGAGATTAAACAAACCGTGCGATTTAAACTAGATGTGCCCAAAGAAAAAACAACAACAAGATCGCACCGCTGGTCGCAACCAACGCCAGCAGGTATACTATATGAAGCATTAGGTGATTTATATCTTAAAAATGGATCCAAAGTAAAAAATCTGACCAGATCAAAAGATCATGAAACCAATCCCTATTATGATCCAAAATCGCGAAAAGTTTATTATGCATCTTGGAATGATGAAGAAATGGGCGCCGTTTACCAAATGGACTTGAGCGGAAGTAAGAAGAAAAAAATCACTGACACTCCAACGCAATACGGATCAATCATTGTATCAAAAGATGGTGCGTTAGCATATGTTCGAGGTGCAGGTTCACTAATCAATGGAAAGCATTTAGAGAGCCAAAGGGATTTTGAATTGATCTTAAACCAAGATGGTAAAGAAACAGAATTAGCAACAATCACATGGAGTGGAAATCGATATGCTAAACGACCTCCAAGCGTATACTTTGGCAATGATAATCGCATTTATTATTCAGATTACGTAAATGATACTTTAACTGTTAAATCTATTTCCTGGGATGGATTGGATGAAAAAGAAGTCTATAGATTTCCCCATGCAACCAGAGTAATTATCTCACCTGATATGCAGTGGATTGCATTTCGTGAATATCACCGTAGCTTTGTAACTCCATTTGAATATTTTGGAAAAACTTCTAACATTAGCGCGGAAGATAATCTTGGATATACGCAGCGGGTAGATAAAATGCATGATGGGGATTTCATGTCATGGTCTGCTGATAGCAAGACTTTATTATGGACGCGCGGTAAATATCATTACGAAAAGTCAATAAATGCAGTTTTAGATCAAAAGCCTAAACTCTCTAAAACTGACCTATCTATATCATATGATTTAGATAATCCAGGTAGCGTGATTGTGTTTAAAAATGTTCGCGTACTTACTATGAATGAAGAAAAAGATATCTTAGAAGGTGTAACAGTTCTGGTTAGAAATAATAAGATAATATCTGTTGGCGATGATGTAAGAATTCCAAAATCTGCTAAAGTATATGATATGGAAGGAAGAACGATAATGCCGGGAATGTTTGATGCGCATGGCCATTATGGAAGTCCTATTTCTGCACTCAATGTGATAGAACAAAATCTTTACGGTCTTCAGGCAAATCTCGCTTATGGAGTTACAACTATGTACGACGTGTATGGAACAACGCAAAAAGATTTTTGGGTATCAGATATGATTCAGCGGGGCGACATTGCTGGTCCGCGAATTTATTCAGTTGGTGATCCTATTTTTGTTACTAAGTATAGAACAAAAATGTATCGACCCATAAAAAGCCTTAAAGATGCATTAGAGCACGTCCAATTCAATAAAGACCATGGTGCAACTGCTGTAAAAGATTATTCAAACCATAATCGAATTGAAAGACAGCATCTAGTCGAAGCCTCTAGGCAGCTTGGTATTAATATTATTAGTGAGTCGTTTTCAAACCCTCAAATGAATATGACTCAAATCGTTGACGGATTTACAGGTCTTGAGCATACTATGGGTCTTGAGCCAATCTATGAAGATGTTATCCAGTTACTAAACACTTCTGACTTAGGTATTACCCCCACTTTGGTTGTTGTATATAATGGACCTTCAGGAGAAACATATTTCCATCAAACAGAGCGACTATGGGAAGATACCAAGCTATTAAATTTCTTTAGAAAAGATGAATTAATTAGATTGCGTAGACCAACCCACTATTGGCCCGATGATCATTATACCGCTCAAATGGGAGTGACATTAAAAAAATTATATGATCGGGGCGTGACAATGCATATGGGTGCACATGGCCAAATGATGGGCTTAGGAGCGCACTGGGAAATGGAATTGTTTACCCATGGTACCTTTTCAAATTACGATGCGATTGAAATTGCCACCATTAATGGGTTTAAGCATCATGGCTTAGATCATATTCTTGGATCTATTGAACCTGGAAAACTCGCAGATATGGTTATTATGACAAAAAATCCGCTTGAGGATATAAAGAATACACGCTCAATCGAATATGTAGTAAAAAATGGAGTAATCTATAGCGGAAAAGATGCAGCTAGAGTATTCCCTGACCCCAAACCTGCAGAAAAACTTTATTTTAAAGAGTAAAGCAGTAAATGAGTTATAACGTAACGGCATTACTTCTTGCCATAATCCTTCTTATTTGGCAAGTGATAATGTGGAAAAAGATTAAACTTAAAAAGTGGCAAGATTATACTATATCAGCAATTATGGTTTTGTTAATGATATGGTTAGTCTATTCAACTTTCCTATCATGATTTTAGGTTTACTTTAGATTTATTATCGCAATGCGCTTATTTCTTTTATTACTACTATCAATTTCTATTAATGCTCAAGAAGTATCTTCGTTGCAGAAATGGGAAAAAATTCTTCAAACACCAGAACTGCTAAACTACTTCAATGGTGTATTTGAAAATTTAGGTATAAAGATTAAAGAAACTGGAGAGAGTTTCACTATTCACCATCAAGGCGATAGTTTTTATTTTGAAAAAGGTATTATTGAAGAGAAAGTAGATTTTATTGTTCCCTTAGAGCTTCAAAATATTGAAAATATGGTGAGGCATGCCAAAGATGGACAGATTAGCGCTGATGAGTCTTGGCGAATATTAAATGTATTATTTACCCCTATGACTAGGGTTACGCTTGAAGCGCCGGTATTAGCTGTCAACTGGAGAAGGAAATTAGCAGGTGTTGAGGATTTAACTCATGTCTACCTTTTAAACCCTTCTGGTGAAGAGGCATCTATACATACACTGGTCTATGTTAAAGGGCAGTGGCTTGTATTGAAAGGTCTGCATGGGGATGCGAGAAGAGTATATAGGATGACCCCTGAGCAATCTTTAGAATATCAGAGAAATGTTTTTTCTGCAATGAAAAAAAACTCACTATGGAACTGGTGGAAATTTTCACGATGGTATAAAAAATGGAGAAAAACTTGCTCAGTTGATACTGGGATTTAAGCCACCAATCCTGAACGTTGCGCGGTTCATTTTTTTCAAATAATTATAACCTTATATGAACATTTTATTAGTAGAGCCATATTTTTCAGGATCACACAAATCTTGGGCCAAAGGTTTCCAGTCTTTTAGTGGTCACAATGTTGAGATAATTTCTTTGCCTGGGAAATTCTGGAAATGGAGGATGCATGGTGGCGCCATTTCTCTGGCAAAACAGTTTATGGAAATGGATTTTTCCCCTGACTTAATTCTTGCGACGGACATGTTAGACCTGACAACATTTTTAAGTCTCACTAAAAGTCGAACAGCTCAGATCCCGAACGCCATATATTTTCATGAAAATCAACTTTCATATCCATGGCCAGCTTCAGATAAAAACGTTAGAGAAAAACGAGAACATTATGGCTTTATCAATCTTTCATCTGCTTTAGCAGCTGATCATGTATTATTTAATTCTAATTATCATCTAGAGTCTTTTCATAATGAGAGTTTACAATTGTTAAAAAATTATCCCGATCATAATGAACTAGATGTAATTGAAAAAATTAAAGAAAAGAGTCGGGTATTATATCTTGGTATGGATTTATCTAAATTTGATCAGTATCAAACTAAAAAAAAAGGAAGTCCATTAGTACTGTGGAATCATCGCTGGGAATACGACAAGAACCCAGAGCCCTTTTTTCAATGTTTATACCAATTACATAAAGACAATATCGAATTTGATGTTGCTTTGCTTGGAGAAAGTTTTCATACAAGACCCAATATATTTGATGAGGCAAAAGATCGATTAAAAAAACATATCGTACATTTTGGTTTTTGTGAGAATTTTTCAGAATATGCAAAATGGCTATGGAAGGCTGATATTCTGCCTGTTACCAGTAATCAAGATTTCTTTGGCGGTAGTATTGTAGAAGCCATCTATTGTGGCGTATATCCTATTTTGCCCAGAAGATTGACTTATCCGGAGCTGCTACCGAAACAAAATTACAATAACCATATCTATGACAATGATACTGAATTATATGACAAAGTAAAGTACAGCATCATAAATATAGGAGAAACGCGGAAAATTGAAATTAGCGCATCGTTCAAGCAATACGACTGGAAAACAATTTGTCCGGAATATGACGAATTACTTACTTTATTAATTAAGTAAGTAATCTCACCAAACTACAGTATACTCCTCGCTCGATATCTTATAATTATTAATACTTAATCTAAATATGACTACTGAAATTTCTGGAAACAAAAAATCCTTTATTAATTTTTCTTTAAAAAAAGAAATAATAAAAGCAATCAATGAACTAGGCTTTAACCACCCTACGCCTATTCAGGAAAAAGTTATTCCGCATTTAATGTCTTCTAGTCAGGATTTGATTGCTTCGGCACAGACCGGCACAGGAAAGACAGCCGCCTTTGGTTTGCCTTTATTAGATACGATTAATACAGAGAATCCCAATGTTCAAGCACTCATTTTATGCCCAACCCGAGAACTATGTATTCAAATTACAAATGACTTAAGAAGCTACTCCAAATATTTGAAAACGATAAATATCTTAGCTGTTTATGGGGGAGTTAAAATTGACAAACAGTTTAAGTCGTTGAAAAAAGAGCCCCAAATTATTGTTGGCACACCAGGCAGAACTAAAGATCTAATTAAAAGGAAAAAACTATTTATCGGGAAAACAAAACGTTTAGTTCTAGACGAAGCAGATGAAATGCTAACAATGGGTTTTAAAGATGATTTAGAGTATATATTAAAAGCCAGCTCAAGTGAAAGACAAACGTTACTTTTTTCAGCAACCATGACCACAAAAGTTATTGGGGTTACGAAAAAATACATGAACAACTCATTAGAGATATCTGTTGCACGCGTAAATAAAGCAGCAGAAAATGTTCAACATGTATATTACATGGTCCAAGCAAAACATAGATACGAAGTAGTAAAGCGAATTGCGGATATGAACCCAGATATATATGGAATTGTTTTTTGTCGTACCCGAAGAGAAACCAAAGATGTTGCTAACAAACTGATCAATGATCATTATAACGCTGACACAATACACGGCGACCTATCTCAATCTGAACGAGATGAAGTTATGAGGCGTTTTAGAAAAGGACAATTGCAGATTTTAGTAGCAACAGATGTAGCTGCCCGAGGATTGGATGTTGAAAATTTAACTCATGTGATTAATTATAATTTACCTGATGACGATGAGATATATGTTCATAGAAGCGGCAGGACTGGAAGGGCAGGAAAGAAAGGAATATCAATTGCAATTATCCATGGACGCGAACACAGAAAATTAAAAGATATTGAAAAAACGTCTGGCATATCCTTTAATAAGCAAAAAGTACCAAACGGATTGGATATTTGTAAAAAGCGCTTATATGCGCTCATTGATAAAATTGAAAAAGTTGATGTTAACGAAGAGCAAATTGAACAATTTTTACCATATATCTACGATAAGCTTAATTGGCTGGATAGAGAAGAACTTATAAAACATTTCGTATCAACTGAGTTCAACAGGTATTTATCCTATTATAAAAACTCAAAAGATATTAATGAAGAAAGTCATGGATCAGGAAAGACCCATAGGCAAAAAAGAAATCGAAGAAAATTCTATAATTCAAAAAAGAACAATAGAAAGAACAGGCGAAGCAATAAAAAAAGAACTAGGTAAATAAGTGTTCTAAATAACTCTATTTTTCTTCAATGAGATAAGTGCCCTTTGTTACTTTAAACCCTTTTTTAGACCATGTTGCAATTTCAGGGTTATCACCTTTCTTTTCTCTGATCGACGCACAGCCGACCTCTCCATTTTTACCAAGCGCTACTATCTTATCATTAAAATCAACTTTTGATGTACCGCCATTAATATCAACAATTCTTTTGCAAACTTCTTCACAAGCCTCTTGCGGGCTTCTGCCATTGCGCATAAGCTCTACACCAAGAAATGAACCGCACGAACGGATCATTTCCTCACCTCGACCAGTTGCCCCAACTGCGCCGACTTCATTATCCAGGTAAAGCCCAGCTCCAATAATTGGTGAATCGCCAACTCTCCCTGGTATTTTCCAGGCAAGTCCACTAGTAGTAGTGATACCTGCAATATCTCCATTGCTATCCATACCAAGAACATTTATTGTTCCTGTTGTTCTTTTGCTGGAGTAATCGCCGTCTTTTGGAGGAAAATAATCATCTTTATCAGAAAGATTTTCTCTCCATTTTACCCAAATCTTTCTTGTTTTTTCAGTTAGCAAATTTTCTATTTTAAAACCATGCATTTTTGCAAAATCTTGAGCACCTTTACCCACAAGATGTATATGATCTGTTCTTTCCATCACAAGACGAGCAACAGAGCAAGGTGTCTTTACGCCTTCAATGCATGCAACCGAACCGCAGTTATGATCAGGTCCATTCATGATTGAAGCATCCAATTGAACCACTCCATTCATATTAGGTAAACCACCATACCCAACAGAGGTATCATTAGGGTCTAGCTCAGTTACATTAGCAGAAAGCTCAATTGCGTCAAGCAGTGAACCATTTTTCCTTAAAACATCCCAACCTGGTCTTAATACTTTTTTACCCCATTTTTCACCACGACTACAAAGAAGAACTGGATTATTTTTTGTAGACTTCACTGTTTTAGCCAATAAATTAGAATGCAAGGTTGGAAGAGAAATGCCCAAAGCTGAAATAGATTTAATAAATTTACGCCGATCGATCATATGGTTTTACTCCTTTAAAAATGTAGACCATAATTTTAAGATGATATTTTTCTAATTCAAATGATAATGATTATGACCAGTAATTAGATTGCCCTAATTTAGCTATTCGATTTAGTATATTTATGAAACATTCCAAGGCTGTTACCCTCAATGAAGTATTTCGTCTATGGCTACCTTTAGCCGGTAGTTGGCTATTGATGGGGATTGAATCTCCTATGCTTGCTGCCTTTGTAGCTAGAATGACAGCCCCAGAAATAACTTTAGCAACATGGGGATCATTGGTATATCCAATTTCGCTTGTTGTTGAAGGTCCGATTATCATGTTGCTAACCGCAAGTACTGCATTAGCCAATGATTTACCCTCCTATAAAAAGCTTTTTAAGTATATGATGATTATGTCATTAGTATTATCTCTCATTCATATTCTCATCGCATTTACACCATTATTCTTTTTTGTTGCAGAGCAATTAATGAATGTACCAAAATCCCTTATAGATCCTGGAAAGATAGGATTACAAATTATGACACCTTGGACCTTGATGATTGCATGGAGGAGATTAAACCAAGGGGTTATGATTAAGCACGGTAAATCAAAAATGGTTGCCGTAGGTACTTTGATTCGGCTCATGACCTTAATGCTAATCTTGTCATATGGAAGGTGGTTCACAGACTTATCAGGTATAGTTGTTGGTTCTTCAGCTGTGGCTTTAGCGGTAACTGCAGAAGCTTTATATGCTCAGTTTGCTGTGAAGAGAATTTTGAACACTAAGCTCTCTCAAAAAAGTGAATCCGCTGAAATTACTCGTTCTGGATTTACCAAATTTTATTTGCCATTAGCAATTACACCATTAGCATCGCTACTGATTCACCCTGCAGGCTCAGCTGGAATGAGCCGAATGCCAGAAACGCTGCCTTCGCTTGCAGCGTGGCCTGTTGTTTATGGATTAGTTTTTATTACAAGATCACTTGGCTTTGCATTTAATGAGGTTGTGGTTGCGCTTTTAGATCGACCAAATGGTAAGGTAGAGCTATATAGATTTACCCGTATTTTGGCTTTTTCAACAATAGCCTTCTTGGTTTTATTGGCAGTAACTCCTTTAGGTAGTTATTGGTTTCAGTATGTATCAGGCCTATCTCAAGAGCTAACATATCTTTCTTCAACCACTCTCCTTTTTGCAATATTAATGCCAGGGTATCAAGTGTATCAAGCCTGGTATGGCGGGTTGCTAGTTAATAAGAATCAAACAAATGGAATTAGTCAAGCGGTCATGATATATGCGGGAGTCGCTATTATAGGGTTGTGGATAGGAACGCATATTGCTAGTTTCCCAGGAATCTATTGGGCGGTAAATGTTTTTGTTTTTGCAGGGCTTTGCCAGACTTTTTATCTGCGCTATTGCTATAAAAAACTAGGAGACAATAATGGAAAAATTTGAACTCAACGATAACGTAGCAATAAAAACTCCTCAAATTAATGAGTCAGCTTTTATCGCAGATGGAGCTAAGGTTATTGGTGATGTAATTATGAAATCTGAAAGCTCTGTTTGGTACAATACAGTAGTTAGGGCTGATATTAACCAAATTATTGTAGGTGAACGTTCTAATATTCAAGATAACAGTGTCCTCCACTTAGAAAATGATCAAGGGGTCATTATTGGAAATGATGTTACGATTGGTCACAATGCAATTATTCATGGCTGCACTATAGGGGATGGCGCTTTAATTGGAATGGGTTCAATAATTATGAATGGAGCAACAATAGGCAAAGGAGCGGTAGTGGGGGCAGGTGCAATTGTAACAGAGAATATGCATGTTCCTGATTTAGGGCTTGTTGTTGGGCTACCTGGAAAAGTTATTAAAACATTATCCGACGATACATATGATAAGAATGTGAAATGGGCAAAAAAATATGTTCAGCTCGCAATAGTTCATAAATCGCAAAATGATTAGATTATTTTCTTTTTTCACACTACTCTTATTTTATACAACTTGCGATAATAAAAGCCTTAAGCCAGATAACAATTTTGATCAGGACTGTTTTGACAGTAGCTTAGTTAATCCTCTCACAGTATGCCCAACGGATTATGATCCAGTATGCGGATGCAACCTGCAAACCTACACTAATGCTTGCAGTGCACTGAAGTCCGGAATTACACGCTGGATATCAGGAGATTGTGGATCTTCAGCCTCATAATTGATAATTTTAACAAATATATAATTTGTTGAGTGTTTGAGTAAAATAAATTAGTTTCTCCCTCAATTTTCGAGGTATTGATTGAAATTAATTTTGGCAACTCATAATGAGGGAAAAACTGTAGAGATGCAGTATGCATTATCTCATTTACCAATTGAGGTAGTTACCCTTAATGATTTTCCTCATATTGGAGATATCCCAGAAACCGGTACAACCTTATTGGAAAATGCTTTTATTAAGGCAGAAACGGTTTTTAGGGAAACTGGAATTCCTGCATTAGCTGATGATACCGGGCTTGAAATTGATGCATTAAATGGAGACCCCGGAGTGTATTCCGCGCGTTATGCTGGAGAAAATGCAACGTTTGAAGAAAACTGTAACAAGGTCATTACTAAATTAAGCGGAATTGATACCAGTGAAAGAACCGCAAGGTTTCGCACGGTAATTGCGTACGTTAATAAAGATGAAAAGATTCACTGCGAAGGATCAGTAAATGGACATATTCTTGATAAAAAAGTTGGTACTAACGGTTTTGGATATGATCCTATTTTTTACTACCCAGGATTAAAAAAAACCTTTGCAGAGCTAAAAAAGGGCGAAAAGAATAGTATTTCACATAGAGGTAAAGCTTTACGTAACTTCTCCAAATTACTCGAAAAACAAATAAATCATAAAAGTATTGAAATATAAGGAGCTGACTATAGTCTTAACGTTAACGGATTGAATTCGCACTAAGCGAGAAAAACTTGCCAAAAGGCATTGTTAACAATTAATTATAGGAGGTGGATCTTTTGATTAAAAAGGTCCTAAATAGCAGCATATTCTTATGGGTGACCATCGCTTTTATGATCAATGGTCAACAGGAGACGTCTACCCTTGATTTACCAGAAAATTGGTACTCAACCTCTAGATACGTTATCAGGCCATTTAAGCAGCAAGTATTTATATTAAGCGCCCCACAAGATTCCACGCAATATCAAAATCGCAATCTCATTAAATTGCCATTTATTGTTATTTATAACACTAAAATATCAAGAGACTGGTCTACTATAGAAATTACAGGCAAAGTCCAAGGGCGATCATATTCGACTCCATTTACAGCTCCCTTGGAGTGGTATGTAAATAAAAAAATACAATTGAATAGAAAAATGGCATTAATAAAAGCCATTAACGACACGTCAAAGGCTATCGCCTCTCAGTCACAATTTTTATTAGATAATAGAGGCCGCGGCATAGAGGTTATTGGTATGGATGTTGGTCAATTAGGCAGAGTATCCTTATCTGCTAGAGGAAATGTAACGGTTAAAGGCAACCTTGTTTTTCAAGACCAAGAACTTATACGATCAAAAGTAAGTGAAACAAGAAACACGCATTTAAAATTTGACCAAATGCAACGAATTAGCGTTGAAGGGAAAGTAGGTGAAAGAATTTCCGTTAATGTTGATCATGATTCAGAGAGAGATTTCAATTGGGAGAACAACATACGCATTAACTACAAAGGAAAAGAAGATGATATTATACAATCGGTTGATGCAGGAAATGTATCATTATCGCTTCCAGGATCACAATCTCTTATGGGCTCTGCCAGTCATCAAGGGTTATTTGGGGTAAAAACAACGTCAAAATTCGGCCCAATGGCTGTCACGGCTATAGCATCAGTTGTCAATACAGAAAAAAAATCAGAACAATATAAAGGAACAAGTGAATCTCAAACCCAGCAAATCAAAGATTACAGTTATATACAAAACCAGTACTTCTTTATTCATGAATGGTTTCGGAATGGTGCTACCACTTCTCTAAGCGGGGTGCCAGTTCAAATTCCTCCATTTTATCCTCTTAAAGAGGGTTTGCATCAAATCGGTAATATAGTCATTCGCAATTTTGAACTATACCAACTAGATCAATCAACCAATTCAGAAACAAACCCAGGAACTGCATTTGCAGACTTAGAAAACCCAGAAGAAAGCAATGACCAGACTGGAAATTATAAGCGATTAGAGCAAGGTCAAGACTACACCTTAAGTGAGGATTTAGGTTTTATTCGTTTGAGGCAAAAGGCTACGGATGAAGTGATAGGATGTACTTATGTTATTGCAGATCGTATAACAGGGGATACGCTTTCTATCGTTGGAGAGGGAATAACTTCAACCAATGATGCATTAAAATTGAAAATGTTAAAGCCTAGGAATCTTAGCCCTAGCCATCCCGTCTGGCCTTTGATGTTTAAGAATGTTTATTACCTTGGAACAAATAATATCAACAAAGAAGGGTTTGAATTAAGGATTATTAATGATCGCTTAACGGTTCCAAGTCATCTTGATACTCAAGGTAACCCGTACATTACTCTATTTGGGTTAGATAGCTTAAATGAGAGTGGTATACGAACAGCTGATCAAAAAATTGATTTGACTAACCCCAATATAATCAACCTAATGGATGGAGAATTATTTTTACCAGCATTTCATCCTTTTGCAGCAGATACTGTTCCCGATGGCAACAAAGCCAATGGGTTAAAGGGATCTTTAGGTGAGGGAAAGATGTATTTATCAACTCAGCGTACACAAATCAGCAATGATAGCAGATTTACTATTGAGGTCGATTATTCTAATCAAAGCTCAACAATTAATCTAGGGTTTATGATTGTAGAGGGAAGTGAGCAGGTTACCAGGGGCGGAGTTCCCTTAAAGAGAGGGATAGATTATCAGGTTGATTACTTTAGCGGAACAATCATTTTATCCGATAGTATTGACCCAAATGCACAGCTTGATGTGACATACGATCGACATCAATATGTTAATTTTGATAAAAAAACTATTTTGGGGATTAGATCTCAAATGGATTTTGGAGAAAATTCATTTATTGGCGGCACCGCCCTTTATTATAATCAATCTATCATGAATGAAAAGGTTGAGGTTGGCTATGAGCCAATGAGAAATTTTATGTTTGGATTGAATGGAAGATTCAAAAAGGACTTACCAGCCATTACACGGACATTAGATAAAATGCCAATTATTGATACGGATAAGCCATCAGGAATTTCATTTGAGGGTGAATTTGCTCAAATTTTGCCCAACCCTAATCCTATCAATAATAAGGCGACTGGCGATCCAAATGGTGTTGCATTCATCGATGATTTTGAAGGCTCTAAAAGAACAACTTCTATTCCAATACTTCGTCGTTTTTGGAGAGAAGCATCTGCTCCAGTTGACCTTTTAACGGGAGCACCGCTTGATCAATTGAAAAGGGCAAAATTGAGATGGTTTAATCCCTTTGCTCAAATTCGTACAAAAGATATCTGGCCAAATTTATCAACATCAATACAAGCACAAAACGAAACTACCGATATTTTAGTATTAAGATATAATAAGCGCGATCACCAAGAAAATACTCCAAATGATTCATTATGGAGCGGTATAATTAGCCCTTTTCATTCTGGAGACTACGATCAAACTCAGACAAAGTTCTTTGAAATTTGGCTCCAAGGAGAAGGTGCTACCGTTTCAATCGACCTGGGACAAATCAGTGAAGATAGAGATGGAAATGGAAAATTAAATACTGAAGATATTCCTGTGGGCGGTTTGATTGGCGATGGGATTTTGGATGATGAAGAAGATATAGGCTTAGATGGCTGTAGTGATGAATTTGAAAATGGATGGGGATCCTGCCTAGATCCTTTGGGTCCTTCGTATAAGGATTATCTTGCTCTTGGTGAGGCAACAATGATTAATGCGAATAATGATGTTGATTCCAATGATCCAAATGATGATGATTGGGAGTATACAGAAGGAAGTAATGATTATACTAAAATTAACGGTACCGAAGAAAATGCACTTGATGCTGGTAGATACCCTGACACAGAAGATCTTGATAGAACCGGATTTCTTGATCGCACCAATGATTATTTTACAAAATCATTTGCTCTTTCTGATACTACTTATTTAGCTGGAGAAACAAAAAAAGATGGACTACCTACTGGTTGGAAGCTATATAGAATACCTTTAATTGATTTTGAAACTACAAACCCATTAAATAATAAATCTTGGGATAATATTCATCATTTACGATTAAGATTAAGCAATACTACAAAGCCAACCACCATTTATATTGCCAAAATTGAATTAGTTGGAAACGAATGGCAAGAGCTAGGGATTGCATCGGATACAAGCGAAGTATATAGCAAGGAAAATGCTGATTCAATCTTTGCCATATCAGTTGTTAATACAGATGATAATGCTAATTACAAACCCCCAGCTGGTGTTCAGGGTGAGTTTGACAGGATTAATCAAATTAGATCAAAAGAGCAATCCCTAGTCATGAAGTTTAATGAATTGCCCGGCAATATGAGTGGAGCGGCAATGAAAACCCTTATGTCTTTAAGTGGAGAAAGGGCTCAAAGCTACCTTTCCTATGACAGAATGAAAATGTATATCTATGGATCTAGCCCCTGGATAACAAATGAAAAAACAGATGTAAAAATGTTTATGCGTTTTGGTTTCGGAGACAACTACTATGAGATTTCTCAACCGGTTTATGATGGATGGGATGAATCAACAAATCGTAATTCAATCAATATAGATTTAAAATGGCTTACTAGTTTAAAATTGCAAGACTCAACTTCAGTGAATAAGTACCTAGCTACAGATATCTATAAAGATTCTACAAATATTAAAGAGTATCTATTTACAGATGAGCTGGGAATTGAAACTGGAAAATCAATTAAAGTAAAAGGGCAGCCTTCTTTAAATCGAATCCAATTTTTTGTTGTGGGGGTGAAGAATTTATCCAATATCCCAATTTCGGGTGAGGTATGGTTAGATGAATTAAGGTTAAGCGGAGTAAAGAGAGATAAGGGTGTATCCATGCGATTGCAGAGCCGTTTTAATCTTGCTGATTTAATAAATACATCAGTTGCCTATAGGCGCCAAGATGCTGACTTTCATATGCTACAAAAAAGACTGGGATCAAATCAGTCAAATGAAAGTCTAAATATTAATGCTGGTTTTAACCTTGATAGGCTTCTTCCATCTGAGTGGGGTATAAAAATACCCGTATCTACAAACTTTGCCAATGCAATCAATAAGCCAAAATTCTTTCCGGGCCAAGATGTATTAGTAGATCAATCTTCTCCACCTGACTCCATTTTGAATATCAACAATTCTATGAGTATGACTGTATCGGCTTCAAAAACTTCAAAATCTGATAACAAGATTATAAAATATACGTTAGATCGTTTAAAAACCAGATTTAGCTTAAATCGCCGATCTGCTTCGAATGAAATACAAAAGGAAATATTAAACGAAACCTATTCAGGTGGTCTTAGCTATGCCCTACCATTTGGAAGGAATAATTATGTCATGCCCCTTAAATGGATGTCATCAGTTCCATGGATTGGTGAAAAAATTGGGAAAACGCATCTATACTATACGCCAACAGCAGTGAATGCTTCGGTAAATTATAACGAGCAGCTTTCCCAAAGAACACCTAGAAGAGGTGAAAAATCCCCCGATGATTATAATTTTGGCCTCAATCAATCTTATAACATGGATTACAAGTTGACAGAAATTATTTCAACAAAATATAATCGATCAATTAATAGCAATATGACCGATTCAAGAGGCTATCAAATTAATTCGATTATGAAAGGTGACGTTGGATTTATTTCTGATATCACTGAAAATTTCAATTCATCTTTTTCTCCCGCACTTTTTGATTGGCTAAAACCTTCTTTCAGTTATTCTTCAAATTATCGATGGAATAAATCTCGCGATAAAAATATAGAAGGTTCAAATATCTCTAGCCAATTAAGATTGTCTTCTGGGGTCACTTTATCGCCAACTAGGTTAGTTGAGCTTTTTTATAAACCTTCAAATTCGAGGGGAAGTGCAGTACAAAAGCCGACGCGAAATACTTCCACCAGATCTCGTAGACGTACACCAGGAAAGCCTATTTCTGAAGAAGACAGCGGCTTTGATGTATCATCGCAACAAAATGATGATACATCATCAAAAGACAAAGAAAAGAAGAAGGACAATAGGGTTTTAAAATCAATGTATAATATTACAAAAAAGTTTAGCCCGGTAAATATTTCCTATAATGAGAATTTTAATAAAACTGGCTTAGGTGTTATTGGAGAAGCTCCTTTTGCATATAGACTGGGAATGGAAAGAGATCACGGATTGAATCATTCAAGCCAAGTCGGTTCTAATACTGGCAATTTTGACAGAAAAAGAGATTTTTCTATACGCTCAGGATTAAGTTTAACTCGCATGATAAATATCTCATTTAATTATGCGCAAAATGTGTCGAGTAATTTAAGAGGTTCTGGCTTAGAGCAAAGATCGGTTTCCAGAGATTATCTTTCCTATGGATCGTTTTTAGAAAATGGGTTTCCTTTTGTCGGCTGGTCGGTTAGGCTTACCGGCTTAGAACGAAATAAATTTATAAGTAAATATGTAAATTCGCTTAGTTTTGATCATGCAACTACTGGAAAAGAAAGCAGATCCTGGCAGTTTGATCAATTTGCTGGGCCACCAATCTCCTTTTTTGCAATCGATGATTTCATTTCCAATTATAGCGATAATCAGAGAACTTCTCGAGTGAATATGAACTTTACACCATTGATAGGGGCAACTGTTGCATTAAAGAAAGGTGTTTCACTAAATATGAGACATAATCGAACATTATCAAAAGAAATCACAGCAAATGGTGGGCAAAAGATTTTTAATGACCAGTCATACCTTTTATCTGCAAATTATGCACATAAAGGAGGTTTTAGTATTCCGGTGCCATTTTTTGATAATTATAAGGTAAATAATCAGGTTAATTTCACATTCAATTTTGATATGAATAAAAATAGAACATTACAAAAAGCTCAAGAAGCGACAAAATTTGCTGAAACTACTTTTACATCAAGCTGGAAATCAGGTCTTCGCTTAACTTATTCTTTTTCAAAATCAGTGAGTGGTAGTATGGTGTGGGAATATCGAGAGAATGATTCTAAGCACACAGGTAAAAAAGTAGATAGGGATTTTGGATTTGATGTTAATTTGGCTATCAGAGGATAATGAAAAAATTTAATTATAGCACATTTCTGTTAATGATTGCTTTGGCCGGCTGTCAACCAAAAACCCCACTTTTTAGTGGAGAAAATGCTTTTCAGTATTTAGTTGAGCAATGCAATTTTGGGCCACGTAATCCAGGATCTGAAGGCCATAAAAATGCTCTCAATTATTACTTAAAAACACTCAAAAGCCTTGCAGATACAGTCTTTACACAATCATTTGAAGATGAAATGCCGCGAACAGGAATAAAAGTGTCAATGAATAATGTTATTGCTCAATTTAACTCAGCATCTTCAAAGCAAATTATGATTTCTGCTCATTGGGATACTAGGCCATGGGCTGATACTGGTAGTATTATGAGAAAGAATACACCGATCTTAGGCGCAAATGATGGCGCTAGTGGCGTTGCAGTGATTTTAGAATTAGCACATATTTTGAAAGATAACCCTCCGCCGATTGGTATCAGTTTGGTTTTATTTGATGCAGAGGATTATGGCGTACCTGGAGATTCATGGACCTACTGTAAAGGTTCGCAGTATTTTGCACGCAATCTGCCAATACAATACCCTGAATATGCGATTAATATTGATATGATTGCTGATAGGCAACCTCAATTTTTTATAGAAAGAATTTCATACCAGCAAAACGCATCGCTAGTTTTAGAATTATGGGAATTATCAGAAAAACTGGGCCTCAGCGCTTTTAAGAAGCAGGCAAAGGACACAATTTTTGATGATCATGTCCCGCTATATGAGATTGCAGGAATACCAGCCATTGATATTATTGATTTCGACTATCCAAATGAAACAGTCAATTTTCACCATACCCATAATGATATTGTTCAGAATTGTTCCCCTGAAGGACTGTATCAAGTTGGAACCTTATTAGTAAACCATATTTATAATAAAAATGATAAATAAAATATATCCATTAAGTTCAATTATTGGTCTGTGGTTGCTATTTATTAGTTGTGAGGAGCCGCAATCAAGTAAAGAACCCTTTCCAATTGCAGATGTTAATTTTAATTATCTTCAAGGTTCGAATAAGCTATTTGTTTCGGCGATGGTAAATAATACCTATATGAATACTTCACTTGATTCGGTTGAGGTATTATGGAAGGGTATTGATCAGCAAAATACAAATGATACTTTAAAATTATTTGATGATGGAACGATGGGGGATATACTTTCAAATGATAATATTTTTTCTCGAAGGATTCCAAATTCAAACTCAATAATTTCAAATATTATTCCAAGCGGCGCTAAAGATTCAGTATTTTTATCTGTACTAGGAACATATAATAATAGATTTATTGAATCCGATTTAAATCCATTTATTTTAGGGAATATTCATCCAAAGATAGGAACTGTTATATTGCCGAAAAGCGTTGATAGGCCATCTTCCAATGCGGACCCAAATATTATGAATACAGTAAAATTTTCTGTTACTGCATCTGCTTCAGATGCAAATGGGTTGGACGATATAAAAAGAGTATTTTTTAGATCATATCATGTTGGGCTAGACTCAATGATGAATAGCGGGAACCCCATTCTTCTGCTGGATGATGGCGGCGGCTCTAATGGATCGGGTGATTTGCAAAAAGGAGATGGAACTTTTTCTCGGACGATCTCTATTGCTGAAACAGCTTTACAAGGAACATATGATTGGATTTTTGAGGCGCAAGACCTTTCTAATGCATATAGCGACACTGTTAAAAGAACGATAGTTGTTAAATGAAAAAATTTGTTACCATATTAGCGTTTTCCTCTTTATTGCTTGGTCAAAATATGCTCCCTCAATATTACAAAATGAAATCTATTAATTTTGATAGTAGCGCACATCGCGGCTTAAAAACAAATATCATTGGCGATATTGAACCACAATCTGATACATTGTTATGGCTTGGCACTGGAACTGGTTTAGCTGTATTAAGAGACACCTCCTCAATTTATACGTTGACTTCAAATAAGGATATTCAAGAAGGTCAAGCGTCAACCTCTACGCCCGATGGAGCAGTGTCCGCGCTTGCCGTTGATGGTAATTCTTTATTTGCAGCTTTTGCCAAAAGCGGTGAAAATATTACGGTAGGCAATGGATTGATTTTTTCTTCAAACTCTACAGGGAACACTATAAACTGGACATACTTCAACCAGTTAGTTGATACTGATGCCGATTCACTTTCCCCATTTGCAAAACGTTTTTTTAGAGGTCTTCCAATAACGGTTAAAGAAGCAAACGTAACATATGATGCTTCCATTAATGGGAATAATATTTATATAACGAGTTGGGCTGGAGGCCTGAGACGTTATAATACCTTAACCAAAATATGGCAACGAGTCCCCCTACCTCAAGATAATGACCAAATCCTAAATACGTGCGATGAATCAAGTTACATCACCACGTCTAGCGGCAGTATTCTCAAAGATTTTTATCTAAATCCAAGAGACCCAATCGATGGTGGAAATCATAATCATAAAGCATTTTCAGTAATTAGTTATTCTGACACAGTATGGGTTGGTACAGCTAATGGAATTAATCGAGGACTAATAGGGGCCAATGGATGCATCAACTGGACTCACTATACTCCAAGCACAGATGGTCTTTCAGGTGGATTTGTTGTTGATTTGGCTGTGCAAAGATATAAAGGATATAATATTATTTGGGCGGCCACTGTTTTAGCTGAGCAAGGCGAAGTGAATGGCGTGAGCTACTCTATTGATGGCGGTGATACTTGGAATTCTACACTAATTGGTCAGAGAGCATATAATATTACAGCATCTGACTCAATCGTATTAGTTGCTACAAAGTCTGGTTTATGGAAAACGATAATTGATGACCCAGCAGATATAGCCAAATCATGGGCAAAATATAAACCCGCAAAACAAGCACTTGAAATTGGCTCAACAGAAACATATAAGATTGATGAGGTTCTCAGTGATGAAGTTGTAGCTGTATCATACGATAAGCGTCCTTTTTATTCTTCTGATGTTACAATTTGGATCAGTTCTTGGGATGGCCTAGCTCGCGCAATGAATGCCCAAGGAAGTAACTGGCAAATATATCGAACTAGCTATGATCCAAAAAAAGCATATGCTTATCCTAACCCATTTTCTCCCTATGAACACAATCAACTTCAAGGCGATGGGTATGTTCATATCAATATAAATGTGAAAATATCATTTGTAGTAAAAATGGATGTTTTCAATTTTGCGATGGAAAAAGTAGTGCACAAGGAGTTTGATCGCCGAAGAACAAGCACAGGATCCTTTAAATGGAATGGAAAAGATGAAAGCGGCAGAATAGTTGATAACGGGGTTTATTTTATACGCTTGGAATTTGATGAAAAAGTTGAATGGATAAAACTTATTGTGGTGAAATAATGCGAAGAATTATTGCGATAACTATATTTGCTATTCTTATTCCATTTTCTGTAGCACAGAAAAGAGGATCATTTGCGGGTGGATTTCTACGAATGGGAACATCGGCAAGGGCGGTTGCAATGGGTAGCGCGTTTACTGCTGAAATTGACAAAGGATTTGCGGCTTACTATAACCCAGCATCGATTGTACACTTAAAAAATTCACAAGCAGGTTTTAGTAATCATTTTTTAATGCTTGATCGCCAACTGATGACGGTAAATATTTCTATGCCACTGCCCCCATCAGCAGCTGTTGGGATTTCATGGATTGGAGCAGGAGTTGATAATATTGATGGCAGAAATACAGCTGGACAGCATACTAAGAATTTATCAACCTCAGAAAATGCATATATGGTCTCTTTTGCGCAAACCGTGCTTCCCTGGCTATCCTTAGGCTTGAATGTTAAGGTCTTACGGCATCAACTACCTGTCAATTCAATGGATTTGACTGGCAAGGGCGTTGGAATGGATTTTGGTATTTTTGTTAAAACAAAATCAGGTGCGAATCTAGCCTTAATGATTCAAGATTTGAATTCAAGATATCAATGGAAAACGGACAAGATATTTGAGCGAGGAAAAGTATACATTGAACAATTCCCTACTTTATATCGTGTTGGGACAACCTTTGATTATAGTAATGTATATATTACAGCCGATGCTGGAATTGTCATGAATGGTAGTGAATTAATAGGTTATACCGCACGCGTAGGAGCTGAATATAAATATTTGGATCACTATTATTTAAGAGGTGGATTTGGAAATGGTAGAGTGGGAGTAGGCCTTGGCCTTGACTGGTCGCTGTTTGATGATATGGACAGTCGATTAGATTATGCCTTTACTTTAGAAGGTGCCGCTGGAATTTCACATGTATTTACCTATGCCTTTTCATTTTAGATCTATTCTTCTGCCATTTTTTATTGTAAAAGGTATGAGCACTGGTTTGCAATTTATTTCTATACCATCCTCAGCTTATGATTTAATTTTTATTGAAACATCATGGAGAAATCCCTCGCTATTAAATGCTGTTGGTAAGTCTCCAGAATTATCTTTTGCCTATGGTAAATGGTTTGGCGATTCAGAGAACCTATCATTCAACTGGCAGGGTCAAATTCGATCAGTTAGTAGTGGGCTAAAATTCAGATATGTAGGCATTAATGATATTGAACTACGATCAAATACCCCAACTTCAAAGCCCATAGGTTATTATGGAGCATATGGCATATCTACCAAAGCAACCACTAGCTTTACGCAAGGCGATGTTACATACGGAATAGCTTTGCAAATGATTTCTATGCAGATTTATCAAGAAAATAGCTCAGGGTATGCACTGGATCTTGGATTGTCATGGCAAATGAATAAGGCAATTACTTTATCCGGATCCGCACTGAATTTAGGGAAAATGAATCATTTCAAATATGAGCGACCTACGCTACCAAAACGCTTTATTGGTCATGCTAGTTATCGCTTGAATAACCGTCAAATATTTCTATCTATAGAAAAAAATGAATTGATTGACAATCCACTATTCTATCTAGGGTCTACAATTAAAAAGGATAATTTTTTTGCTGGAGCGACTGCTATGATAAGCAACAATACAAAATCTATTTTAGCTGGGGTTGGAATGAATTTTGGAATCTATACATTTTCATATGGCTTTCAATATGGGAATCAAGATATTGGAGTCCCTCAGATTATAGATATATCATTTAGGCTGCCATGAATGAAAATCTAGGAAAATATAAAAAAATTATTGGCGTCTTATCTGCTGCCATTATAATCCTATTAATGAGTAATTATTCTGCGCTTAGAAAATTAGACATGGCAACTCGTGGACCTATTGAAGATGTAGAAAAAATTGAGGAACCCGTTTTCACGCAACCTAGCATGAAAGAAATCAAAGATATTGCTGGTATTATTGTATTAGTAATTGATGATTTTGGATATCGCAATGATTCTATTTCCGATGGTTTTTTAGCCTTATCAGTACCAATTACATGTGCGGTTTTGCCAGGGCATAATCAAAGTTCTTCATTCGCCAAAAAAGCAAAGAAGGCCGGAAAAGAAATTATTGTTCATATGCCAATGGAGTCTTCTGTATCCGCTTCTGGCGAGGATGAATTTAAATTAAAAGTAGGCATGACTAGCGAAGAAATCGAATGGAGACTAAATGAAGCATTGAAAGAAATACCAGAGGCTATTGGAATTAATAATCATCAAGGATCAAAAGCCACTACGGATGGCAAAGTGATGGGTGTTGTTGCCTCTGTTTTAAAAAATAATAATAAATATTTTCTAGATAGCAGAACATCATCCAAAACGGTTGGAGAGAAAACGATGCGCTCTGTGGGTGTACTAACCGCTAGAAGGCATATTTTTTTAGATAATGATTTAAACATTGATAATATATCTGAACAGTTTTCAAAACTTGTAAATGTATCTAGAAAAAAAGGTATAGCTATAGGTATCGGACATGTTAAAGCAAATACACTGAAAGTCTTAGAACAAGAGATACCTATTCTTATTGAGAAAGGATTTGAGTTTAAATTTGTATCCCAGGTTGTAGATTGATCATTAATCAGATTTCAAGACTTTCAATATTTTTTGTATTGATTAGCCTTTCTTTCAGTCAAGATACCCTTACAATTGTTACTTATAATTCACTTCGATTTGGCGCAAATGATGGCGCAAGAGCACAACACTTTAAAAAAGTAATCGACTATATCAATCCAGATATAGTAGCACTGCAAGAAATCGAAGACCAAGGGGGAATCGATCTTTTATTAAATGAAGTATTTAATAAAAACTCTCAAGACTTTTTATCGGGCCCACTTTCAAACTCCAGGGACATGGAAAATGGAATTATTTTCCGAAAATCAAAAGTTGAATTAATTGGAAATAAATCTATTGCTACTGTACTAAGAGATATTAGCGGATTTAGTTTCTCAATAAAAAATGCCGCACCTCAGGTTGCACCATTCACCATATTTTCAGCGCACCTGAAAGCAAGTACAGGTTCTGATAATGCAGATCAACGCTGGGAAGAGGCCAAACAGTTGCAGACCTATATTAATCAGCAAGATAAAGATTTTCATTATATCTTATCAGGCGATCTAAATCTTTATAGTCCTAATGAGCGCGCCTATAAACTTTTAGCCG
>Ga0208766_1000329_pt1 | contig 26381 bp, 19 predicted proteins | sample ETN01SmetaG_3_FD_185792 | JGI IMG/M metagenome (GOLD analysis project Ga0208766, IMG submission 185792) | Marine microbial and viral communities from oxygen minimum zone, Eastern Pacific Ocean - ETNP2014F12-01SV263 (SPAdes) (version 2) | ecosystem: Environmental > Aquatic > Marine > Oceanic ... | reverse complement strand
GCGCCCGGGCGAATTGCTCTATCTGACGGTGCAGAAAACGGATCAGTACGACACCAATCAAGCCCTATACAATATCCGGGCAACGTGGAACGGCCGCTGCGAAGGCAAACCTCCACCGAACACAGATGGAACTATTCGCCTGGCCAATGCCACCGGCAGTGAGTCCGGCCTTGCCAAGCCGGGCGAGGGCGCACGCTTTTTGTGGAGCATCCCGGCCGACACCCCGGCGGCATTGCTCGAGGCCACCAGCCTCACTGCCGGCGTCGACATCGAGTTGACCAGCTCCGACGGTCGGCACTTCCGGAACAGCATTCACCTTGGCCAGGCGCCGGAGCAGATTGTCCTGCGTGAGGGCGACATGATCGAAAACCTCGCAGGCGACTGGGTCGTGCAAGTCAACGCCATCGGCGATGCACCAAGCGAGTTTACTCTTCACACCACTTTGGCTGACGAGCAGGGCTTCTTGATTTCTTCACAGCCAATTGAGTTGGAGATCGAGAACCAGTTTTGGCCGCCAACCGTTCGTCTCGCTTGGTCAAGCGTGCCGGGCGAGCGGTATATGCTTGAGTCGTCCAACAACCTCGTCGACTGGGTGCCGCTCCACGAGCAGACTGCCGGCTCATCAGGGGTTGTCTTTTACACCGAGCGCTCGTGGTTCGGGGAGTGTTACTACCGAGTAAAGCAGCTCACAGTCGACCGCTGAGGAGCAGGTGAGCGGTAAGGGCCACAAAGTCAGGGCACTGCTGGAGGGAGTGGAGGCTGGCCCTCACAATCCTCACTTCGCTGGGTACATTCGCTGTTTTAACGAGGGGGAATTCTACGAGGCGCACGACGTCTTGGAGGCGTTGTGGTTACAGGATCGAAACGGCCCGGACGGCGATTTTTTTAAGGGACTGATCCAGTTCGCTGGCGGTTTTGTTCATCTCCAACAACAACGCCTGCGTCCGGCTTGGAAACTGTTCTGTCTGTGCACCACCTATCTGGCCAGGTACCCATCGTTGTACCTTGCGCTCGACGTCGACAACGTGCTGCGCTTGGCCAAGCGCTGGGGCGAAGCTGCCCAGACACTTGGCCCGGAGTGTGATCTTTTGGCCAAGTGGGAACTTCCTAAGTTGGAGTTTCAAGTCTTGTGAATTGAGCCCTTTCCGCCTTGCGCCAAGGTGGTGTCGCGGCCCAAGCTGTCCGGCCATCGCGTGGTTGCTCGTGTCACATTGGACGTTGCCGTCCGTCAGGAGTTTGATTACCTCGTGCCGCCGGAGCTGGAGTCCAGCGTCCACGAAGGCACGCGAGTCAAGGTGCCGTTCGGTCAGCGCCAAGTGATGGGTGTGGTGACGAAGGTGCTGGATGAGTCGCCACACGGTAACCTTCGAGAAATCATCAAAACAGTTGGAGGTCAGGCGCTCGTCACGCCGCCGATTCTCCGGCTTGTCCGCTGGATTGCCGACTATTATTGCTGCGCTCCCGAGGTGGCGATGAAGGCAGTGTTGCCCGATGCCGTTCGCAAGGAGGCGGATGGCTGGCGCGAGCGGTTGTTCGTGCGAGCACTGCCGGTGCACGGCGAGTTGCCCAAGTTAACTAAGCGGCAGACCGACCTCTGGAACATTGTCGATGAATGGCGAGAGTTGCCGCTACAGGAACTGGTGCGTCTTGCCGGCACGACTTCGGCGACCATTCGCAAGCTCGAGGACAAAGGGCTTGTCAGCATCGCGCCGCAAATCTCGGAGCGCGATCCGTATGGCAAGGAGCACATTCTCCCGACGCAACCGCTCGAGTTGAACGCCGATCAGACAGCCGCGTTGAAGTCGGTTGTTAGTGCCATGGAGGCCTTGGCCAAGCCGAACGGACAGGAGACCAAGTTCGGCGGTGACAGCGTGTTCCTGCTACATGGCGTGACCGGCAGCGGAAAGACGGAGGTCTATCTGCAGGCGATAGAGCATGCCCTTGAAAGAGGGAGAGGAGCAATTGTGCTCGTGCCGGAGATTTCGCTGACTCCGCAGACAGTTGAGCGATTCAAAGCGCGGTTCAGTCATGGGCCGCAGCAGACGCTGGTCGCCGTGCTGCACAGCCACCTGTCCACCGGCGAACGGCACGATGAGTGGCACAAGATTCGACAGGGCAGGGCACGCATCGTGATCGGCGCGCGTTCGGCGGTGTTCGCTCCGGTGGAACCGCTTGGTCTGGTGGTTGTGGACGAGGAACACGAACATTCATACAAGCAGGAAGAGGCACCGCGCTACAACGCCCGCGATCTCGCGGTGGTTCGAGGCCAGCAGGAGGGGGCTGCAGTGGTGCTGGGTTCGGCGACTCCGTCGATGGAGAGTTACCACAACGTGCAGCGAAAAAAGTACGGCCTGCTGTCGCTCCCCGAGCGGGTGGATAACATCAGGATGCCGCTCGTGCGCGTGATCGACATGCGCAGCGAAGCCCGTCGGGAAAAGGGCATCAGTATTTTTTCACCGCAACTACGTGAGGCAATCCTGCAACGACTCGAAAAAAACGAGCAGGTGATGCTTTTCCTCAACCGTCGAGGCTGGTCGTCCTCGTTGCAGTGCCCCGAGTGCGGCTACGTTGCCGAGTGTCCGAACTGCAGCGTGTCGCTGACATACCACCGCGCTGCACAACAACTGAAGTGCCACATTTGCGGCCACGTCGAGACCGCTCCGACCAAGTGCCCTGAGGGGGGATGCGGCAACGCGACGATCCGTTTTGCAGGTCTGGGGACAGAGAAGGTAGAGGCGGCATTGGCCAAGGGCTTCCCGACGGCGAGGGTCAAGCGGATGGATTCCGACACGCTCAAGCGCAAGGAGGATTACCGGCGCATTCTCGGCGATTTTCGCACTGGCAAAATCGACATCCTCGTTGGCACGCAGATGATTGCGAAGGGGTTGCACTTCCCGAACGTGACGCTGGTGGGGATCATCCACGCCGACTTGAGCCTGCACATTCCCGACTTCCGCGCCGGCGAGCGGACTTTTCAACTGCTCACGCAAGTGGCAGGCCGTGCTGGACGTGGTGATGTTGAAGGCGAAGTGTACGTGCAGTCGTTTACGCCGTTTCATCCGTCGATTCAATATGCGCGTCGGCACGACTACAGCGGTTTTTACGAGCAGGAAATTGAGTTTCGCCGTGAGCTGCGATATCCACCGGTCAACCGTGTGGCTTTGCTGACCTTGCGTGGTCGGAGCGAGGATCGTGTTAAGTTCTTTGCCGACCACCTGCGCAAGGAGATGGACGAATTGGCGAGAGAACTGGGCGACACGGTTGTAGCAGGCCCGGCACCTGCGCCTCTGCTGCGTGCCGAGAGTTTCTATCGTTACCAAGTAATGATACGCACTCCGAACATGGCCGTCCTCAGTCGCAAGCTTGCGGCCAAGCGAGAGGCACTGCAAACCCCCGACGATGTCCGTCTTGTCATTGATATCGACCCAATGACAATGAGCTAACTTGCCAAGTCATCATTCGTGGTAATATGATGGGGTTCCAAGGTTCGGCCTTTTTACCGTGCCGACTTCAAAAAGGTGGAAGTTCAAAATCAAATTGAAGAGACAGTGGCTGGTCTGAACCGGCTGGCGCGTAACCTGTGGTGGACGTGGAATCAGGAGGCGCAGGATGTGTTCGAGGAACTGTCGCCTCGCGCGTGGAGCAATCTTTATCACAACGCCGTGGCGGTGCTGAGGGAACTCTCGGAGGAGGAGCTGCGGGCGCGATTGCTCGACGGCGATTTCAACGCCCGCGTGCAGGCGGTTCTTCGGCAGTTTGAGGCCTATCTCGGTGCGACCGATACGTGGGCGGCAGCAAATGCGTCCGATTTGGCGAAGCGCCCGGTGGCTTACTTCAGCGCGGAGTTCGGCTTTCACGAAACCCTGCCGATTGCAGCCGGTGGCCTGGGCATGTTGGCTGGTGATCACGCCAAGTCAGCCAGCGACCTTGGCCTTGGCTTTGTCGGCATCAGCCTGTTTTACCGCGAGGGCTATTTTCAGCAAGCGATCAACGCCGAGAACTGGCAGACCGAGTATTACAGCCAGCTCGATCCGCAGAACCTCCCGTTGGAACCGGTGCTGGCCGACGACGGACAGCCGTTGGTTTGCACGGTAGAGATTGCTGCAGAGTCGGTGTCGTTTCGCGCTTGGGTGGCAAATGTTGGGCGATGTCCGGTCTATCTGCTCGATGCCAACCTGCCGACGAATCAGCCGCATTTCCGCGACCTGACGAAGCGCGTTTACGGCGGGGATGACTCGACACGCATCATGCAGGAATTACTGCTCGGCGCGGGAGGAGTGCGGCTGTTGCGGCAGCTCGGCGTGGAACCTTCAGTGTATCATATGAACGAGGGTCACGCGGCGTTCTTGGCGCTAGAACTAATGCGCGAACGGATCGCCGACGGGGCCGGTTTTGACGCTGCGTTGGCTGAGGTGAGGCAACAGTGCCTGTTTACGACACACACGCCGGTGCCGGCCGGTCACGACCGGTTCAGCCGCGAGTTAATGGACTATGCAGCGCGGCATTTCTACGGGCAGCTTGGCGTCAGTGCCGACGAGTTGCTGGCACTTGGTCGTGTGAACCCGGACGATGCTGGCGAGTTATTTTGCATGACGGTACTCGCGCTCAATGCGTCGCGCGCGGCCAACGGCGTGAGCGAGTTGCACGGGCAGGTTAGCCGCGAGATGTGGCATCGCCTTTATCCGGATGGAGAGGTGAGTGATGTGCCGATCGGCCACGTGACCAATGGCATTCACTTGGCCGGCTGGATGAAGGGCACGGTGCGCAGATTCTGGCGGCGCAAGCATGGCCAAAAGGAAATGGAGGTAGACTGGACGGAGGCATTGGCCAAGCCGGAGTTTTGGATGCAGCTGGAGGATGCATCGTTCGTGAGCGACGAGGAACTTTGGGCGTTGCGTTACAAACTACGGCGAGAGCTGATTGAGTTTGCACGGCGGCAGTTGCAGGTGCAGGAACACCGCGCAGAGCCGAGTGACTTCATCGCGTTCGATCATCTGCTCAACCCGGATGCGTTGACGATTGGCTTTGCCCGGCGCTTTGCCACTTACAAACGTGCGCCGCTGGTTTTTGACCATCTCGACAAACTTGTTGAGCTGGCTCGTGACCTACGGCGGCCGGTGCAGTTCGTCTTCGCTGGCAAGGCGCATCCCCGCGACGACGAAGGCAAGCGGTTGATTCAGAAAATCATCCACATGAGCCACCACTCTCAACTCAGTGGGCATCTGGTTTTTCTCGAAAATTACGATGTGCACATTGCGCGGAAAATGGTCTCCGGCTGTGATATTTGGCTGAACAACCCGCGTCGGCCGCTTGAGGCCTCTGGCACCAGCGGGATGAAGGCCACTTGCCACGGTTGTCTCAATCTTAGCATTCTAGACGGCTGGTGGCGTGAGGGTTACGATGGCACGAACGGCTTTGCCATCGGCGGCGACGAGCACTCCGACGACGTCGAGAAGCAGGATCGACTCGACAGCGAAAACCTGTACAAGGCCCTCTCCGGCGAGGTTGTTCCCTGTTTTTACGACCGCGACAAGAGGGGCATACCGAGGGCTTGGATTGGGAAAATTCGCCGGGCCATGATTACACTGGCGGCCCAGTACGGCACCTCCCGCATGGTTCGCGAATACGCGCAAAAATACTACCTGCCTAAATGAGCGACAGCACAGAGGCATTGCATGAACTGCGATCGCTCAACGCCGACGAGGCGGAGCGCCTTCTCATCGGGTGGGGTCACAAGAGCTATCGCACAATGCAGCTCCTCGGCTGGCTCTACAAAAAGCGTGCCGTCTCGGTCGATGAGATGAGCGATCTGCCAATGGAGTTGCGCGATCAGTTGTCCGGATCGTTTTCAATCAAGCCACTTGAGTTGACCCAGGAACAGCGATCGCGAGATGGCACAGTCAAATTTCTCTGGCGCTTGGCTGATGGGGAGTTGATCGAGAGCGTGCTGATTCCAGCGTCCATCGGCCGGGACGGCAGCCAGAGCGATCGGCACACGCTCTGTGTCTCGTCGCAGGTCGGCTGCGCTTACGGCTGCAAGTTTTGTGCGAGCGGCCTCATGGGCTACAAGCGCAACCTCGATGCATCCGAGATCGTGGACCAGGTGCTGGCGGTCGAGCGGTGGCACTTGGCCAGGGACGTCGAATCGACCAAGCCGGAATCACTGGTGAACAATATCGTCATGATGGGCATGGGCGAGCCGCTCGCCAACTACGACAATCTCATCCGTGCTCTCGAGATTTTCAATTCGCCTTGGGGGGTGAACATTGGCGCTCGCAAAATCACAGTGTCTACCAGTGGCCTCGCACCGCAGATCCGCCGTCTGGCCGACACGCCGCAGCAGTATCACCTCGCGATCTCGCTGCACGGCGCGACCGATGAGGTGCGCGACAAAATCATGCCGATTAACGGCAAGTATCCGCTTGAGGAACTGATCAGTGCCTGCGAGGCGTATCAGCAGGCCAAGGGCCGGATGATCTGGGTCGAGTTCATTTTGATCGATGGCATCAACACCGGGCTGGAGCAGGTTGAGGCGTTGAGCGGCTTGGCCAAGCGGCTACAGTGCAAGGTCAACCTCATCCCTTACAATCCCGTGGACGGTATCGAGTTGCAGCGACCAAGTGACGATATGGTGCGGCGATTCTGCGACGCGCTGCATCGCAAGGGCGTTCGTGTGACCATGCGCACCGAGAAAGGTACCGACATTGATGCTGCCTGTGGCCAACTCCGTCTCAAGTCTGAGAAGAAATCCGCTGAAACCCAAATGCTTGGCCAAGCTGGCTAGGAGCTGGCTTTCATTTCGACGACGTCGTGGGGGGCGGCTTCTTTTTGGCCGGCTGGGCTAATCCGGGTGTAGCAGGCTCTTGCTCGGAGGTCGGGCAAGGTGGCAGCGCCGAGGTAACCCATGCCGGCTTGTACTCCACCGATCAACTGGCCAAGCAGTTGATCCAAATCTTCCGACACTTCCTTGAGAGCCTCAATGCCTTCGGCGGCGATTTTTCGATTGGCATCCTTCGGCGTGTGGCCGTAGCGGGCGGCGGAGCCGGATTTCATCGCGGCTAGGCTGCCCATGCCGCGGTACTGCTTGTAAAGTTTTCCGCTGATCTCCATCACTTGGCCAGGCGTCTCGGGGCAGCCGGCTAGCAGGCCGCCGCAGATCACGCCGTCGGCCAGCGTGAGCGCCTTCACGATATCGCCGGACTTGGTGATGCCGCCGTCGGCCAGCAGGCTTACACCCTTGGTCTTGGCCGCTTGGCTGGCGACGTAGAGGGCTGTCATCTGGGGGATGCCCACCCCGGCGACGAGTCGTGTGGTACAAATCGAGCCGGGCCCCTGGCCAATCTTGATGATGTTCGCGCCACAGTCGGCGAGATACTCAACCCCGGCTGCGGTGGTGACGTTGCCAGCGATGATCGGCAACTCTGGATACGCTGTGCGGATCAACCTGACGGCGTCGCCGACGCCTTTCGAGTGACCGTGTGCGGTGGAGACAGCGACGACATCCACACCGCGTTCGATCAACGCGCCGACGTGCGTCTCGATGCGTTCTCGGTCGAGTTTGCCATCGGCGTTGCGCGGGGTCGAGACAGCCGCACCGCAGAGCAGGCGAAATTGATCATCGCGTGTCGGTTTGAATTGAGCCTGTTTCTCAGAGGTAATGCGCTCGATATCGCTCAGGGTGAACAGGCCTCGAAGCTCGTCGTTGTCGTCCACCACGAGCAGCTTGTTGATTCCCGGATTATCGGTGAAAAAGCGGTCGGCGATGGCGATTGGGTCAGCACCGAGCTGGCTTTCGCGGAGGGTCTGCACCTGTTCTCTGGGGACGAGGGCGCCGGTGACCGGCTTGGAGGCGTAGCGTGACTTGAGGACGTTGCCTGAGAGCAGGCCGGCGAGTTTGCGGTCGGCACCAACGACGGGAAATGTGCTGAAGGAGTACCGCTTGCTTTCAATCAACTCGATCACGTCGCCAACGGTTTTGTCGGGTTGCACGGTGATTGGTTCTTGTATGAGGCCATGGACATGATTTTTGACACGGCTGACTTCCTTGAGCTGCTGTTTCTCCGTCATGTTGTAGTGAATCAGACCCAGACCGCCATTGAGTGCCATACCGGTGGCCATTCGCGACTCAGTGACGGTATCCATGTCGGCCGAGATGATCGGGAGGTGCAGACACAGTCCACCCGCCAACTCGGTGTCGAGAGAGGCGTTTTTTGGGAGGATTTCGGAGTAAAGCGTGGAGAGGGTGAGGTCGTCGTATGTCAGCGCCACGCGCGCTTGGGCCGGAAAAAAGATGTCTGCCGGTTGGTAAAAGATTGAATCGAGTGGGCCTGCGCTTTGCTCTGCCTCCATGTCCGATTTTCCATGATTGCCGGGAGGAGAGCAAGTCGTTTCGTTTTTTTCTTGCGGGCTTGAGGCATCGGACGAAGGGTTTGATCATGAAAAGCCTATGAGACGGCCAGCGAACAAGGCTGGCGCCAGCGTCTGATCGAAACTCAGTTGTTCCGCGCGATCTGCCCATCGTGGTTCCAAGTGTGGAGACGGATACCCCCTCGCGTACACTGAATAGGGAGGAAACGCGGTTCACCGCTCGGAGCGATGGCGAGCACTCAACTGTTCGGGTTTATTTCCACGAGATCGGCCAGTATGGTCGAATCACGCCGGAGGAGGAAATCCGTTTGGCCAAGCTGCGCCGGATGCTCGTCCGCTTCGAGTCCGACTCTCCTTAGCAGTCTCTGCGCTACGCCAAGCGCAATATTCTCGACGTTGCTTGGGTAAACGGCGACATTGCCGCGCCATGGCTTCGACAGATGTTACGCTGCCTGAATTGCAGGCGGCGATCCGTAATGTACCGAATTTTCCCGAGGAGGGGATTCAATTCAAGGACATCACACCCGTGCTGGCGGATGGTCGCCTGCTCGACGGCTGCATCAGCCATCTGCTCGAACAGCACTCGCCAGGCACGGTGGACGTGGTTGCCGGGATTGATGCCCGCGGTTTTATTTTTGGAGCAGCGATGGCCCGCGAACTCGGTGTCGGCTTCGTGCCGATCCGTAAGAGGGGCAAATTGCCTTGGGACACTATCGAGGAAAGTTACGAGCTCGAGTACGGTAGTAACACGATTGCAATCCACACCGATGCCGTCTCGGCAGGCCAACGCGTGTTGCTGGTGGATGATCTGTTGGCTACGGGTGGTACGGCAGCGGCAGCAGCGAGCCTTGTGACGAAGACCGGCGGGCAGGTGGTTGAGGCGGTGTTTTTCATCGAGTTGGGTTTTCTCGATGGCCGGGCGCGGATGGGTGATGTGCCGGTGAGATCGTTGGTGAGTTACTGATTAGTGAGAGGTCGCAGCGAATGCCGAGTGTCTTTATAAAAACATACGGTTGCCAGATGAACGAGCGCGACTCGGAATCGGTCGCGGCTCAGTTGGTGGCCAAGGGCTATAGCCTGACAAACGATGCACTCGGCGCGGATGTTATTTTGCTCAACACGTGCAGTGTGCGCGATGCCGCCGAGCAGAAGGCGCTTGGCAAGATGGGCCATGTCGCGGGGCAGTTGCGCGCAAAAAACCGCAAGGCGGTGCTCGGTTTCATGGGGTGCATGGCACAGAGCCGGGGGAGGGAGTTGATCGACAATCTGCCGGATGTGGATCTTGTGGTCGGCACACAGAAATTTCATCGAACGGCCGATCATGTTGACAACCTGCTGGCCGGTCGTGCCGGGGGCGTGGTTGATACTGGTGAGGAGAAGGGCAGCGAGGCGGCGGTTCGGGAGCATCTGCTCAATGGCGCGAGCGACAAAAAGTCGGTCACGTCGTTTGTTAGCATCATGCAGGGTTGCAACCAGTTTTGCACCTTTTGCATTGTGCCGTCAACGCGCGGCCGGGAGCGGAGCCGGTCGATTGAGGACATTGTCAGCGAGTGCCGCGAGTTGGTCGAACGTGGCGTGCGTGAGGTCACGCTGCTTGGGCAGATCGTGACCAGCTACGGCCGCCGCGAGATTGGCGAGCGGGACGGGAGGTCGGCGTTCGTGCAATTGATCGAGGCGGTGCACGAGATTGACGGGCTGGACCGGATTCGCTTCACCTCTCCACACCCAAAGGGCTACGGCGACGACTTGGTAGCGGGCTACGGGCGCTTGGCCAAGCTCTGCGAGAGCGCGCATATCCCGGTGCAAAGCGGCAGCGACGCGATGCTCAAGCGGATGCACCGAGGCTACACGCGCGCGCGGTTTTTGGAGATCATCGGCAAGCTGCGCGCCGTTCGGCCGGGCATCGGCATCACGACCGACATCATTGTCGGTTTCCCCGGGGAGACGAAGGTGGAATTTGAGGCGACTATGTCTCTCTGCCGCGAGGTTCAGTTCGACAACGCGTTCGTTTTCAAGTACTCCACGCGCCGCGAAACACCGGCGGCTGCAATGGAAAACCAATTGCCGAAAGAGTTGATCGAGGAGAGACACGCTGCGCTACTCAAGGTGATTGACGAGACGGGAGTGGGGCGTTACGGGCAACTTGTCGGCAAAACGATGGAGGTGCTTGTCGAGGGACCAAGTCGCCGCAATCCTGCCCGAATGGAGGGGCGTACACGCTGCAACAAGATCGTGGTGTTTGACGGTGAAGAGCGGTTCCGCGGGCAGTTGATGGATTTGAAGATCATTCGCAACGGTTCGTTTACACTGTACGGCGATCCGGCCATCGTGAATTTGAATTAGACCATGAATGAGCAATCGAAAGAGTCGGAGGCGACAATGCCACTGTTTGGCTTTTTACTGGCATTTGTCGGGGTGTTCCTCTACATCGGCATCAAGATGAACAACGTGATCAGCCTGGCCGATTTATCGGTGTTGCTTGGCGTGTTTTTGGTGATGATTGCCGGGTACAGTCTGGCCAAACCGAAGGCCGTTGGCCAAGCAATACGGGTGTTCCCCCGTGCCAACGCACCGGGTTACCTGCTGATCCTCGCTGCCACGGTTTGGTTTCTTTGGAACATTAAGATCGAGGATATGGCGGACTACCGTGAAATTAAACATTATTTCTACATCGGCTTCGGAGCGGTGGGGATCGGTGCATGCGTTTTTCTACGGGACTTTTTGGCGGTGCGCGGGTTGGCTGTATTCATGCTTTTGCTAGCCAAGCTGATGCTCGACACCCAGCGCAATTACATGCTGGCCACGCCGGAGGTGCATATGTCGGAGTGGAGACTGGTGATCGCCGTGTGGGCGTACTTGATCATCGTCGTGTCTATGTGGCTGGTAATTTCCCCGTGGCGCATGCGCGACATAATCCAGTGGGTACTGGCCAAGCCGGGCCGGCTTGCAATCAAGAGTTGGGTGCGGCTTGGATTCGGTGTTTTGCTGATCGTGCTTGGCCTAGTTGTCTTTGGCATCCCGGAGGCATCTCCGAGTTGATCGATTGGGATTGATTGGGTGCAACTTTTGGCGGCTAATCGCGTTGGCCAAGAGATACCGTGAACCAAGCCAAGCTAGACCAGGAACTGCTCAAGGCGATCCAGTACAATAAGCTGGGGCTGGTGAAGCGCCTGCATTCGGAGGGCGCTAGCGTCAACTGCCGCAATGATGAGGGTCGTTCTCCGTTGCACCTAAGCATTTACAGTGACTGGGATTCTATCTCTCGCTTTCTCATAGACATGGGTGCCGACCTCAACGCCAAGGGCAAGTTTGGTGGCACGCCGCTCCACATGGCTGCTTTCAAGGGCAATCTGGCCGTCGTCCAGTTGATGATTAATAAAAGCGTCGACCTACGTGCCAAGGATTCCAACGGCAACTTGCCGATGCATTTGGCTGCTATGTACGGCTGGGCCGATATTGTCGAGGTGTTTATAAAAGCGGTCGTGCCGGAGGGATATGAGGTGCAGCCATTGATCCCGCAGACAACGAATGATGGTGAAGAGCCGGAGCAACCGGCCGAGCAACCGGCTACTGAGTCGGAAGGGGAAGCCGAGGAAGATATCCATCCTGATATCCGGTCGCTGATTCAAGCCCGCAACGCCGAAGGCGAAACGCCGTTGCACCATGCTGCCGTAAACTGCAAGAAACAGGCGATCGAGTATCTGCTGCGCCTTGGTGCTGATCCTGAGGCCAAGGACAACCAAGACACTCAGCCGCAGTTATATCAGCCCGGCAAACCGGAAAGTTACTTCAAGGTGCCAGCTTACGTGCGTTGCATGAGTTGCGCTGAGAGCATCAAACTCGATGGTGAGGAGCAGCGCACAGGTGTTTATTTTTGCCCCTACTGCGAGCAGGAGGTGGATCACTTGAACTTTGGCAAGCAGTCCAAATCTGGCGGTGGCAGCCTTAAGGACAAGTTTGGTGGCTGGTTCAGCAGCAGCGAGGAGAAGTCTGATATTCAATCCTCCGCCGAAAAACCGGGACATGAATACATTCCTGAGCCAATCGCGGACGACGACTCCGGAACTGACGTAGAGACTCCCTCTGAACATGAGGAAGTCGAGATGGAGGAAAAGCTGATCTCGGAGACTGTCAACTGCGCCATCTGTCGTAAGAGTCTCAAGCTGGACGAGGAGGAACAGAAACGCGGCATTTATTTTTGTCCCTACTGCAACCTAGAAGTCGACCACATCCATGACGCGGATTGATCAGCCGGAAGCGGCCCGCTGTCATTCTGTACCCATTTGTACCGTGAAAACAAAAATAGAAATACAACACTTCCGCCGGGTGCTTGGCTTGGCGATCAGTCTCGCTGGTCTGGCGCCCGGCTTGGCACAGCAAGTGCCGGTCGAGGAACGCACCCTCTCCAACGGCATGAAACTGTTGATGGTCGAGCGGCACCACTCGCCCGCCGTAGCCGGTGGCTGGGTGGCGCGCGTCGGCAGCGTCAATGAGCGGCCCGGCATCACCGGCATCGCGCACCTTTTCGAACACATGATGTTCAAGGGCACGCCGACCATCGGCACAAGCGATGCAAAGCGCGATGCTGAGATCATCGAACGGCAGGAGCAAGTGCGCGACGCCATGCGCCTGGAGGAGGGTAAAATGCGCTTGGCCCTGCGCCGGGGTGAAATCGATGACTTAGCCAAGCCGGAAAACAAAACCGAGCGTTATCGCGAACTCGAGGTCAAGTTCAAGGAACTGATCGACGCGCAGCGCAAAGTGCTTGTCAAAAACGAGTTCGGCCGGATTTACACCACGGCCGGTGCCTCCGGCATGAATGCGTTCACCTCAAACGACATGACCGGCTATTTTATCACCGTGCCGGCGAACAAGCTTGAGCTTTGGGCGTGGATGGAGTCAGAGCGCCTGCTGCGACCGGTGTTCCGCGAATTTTACGCCGAGCGTGATGTTGTGTTTGAGGAGCGCCGCATGCGCACGGAGTCCACCCCACTGGGCAAATTTCAAGAATCGCTTGAGGCGCTTTTTTGGGAATCGCACCCCTACGGTTGGCCAGTGATTGGCTGGCCGTCGGATATCCCTGCCATCACAAAGGCGCAGGCGGATGAGTTTTATGCGCTCCACTACGCCCCGCAAAACATCACACTCATTCTCGTTGGCGACTTCAAGGCCGATGAGGCGGTCAAGCTGTGCGAACGCTACTTTGGTCGCATTTCGCGCGGAGAACGAAACGCGCCTGAGGTTGTCACGCTCGAGGTGCCCCAAAAGGTGGAAAAACGGATGAACGCCGAGGCGGAGGCCAACCCACAGGTGGACATCCTGTGGCACACGCCGGCGGCCGGGCATCCTGATGCCTACGCGCTTGAGGTGCTTGCGGCGGTGTTGTCCGGGCGTTCTGGTCGACTGCACAAGGCACTTGTGCTCGGCGATGAGGTGGCGACATCGGCGTTTGCTCACCAGATGGCGCGTAAGTATGCTGGCATGTTCAACATAGGAGGTGAGGCTAAGGACCCGAAAACGCCGGGCGATGTCGAGGCGGCAATTTATGCCCAAGTCGAGCGGCTGAAAAACGAGCCGATCTCCGCGCGCGAACTGCAGAAGGTGAAAAACAATTTTGCTGCGATGGCTGTGCGCCGCACATCGTCAAACTTTCATTTGCTTGTGCAGCTGATCCAGTACGAGGGAGGGGGCGACTGGAAATCGATCAACACCGAGATCCCGGGCATCCTCAAGGTCACTGCAGAAGACGTCCAGCGCGTGACCGGGAAATATCTTAAGAGGGATAACCGCACCGTGGCAACGTTCACGCGGAAAGCTGGGACGAAACCACCGGACGACCCGGCGATGGCGGGCTTGAGAGCGGAGCAGCAGACGATCGTGCGCCGCATCTCCAGTCAGATCAAGTCGGAGACAAATCTTGAGCGTCTTCAGCAACAACTGCAGACGATGGAGGCGCAGCTTGCCCAGGCCGACGGCAAACAGCAGGGCTTGATGAAAATCATCATGGTGAAAGTGGCGGAGCGAATCGCCGAGTTGAGCAAATAAAAAGGCAGCAAGATTTAGAGATATGAGTTCATCAACGAAACAGAAAGTGACGCTGCGCTTGGCTTTGATCTTTGGGTTTGCCCTTGGTCAAGCGCAGGAGATTCCCGATCGGCCGGAGAAGCTGAAATTCCCGCCGCTGGTTTATGACGCTCCAAATCCGGCTGACTATCGTGTGGAACTGAAATCGGGCGCGATCGTTTACATTTATCCCGACCGCGAAAGGCCGTTGATCGATCTGACGGTGAACATACGCGGCGGCAATTACCTCGATCCTGAAGGCATGGAAGGATTGGCAGATCTGACTGGGCATCTGATGGCGCGCGGCGGCATTCCTTCCTCGCCGGCGGACGAACTGGACGAGGAACTGGAGTTTCTTGCGGCAAGGCTATCAAGTAACTTTGGCGGCCTGAACGGCAGCGTGAGTCTGAACCTCCTGTCGAAAGACGCGGATCGCGGCTTCGAGATTTTGCGTGCTGTGCTGGCAGCGCCCAGTTTTCAGGAGGACAAGATGGCGCTACGCAAGACGCAGGCATTGCAGAGGATTAAGCAGCGAAACGACGACTCGAAAAATATCGAGTCTCGCGAGCGTAACTTCCTCGCGTATGGTGAGGGCTTTTGGTTTAACCGCCACACAACAGCTGCATCGCTCGAGAGTATTCGACGGGAGGATCTGCTGGCGTTTCACCACGACTGGGTACATCCGCAAAATTTCATCGTCTCGGTGAGCGGCGATTTTGACCGCGACGAGATGATCACGCGGCTCGACGGCGTGTTTGCCGCTTGGCCGTATCCCGGCAAAAAATCGCTGCCGGTACCGCAGGTGCAAAAATACGGCAAGACCGGCGTGTACATTGTGGACAAGGACGTGAACCAGGGCCGCGTGTCGATCATGTTGCCGGGTATCCGCTGGGACGACCCAGATTTCTACGCCATCCAAGTGATGAACGACGTGCTTGGCGGCGGCGGCTTCACATCGCGTATTACCAACCGAGTGCGTTCGGACGAGGGCTTGGCCTACTCGGCCCGTTCGGCGTTTCCGGGGGGAGCATTTTATCCGATCGTGTTTCGGGCTGGCTTTCAGTCCAAGTCGCGGACGGTGGCTTATGCGACGTCGATCGTGCTTGAGGAGATCGAGCGCATTACACGTGAACCGGTGACTGCGGCGGAGTTGCTCACGGCGAAAAAGTCGTTCATCGACACGTTCCCGAACAACTTTGCCTCGGCGGCGCAGGTGGTTTCTGCGTTTGCCAGTGACGAGATGATTGGCCGGTACGCCAAGCAGCCGAATTACTGGGCGAAATACCGAGACAACATTGAGGCGGTGGATGTTGCCGCAGTGCAGCGCGTGGCCAAGCGGCGACTTAAGCTTGGCCAGGTGATCATTTTGGTCGTGGGGCAGAAAGATGAAATCTTGAAGGGACACCCGGATCACCCAGTGAAACTGGGTAGTTTGGCCAAGGGCAGGGTGAAGGAGTTACCGATGCGAGATCCGTTGACGATGAAACCGTTGAAATAATCAAAAAACGTTTTTTTCCTTGTGTCTGCCAGTTTTGCTTGGTAACAGAGGGGCACAATGGCAGCAATAGGGCTTTTCCAGAAGGGAGATAATGTTTTCTATGCCAAGGTAGAGGACGGGGAGCTATACAAGCTCAAAGGCGATATTTTTAGCGCACCTGCTTTTCAGAAAACGCCTATTCCGAAGAAAGGATTTCGGACACTCGTACCGGTTCAGCCCTCGAAAGTCATTGCGGTCGGGTTGAATTATTCCGATCACGCTGCCGAATCCGGCCTCGAGGCCCCCAAGACTCCTCTGTTTTGGCTAAAATCCCCCAAGTCGATCCTGCCTGACGGGGGGAAAATCGAGATTCCATTTGAGAAACACCAGACTGACTACGAGGCGGAGTTGGCCATCGTGATCGGTCGCAGCATCCGGAACGTCACACCCAAGGCGGCCAGCCGCTACATCCTCGGCTACACGGCGGCACAGGACATCAGCGATCGGACGATTCAGAAATCTGAGAGTCAATGGGCGCGGGCCAAGTCATTCGACACATTTACGCCCCTTGGCCCGTACATTGAGACGAAGATCGATCCTGACTGTTTGACAATTCAGTTGTTCAAAAACGGGCAGCTGTGCCAGAATTCCTCCACATCCCAGATGATCTTCAGTTGCTCGGAGTTGGTCAGCTTCATCTCGACGAACATGACACTACTGCCGGGCGACGTCATCCTCACCGGCACCCCATCCGGCGTTGGTCCGATCGAGTCTGATGACACGCTTGAGGTGCGCATACAAGGCTTGGCCCCGTTGGTTAACACGGTCAAGTAACTGCCGAGCGTTTCAGTTCGACTTCGGCCTCTTTTTGTTCGCTTGCAAGCGTTGGTCGGTCGGCGAATATCAGTTTTACAATGCGCTGGTCCCAAACATTTATTCCGACATTGAAGGAGTCTCCCGCCGAGGCGGAGATTATTTCCCACAAGCTGCTGCTGCGAGCCGGTCTGGTGCGCAAGCTCACCGGCGGGCTGTACACGTTCCTGCCGCTTGGCCTGCGGGCGCTTCGAAAGGTGGAGGCCATCGTTCGCGAGGAGATGGATCGTGCCGGGGCGCTGGAGGTGTTCATGCCAGCATTGCAGCCGCCCGATATCTGGGCCCGAAGCGGTCGGCTTGAGACGGCTAAGGCCGTGTTGTTTCACGTGAAGGATCGCGCACGGAAAGAGTGGGTGCTTGGTCCGACGCACGAAGAGGTCATCACCACTCTCATTGCCGACGAGGTCAACTCCTACCGCCAGTTGCCAGTGAATTTCTACCAGATTCAGACCAAATTCCGTGATGAAATTCGGCCGCGCTTTGGCCTTATGCGGGCCAAAGAGTTCATCATGAAAGATGCATACAGCTTCGACGGCGATGACGAGTCGGCCAACGCTAGCTACTGGCGGATGTACGCCGCCTACGCGCGAATTTTTGCGCGCTGTGGCCTGCGGGCCATCCCGGTGCAGGCCGACACCGGCGTCATGGGCGGCGCGCACTCGCACGAGTTCATGGTGCCGGCCGAGACCGGTGAAAATGAGGTGGTGTACTGCGAGACCGGCGACTATGCGGCCAACATCGAGAAAGCCACCAGCCAGGGGCCGGTTACCGCTACGTCGTCCGACGGTTGCGGCGCCGTAGAGAAATTCGAGACGCCCGGCGTCAAGACAATCGATGACTTGGCCAAACACTTTGACGTCGCGGCAGAGTCGCAAATCAAGACGCTTGTCTACATTGCCGATGACAAGCCGGTGATCGTGCTGCTGCGCGGCGATGACCAGTTGGAGGAGGCCAAGCTGGGCGCGGCACTGGGCACGGGGATGTTTCGCGCGGCAGGCGATGCGGAGATCGTCAAGGCACTTGGCGCGCAACCGGGAAGCTTGGGCGCGGTCGGTGTTGAGGGCGTCCCGGTTTACGCCGACAAAGTGTTGCGCGGCAGTTCTGGCATGGTCACCGGCGCGAACGATGACGGGCATCATATGCGAAACGTCAAGATCGAGCGCGACATCACGGTCGGTGAGTGGGCGGATTTGAGGAAGGTTCAGGCCGGCGAATTGTGCGTCGAGACCGGCCAACCGCTGAAGATTCGCCGCGCGATCGAGGTCGGCCATGTGTTCAAGCTCGGCACCAAGTACAGCGAGGCGCTCGGCGCGACGTTCCTCGACGAAAACGGCGAGAGCCTTCCAAGCATCATGGGTTGCTACGGCATCGGTGTGACACGCACGCTGCAGGCGGTGATCGAGCAGTGCCACGACGAGAGCGGCGTTGTCTGGCCGACGTCGGTTGCGCCGTATCAGGTTTGCATCACCGCGCTGGACATTGAGCCGGAGTCGGAAGTGATGAAACTGGCCACCCGCCTTTACGATGAACTGCAAGCCAAAGGCGTGGATGTGATCCTCGATGACCGCCCCGCGCGGCCCGGTATCAAGTTCAAGGACTCGGAGTTGGCCGGCTTCCCGCTGCGAATCGGCATTGGCGAGCGTTCATTGGCAAAGGGTAATGTCGAGATGAAGCCAAGGACAGGAGAGATGATCCTGTGCAGCCCAGACGAAGTGCTTGGCCAAGCGCTGGAGTGGATCGAAGCCAACCGGGTTGAGTGTTAGGTGCTAAGAATGCTCTGGAGATTGAAACGGCGGCCAGGGCATATGGTCGGCTTGGGATTGATGTGCCGGTGTGTTCGCACCTGGCTGTAGGGGACACCGGTGCGGTTGCGAAGTTGTGAGACGAGCGCCTTGAGGCTCGTGCGTTGCTTGGAGGTCGGCAGCGTTTGTTCAAAGTTGCCCACGAGACAAATCCCGATGGCCACCTCGTTGAGAGAAGTGCTTGCGAGGTGACCGCCACGAATTTGGCGCTTCCAGCGATCCCCGATATAAATTTTCCCGTCGGTCGTCTTGACACCGTTACCGATGACGAAGTGGTAGGCGAGCCCGTTCTCCATTCGGCGGACGCGTCGGTGGTAGTGCTCCATGCCTCGAATGCTATTGTTGCTGCTGGCGCTGTGATGGACGACAATGTGCTTCCAGCGGTTGCTCCGGATGCGCGGCCGGTTGATTTCCCGCAGTGTCGAGCTTGCGATGGCGGGTGGCTTTGTTTTGGCGGGCTTTCGGGTTGTGCCCCTGGTGATTTTGAGTTTCTGGCCTGGCTTGATCGTCTTGGGATTTCTTATGCCGTTCGCTTTGGCGATTGACTCTGCACTGGTGTTGTATTTTTTGGCGATCGTGCTGAGTGTGTCACCCTTGCTAATAGTGTAGCTGAGAGTCTCTGTCTTTGCCGGGATAGTAAGTTTCTGATCGACCTTGACGCGGTTCGGGTTGGCTATGCCGTTGTGGGCGGCGAGTGAAGAGGCAGTGAGGCCGTATTTTTTGGCAATGACGCCGAGCGTTTCGCCGCGCTTGACGGTATGCGTCGCCGCTTGAGCGAGCACTGGGCCAAGCGACAAGACAGCCGCTACCACAATCGCAAGAATGCGGCCGGTTTCCTTTTTCCCCTTGGCCAAATTTGTCAGCATGAAACGCTGTCTGTCTCCTCAGAGGGGGTGTTTCTACGTCCGCGACCGGCGCTTGGCCAGTCATAGTTTGGGCGTCCTGACGCTGGGCCAATCGTGCGCAGCCGAAAAACGGAGAAAATTGAGGGTTGCGGTGGGGGATAATTTTGGTAGGGTGCGCGGCCATTTTTGGCGTGAAGTGGGCTTTTGCATGCCGAGTGACCGTCAATCGAACCGCCTTTAAACGTACACCTTGGGCTTGGCTGCTTGAGGAGGCATTAACAACAACGAACATAATCCCGTTTTTTCCGCGGGACGGCTGTAGTACTAAGGACTCAGCCGGTAACAATTGGAAAACCAAAGAATGAGTAACGTAAAAGAACTGTTGGACGCGGGTGTGCATTTTGGACACCAGACGCGCAAGTGGAATCCGAGGATGAAGCCGTATATCTTCGAGGCCCGTAACGGCATCCACATCATCGACCTCGTGCAGACAGCGACGCAAATCGAGGCGGCGGCTGAGTTTCTCAAGGGGATCGCAGCCAAGGGAGGTAAGGTGCTGTTTGTCGGCACAAAGAAGCAGGCCCAAGTCACCATCAGGGAGACAGCCGAGGGCACCGGTCAACCGTATGCCTGCGAACGCTGGCTTGGCGGCATGATGACCAATTTGAATACCATCAAGCGTTCCATTAAGCGCATGGTGGAACTGGAGACCATGGAGACCGACGGTCGGATGGCTGAGTTCGTCATGCAGGAGCAGTCGATGTTGCGCCGTGAACTGAATCGTCTACACATTCGGCTTAACGGCATCCGTGATCTCGCTACCAAGCCGGACGCAATTTTCATCGTCGACATCAAGCGCGAGCACAATGCATTGGCTGAGGCTAGGCGATTGCGCGTCCCGATCATTGCCATCGTCGATACCAACACCGACCCGACTTTGGTCGATTATCCAATAGCCGGTAACGACGATGCGATTCGCTCCATTAAGGCAGTGCTTAGCGCGGTCACTCAACCGATGATCGAGGCACGTGCGGCTTACGAGGCAGCTTCCGCAAAAATGAAAGCGGATGCCGAGATCGAGGCAGTAGAACAGAAGAACGATCCGGCGAAACCGGCGGCATCTGCTGAGGTGGCTACGGCAGAGTCGGCACCTGCAGAGGGGCCTGCATCCGCGGCTGAGCTCACCCCGATGGCTGAGGCTCCAGAGGCACCGACTGGGTCGGTTGAGGCCTGAGCCACTAGCCCCCTGAAGAACTTTTCCCTCCGGCTGGATTGGCCCGGGGGTGGGATGGATTTAATATAATTATTATGCCAGAAGTAACAGCAAAACTTGTCGGACAATTACGCAAAATGACCAGCGCAGGCCTGATGGACTGCAAAAAAGCCCTCATCGAGACAGATGGTGACATCGATGCCGCGGTCGATGTGCTCCGTGCGCAGGGCACAATCAAGGCAGCCAAGAAAGCCGGCCGCGAGGCCAACGAGGGAGTCATCGTCCACTACATCCAGCCCGACTCCAAGGCGGGCGTGCTGGTTGAGGTCAACTGCGAGACCGACTTCGTTGCCACCAACGATCAGTTTCTCGAGTTTGTTGGCTCGGTGGCCAAGCTCAAGTTAACCGCTCCAGACACCGACTTTGAGGAGTTGCGAATCGAGCAAGTAGCCAAGATTGGCGAGAACATCCTGCTCTCTCGCGACGCCAAACTTGAGGTCGAGGGCACGGGACTCGTGGCTGCTTACATTCATACCGGCGCCAAGGTTGGCGTGCTGCTTCAGGTCGGGGCCGGGAAGGAGGAAACCCTCGGCAACGACGACTTCAAACTGCTGGTGAAGGACATCACCCTGCACATCGCCGCCTCTACGCCGGTGTCCGTGAGCCGGGACCAGGTCGACTCCGAGTTGGTGGCCAAGGAGAAAGCTATCGCCGAGGAGCAGGCCCAGGGCAAACCGCCGCAGGCCATCGAGAGCATCGTCAATGGCAAACTTAACAAGTTTTTTGCCACCAACTGTCTACTTGAGCAGGGCTTCGTTAAAAACCCAGACGTGACCATCAAGGATCACATCGACTCTGTTGCTCAGGAACTGGGCGACGAGGTAAACGTGACTAAGTTTCTGCGCTTTCAGGTCGGCGAAAGCTTCTGAGCAGCGGCGACAACAAATTCCCCAATCGGGAGCCTTTCCGGGCTCCCGTTTTTTTGTGGCCAAGAGCTTGGGCAAGTGTGGAAAAGAGGTTTCATCGCCGGGTTTCTTTGAGTAGCTTATCGCGCTGACAATAAACAACGGCTGCGATGAACGAGACAAACAGTGTGGAACAAGCCGCGCCTGGCGGCGAGACGATCGAGAGCCTGCGAAGCCTGCTTGACTGGCTGAAAAGACAATTCGAAGTTGAAGGCATTGATGCGTGGTGGGCCGGCCTGCTGGTCAATGTGGTGGGTGCCGTGACTTTGGTGTTCTTGAGTTGGCTTGCTTATCTTTTGGCCAAGCGAGTGGTGCTGAGAGCCATCCGGTTCCTGTCGAGCAAGACCAGCACCGACTGGGACAAGGTCCTCATCGAGCACAAGGTGTTTGCCCGCCTGTCCAATGTTGTTCCCGCTCTTGTGGCGCACGTGCTTGCGCCGGTGGTGTTTGAAGGGGTGGAGAGCCTGGTCGGTTTCGTGCAGGGCTTGGCCAAGGTGTATCTCGTGGTGCTGCTGCTGTTCACTCTGCAGGCGCTGCTCAACGGGTTGCTCTCGATATATCAGCGTTACGATATTTCAAAGCGCATCCCAATCAAGGGACTGCTGCAGGCGGTGATGCTGGTGGTCTGCTTTGTCGGGGGCGTGTTCATCATTTCGATCGTGATGGGCCGCGAAGTCGGCACGCTGATGGCCGGCTTGGGCGCGATGGTGATGGGCTTCCTGTTCGTATTTAAAGACGCGATCATGGGGCTGGTGGCGGGGATTCAGATCGCTACCAACGACACTGTGCGCAAGGGCGACTGGATCGAGATGAAGGGGCATAGCATTGACGGTGACGTGATCGACGTATCGCTCACGACGGTGAAGGTGCAGAATTTTGACAAGACGGTGGTGAGCATTCCGGCTTCGAAATTGATCACCGAGTCGTGCCGTAACTGGCGAGGTATGAAGGACTCCGGCGGGCGTCGGATCAAGCGCCCCATCCGCATCGACATGCGCTCGATCCGGTTCGCCGACGAGGCACTGCTCGGGAAGTTCCAGCGGTTCGAACTGCTAAAGGGTTATCTGCAATCCAAGCTCGACGAGGTGAATGTCCATAACCAGACGACCAACACGGACTTGTCGGAACTGGTTAACGGCCGGCGTCTGACCAACATTGGCACTTTCCGTGCCTACATCATGGCCTACCTGAAAAACCATCCGCAGATAAGGCAGGACCGCACATTCCTCATTCGCCAATTGGAGCCGGGTGACAACGGGGTGCCGATTGAGCTTTACATCTTCACTGACACGACGGTCTGGGTCGAGTACGAGGCAATCCAGGCCGATATTTTTGATCACCTGCTCGCGGTCATACCGGAGTTTGGACTGGCGCCATTCCAGAATTCCACCGGCAAGGAATCGATCAGCGGCACGCTCGACGTCTCGATGGTCACTCCGTAATTGCGCTTGGCTAAGCTCTTGGCCAAGCTGCACCCGTGCAAACTTTGAAGGCGGACTGTGTGCTGGACGCGAAGGCGGTCCTCGGTGAAGGCCCGGTATGGCGGGCGGAGACGCAGGACTTGGTATGGGTGGACATCGAGAGTGCCCGCGTTTGCTGTTTCAATCCGGCCACGGGTGAAAACCAAACATGGGATGTCGGCGAAAAACCTGGCTTGGCCGTTCCAACCAAGCGAGGCGACCTGATCCTTGGGACGAGTGTCGGCTTCGTGCGGCTCGACTTGGCTAGCGGCGGGCTGTCGCCGATCATCAATCCGGAGCAGGATTTGCCGAACAACCGTTTCAACGACGGCAAGGTCGATCCAGAGGGGCGGCTTTGGGGCGGCACGATGGGGCTGGACGAGACGCCGAACGTCGGCAGTCTGTACCGGCTTAATAGCAACCTTTCCACTGACAAGTTGTTTGATCAAGTCAGCATATCCAACGGCATGGCGTGGTCATCCGACCAGAAGACGTTTTATTACATCGACTCCCCGACTCGCCGCGTGGATGTGTTCGACTGCGACATGGCCGCCGGCACGGTCTCGGATCGGCGGACGGCGTTCAAGCTGCCCGAGGGGATGGGCTACCCGGACGGTATGTGCATCGACAACGAGGAGATGCTCTGGGTGGCGTTATGGGAGGGCTGGGGCGTCGCACGGTTCGCACCGGGTGGGGCGCTCCTAGCCAAAGTGGAAGTACCGGTGGAATGCGTGACGTCCTGTTGTTTCGGCGGCGAAAACTGGGACGAACTCTACATTACCACTTCCAGCCGCGACCTCGATGAGAAGGGCAGGGCGGAGCAGCCACTTGCCGGCGGACTGTTCCGCTGCAGGCTGGGCGTCAGCGGCCCTCCGACGAACCTGTTTCTCGGCTAGTCGGTGATGCTTTCGCCGATGATGCGGCGGTAGGTTTTCTCCGCGTGATCGTAGGTTGCGTTGAAGTCGGCAATTTCGTCTTTGCCCATGAATCGAAGTTTTTGCGAGCGACATTTTTTCAGTCCTGCTAGACACCATTCGGCGCTACGCTTGGAGGCACGAATCGGCTTGCCTTCGACGAGCACGAACACCGGGTTGGTGTGTGACGAGGGGAGGATGCGCAGCGCGACCCAGCTGCTGAACTCGATCGGCACCTCAAAGGCGATGTCTCGCAACTCGCCGTCGGCGAGGATTTCTTTTTTTGCGATGGGATAGCCGTTGACGATGACCTCGACCGGCACCATGCGTGTGCCTTTGAGTCGGGCGCGTTCAATGTGCCAGTACGGTTTCTGGTCGTAGCTGCGGTCGGCCAGTCCGAGGATCAGTTCCTCGTTAAGTCGGGCAGCGACCTTGGCCGTGACCAGCACGGTGTCCGCTTTGTCCAAGCGCAGTTCGCTGCCATCCACACCCATCTGCACGTTGTTGACCTGGAAGTCAATGAGATGGCTGCGTCCGTCGCCAACGTAGTTGCGTCCGTCGCGGATTCCTTCGCACCAGTCATTGTAGGTCAACTGGCCGTCGAGTTTCACGTACGATCGTCCAAGGCCGACGCGTTCGCCGTAGATGCAAGGGAAGTCGGTCTCACCGCTGATGCGCGTGCGGAAGCCGCAGTTGAGTGTGTGATACCAAATATTGAGTTCCCACACCGACGGCGTGTCCACCATCGAGAGAAAGTCCACGGCCGGCACCGGCTGGCCGTCCGGCCCCGGCACCATGTGGGTGACGTCGGCGATGTATTCGTTGGCCCCGATGCCGTTGAATGGTGGCACCTCGTAGGTCGGTAGGGTGGGGCCGGTTTGGTTGAGTCCCCAGCCGGAATGCGCCGGGCCGACGAGTGCACCCTGCCGCTTGGCCCAGCGGAGGGTGTTAAGGCATAACTTGGGCCAGTGGTGCTTGGATTTGCCGCCTGGAAATATCTGTTCACGCAGTCGTAATAGGCACAAATGACCGGACTGATGGGAGCCAAATCCAGAAACCTCGACATCGTAGCGGAGCAAATAGGGGAACTGGGAGACAACATCGTCTTTGCCGGTGAAGAACTGTTTTTGATAGTCGAAACACGGCCCCCAGGTGAGGTTGGCACCGACCTTGAGGTCTTCGCCGAGGCAGTGGCGCATCATGTCCGGCGCGTGGACGCCCTCGGTAGGGTTTTCGTAGTGGGCACAACCGGCGGCGTGGATGTGATGATCGCCCGACCACCAGCCCATCAGCGATGGATCGACCCAGCGCTTTACCTGAAAAGACTCCGTTGTATCTGCGTTGCCGACGGTAATGGTCCGGCTCTGTGGGATCGACTCGGGGCCGCGATAAAAGCGAACGGTGTAGATGCCTCTCGGCAGTTTCACGTGTTCGCCGTCGGCACGATAGATTTGCGGATGAAAATGAAAGTCGGGTGCAAGCCGTTTAGCCTGCGACGGATAGACATGACCAAGTTTGTCGCGAAACTCAAAACCGGCTGTGGTTGGCTTGCCGTTCTCGTCGAACACCTTGAGTGTGACCTTGCGGGCCGGTTTGCAATCGAAGAGCAGATTGACCTCGTTGCGGAAGCCGAGATCCTGTGTGCCCTGGCCAACATCGAAGCTGAGCTTGGCATCGCGTTGGCCGGTATCACGGCTGTAGAGTTGGACGATGCGATATTCCAAGGCCAAGCCGCTGAGCGTCTTGGTGAGCGGTTGGGAGTTGTGAACAGCCAAGCCAAGCCAACGATCTATAATCTGATTCTGCGGCGAGCCGGCGAGTGGTTGAGCGTTTGGGCTGCTCGCACGAAGCTCCGCTGTGACACCGGCTTCGTTGTTCACCTTGACCAGAAAGCTGCGCCACCCTTGCTCGAGCAATTCACGCTTGGCTGGACCGGCTTTCACCTTCACCCGTGACTCCGGGTTGATGCTAATCCCGACCAGGCACTTTGGGTCAAGGAGTTGCTGAACAGTGGTGGCAGCTTTAGTGGCATCCGCTTGGTCGAGCGCTTGGTTAAGGGCCCGCTTGGTCTCTGCGGAGAACGGTTCACCGAGATGATCTTTGGTTTGAACCAGTCTTAGGATTTGAGATCTCAACGGTTGGAGAGCGACCTCGCTCACTTCTGGAAGTGTTTCTGATCGAGCAACTTGGGCGATGCCGATCATTCCAAGTATGATTGATTTTTTTAAAAAAAATGGTCTTAGCATGATTTTAATTCGTTACTCTTCCCGCATTATAGGGCGTTTTTTCAAAAAAAGAAGGCAAATTGGCTGTTTTACGACTCGTTTTTTCACAAAAAAAGTTTACTTTTTCGAGTTGACACGCCGAAGATTCCTGTTGAAACTGCACCCGCCTTTGGCAGT